>Ga0126342_10013413_pt1 | contig 14522 bp, 16 predicted proteins | sample Cyp1metagenome_FD_92528 | JGI IMG/M metagenome (GOLD analysis project Ga0126342, IMG submission 92528) | Coral microbial communities from Lord Howe Island, Old Settlement Bay, Australia - Cyphastrea 1 metagenome | ecosystem: Host-associated > Invertebrates > Cnidaria > Coral ... | reverse complement strand
TTGTTGTCAAGGTTTTTGGTATAGTATTCTTTATGGTCTATTGTATTGTTTAGGTTGTTTGAGTTTTTTGTTTTGTTGTTTGTTGTTTTGATTTAGGTTATTGTTTTCTATAAGGTGTTGCTCTCCTGTCTGTGGTATTAACCCCATAGAATTTGCTTGTATAATAATGTGGGCTGTTAGATGAGAAAGACGGGGGAGCAACAGTCTAACTTATATATATATGTATATATATATGTATATATATATATGTATATATATATGTATATATATATATGTATATATATATATATGTATGTATATATATATATATATGTATATATATATATGTATGTATGTATGTATATATATGTATATATATGTATATATATATGTATATATATATGTATATATATATGCATATATATATATACGTACATATATATATATATATACGAGCAGATCAGTTCATCACTTCGATATCTTCCTACCATTTCCTGGATATCTGGGTATGAGTCAGAATTGGGTACCCCTGAAAAAGGATTGTTCATATTTATACTAAAACTAGACAAAAATCTGTGGTCCCAGTCTTAAATTTTGACCCATCCCCGACGAGACACCAACTCGATATGCACCATTCTTCGGGCGCCTGTTGAGCATCCACCAACTCGCGAACACTCTTCAAGATGCTGTCCTGGAGGAAACACAAAATCATCAGCTGCGCCCATCTGCGCCCATCTGCGCCACAAGATTTGATTGTGTTTTTGCCATGGTAATTGTCCACTAAAAAAATGTGTTTTTCGATTTTGATGGTGGTCTTTGGCAAGTTTTTTATTTTAGATGGCGGTGGGCGTCGATGTTAGTGTAATCGAAGGGCTATTCTTTGTCAACTGCGCAAGTCTCGCTTGAAGCGTCTTTGGCTCGGATGTGTTTATGATGTGCCTTTCTGCGATATATGGGCTCGAAATCATCTACCATCAAAACTTCATGTTGTGATTGTGATAGTCAAATGAGCGTTTAGTAAGTTTAGTATCCCATCTTGTAGCCATACCCATCTGAGTGATGACCAAGTGCCCGGAAAAAAAATGGACCCGCTGAGCCCCCACAAAGGCGAGATTCCTGCACAACATCTGGCAAAGGCAAGAGCGATTTCCTGCCAGGGCCAGGGTCTTGATGTTTGAAAGCAACACTCATGAGCTCACATTATCTTTCAAAGTTCCTTCAAAAGAGTACCTGTACTCAGCCTGTACTCCAGAGTCCCAAGGCATCTGCGACTCCTCTTGATCCAGTAAAACTGCGCCGTCATAGAACTCACCTTGGTGTCGTGACAGCACAACTTAATCCAACAACTCCCAGGAAGGTTAAGCAAACAACTGGACCCAGCAATTCATTTTCTTGTCAGACATAAATTTAAATTCGCTGGAGAATATAGAAAGAAATATCATATATATACTATAATATAATAAAAATGAAGATAATGTAGTATAATATTAATATAATATAATATAATATAATATAATATTAATATAATAGCATACTAATATAATAATATAATATCAATGTGATAATAATATGATATTAATATAATCTGAACATAATATTTACATAATATCAATAATATTAGTATACTACTATATATATAGACATTATACGTATATCCCTTTTTTTGATACATATATTTTATATTATTCGTATATACAGATATAATATATATATATATATATATTATACATATATACATGTATATTAAATAAATATATATTATACATATATACATATATATCATATATATATATTACTTTGTTTTATATACCTGCATATATACATACAATTATATACATATGTTATATATATAATTATATTCATTTATCTTATAGACGTATATATCATGTTATATATACATATACATGTTGATATGTATATATATATACATATTATACTACTATTTATCGAGAATATAGTGGAGTCGGGACATTCCAAATCAGCATCGATCAAGGCGTAAGGAGAGGACTTGGATCTCAATGCCCTTCCTGGCGGAGAGGTATGGGGCTGATGCATCATGGCTGAGTTGGATAAATCAACTGGCTTGCAACACCAAAACAGTGGATGTCCCTGGAAAATCCACCTGAAACCTATAGATCAATGTCTCCTGGAGCTGAAAGGTGCCAGCTTTGGCCAACACTCCGACGGACCGGAAGGGACCGTTCGTCTGTATCTTGGGCTTTAGGAAGAACATCTATACCTTCTCATATCTTCATAAAAGCACCATTAGGGGAAGTTGTTTTTCCATTGTAAATCAAATTATCCATCATTTTATGATATTCATTGATAAAATCCCTACTTGTTGATGCGTAAATCCCATATTTCCCCACAGATTTCCCATATTTTTCCACGTGTTTTCCATCATTCACCGCCACGGAGCTTCCATCATAGCGATGAGCCGAGCTTCGGAGCTCCATAGCTTAGGCCCAGCAAAACTCCAAGGCCGAAGAAAGCGCCTGACGCCGCGACGCATATCTTTGCATATATATATATATATATATATATACATATAGGATACATATAGGATACATATAGTACATAACATGCATGTAATATACATATAGTATACGTATAACATACATAAAAAATTACATATACATGTAACATACATACAATATACATGTAATGTATATATTGTATACATGTAATGGATGGTATGTGCATCTCAGACATCTGCAATCCATCCCAACATACCAGTCGCCGCCTGGAAGGAGTTCCTTCACTTCGATGCCGAAGGCACGAATCTCGCAGCGGCCTGACATTGTTCCAACAATATCAACCAACCAAGACCATAAATATATAGATTATTGTTCAGTGGTTGATAATAAGGTCTTACCTAATATACATTGTGGTTGATTGGTTGAGAATAACTAAAACCATTTACAGACTATGGATGATTATGGCATACTTTATACCACTAATATATATATATATATATATCATGAAATAAATACTTCAACTAATTAATATCAGATACAATATATACACACAAACCAATAAATCCAAAGCGGAAAAAGTAGCACACTCAGACACATTCACACACTGAATCGCACCTTGTTTGAGTACGTGACACGCAAGGGGTTGTTGAAATGGTTCCAGTACCCGGCTCAAGTAATGGAAGGTCACCGTCTCCAACATCCTGGGAACAACCAAAGGAACCATGGGAAAAATAGAAGGTGTAAGACGGTGTTCGGATCCCATTCAATATCCTTTGATATACAATATAGTCATAATTCATATATATATATATATACATATTATATATAATATCTATACATATATATATATGTATATATGTGTATATATATGTATATATATATATATCAGATCATCTCAGTATGTATTAGTTCAATATGCCAGGTCCAGGTGTCTCATCCCACCAAGTTTTCCAGTTTTGCCGGGCATCAGCAACAGCGATTCCAGCTCATTGGCACCTCGCTGGTGAACGGCAAATCGCCATGTAAAACATGGGGAAAGTCCAGCTTTCTGTCGCTTCCCACTTCCAACTTCTAACATTATCTGATCGGCGTTCCCTCTTTTCTGGGATATCCTCCAATGTGTTCTCCCACCCAAAATATCTAAAGCTGCGGACGCAATGGCAGATGCGCGTCCAAAAATTGGAACGTCAAGAACCGTTTGCTTCGCGAGGACAAGGATTGACCTCACCTTTACATTGCTGGGTCTCTCAACCCCAGGTGGCCATACCCATTTCAGCTAGGACTGACTTGGGCATTGTTCAAAATCCCTCTGTCGTACTATTCTACTGGTTGTTTAATAGGGATTCCCCTATTGGATTATTGTAATTCCCAATATATTGGATAATATAATCCCCTATAATCATCAACCAAGTGGGGTTTAGCAGCCACTGCTCACCTGCCCTTGGGACTTTTCGTTACCAAGCTGCTACATTCCTGTAGGAATGGCAACTCTCGTAAGGCTGCTGCGTGATCGGAGCAAACGTCTCCCTGGCCGATGAAAAAGGCGATCTGGGTCAGTGGTGACCTTGGAATTAGCTGTTAGCTGCCCATGTCACCTGAGAGTGTGTGTGTGTGTAAAGCCCCTGTACCAAAGGGTATATGTCAACAAAGATCCGACAGCAGGGGGCGTGCGGCCATCATGCAAACATATGCAAACGCATGCCAACGAAGCTATGCATGATGGTGGAAGCCAGGGCTGATCACCCTGGTGTACCTGCATTCGTCACAGCATCCGGCTAAGCTTGGAACCAGCATGCCGTTACTCACATTATGCTTTGAGTTGGGTTTGGACATGCAATCTTGAGTTGTAATGTGACTTGGAACCTTAATCTGTAACGTGTTTAACAACATAGCTCATGTCATCTCATTTCATCCTCTCCCTTCAGGGTGATTCCAAAAGTGTGTGTGTGTATCTGTATATGTATATATCTATTGATCTATACATATACCTAATACTATATATATATTGTGTATATAATATGTACTGTATATATATATATAGTATATATGTTATGCAATTATGATATATCTAGATGAGTTTGGTGCGCTTTCCGGGGCCACCGCGAACATATCTTTTGTATTTGACAAGGTTTGAATTTTCAGAGCATACACTGAACTCCCCATATCAATGCATGGGTTTATCATGGTTTATCAGAATGTTTATCACGGTAGAAGCATGTTGCTCCTGGTCTTGTGCTTTTTGCATATTCTTATTTCAATCATGCACCTCAAACTCAATGCAAATTGGGAAGGTGAGAATTGACTGGCTTCATTGTAAACACAGGTTCATGTTATCCAAAAAATGCTATATAAAGGATGCTGAAGGATCTATAGCGGTAAGCACGCCTTGCGCAGCACCTCACGGTAGGTCTCAGTGTCCAAGCGCAACAACAGGCTCTTCTCCTGTCAGACAAAGCTGTTTGCACCGAATGACTTCAAGAAATGGAACAGCCTGAAGTCATCATATCTATTCATATCTAGCATATTTGAGCCCAAATTTGGGAGGAAATCCGTTGATTTTCAATGACAAGTAGTCCCTATGACTGCACGTAGCAACACATGGGAGGCTGGTGGCCTTCAGGATTCTTCTGTGAATCAGGCCACTATCTTAACGATTACATATTATACGGAATATGTTTCTGTCCGCTCAGCAAAGTCGGTTCAACAGGAGGGATATGTTAAATCAAGACAATTTAGTTTGATGCATAATCACTGCTGTAGCACTTAACATTGCGCTGTTGACCCTGATGTGGCCTGTGCCACTGCCGTAGTACACCGCACTGACCTTGAGGACAAAAGGACTGACCCATTGGACCTGTGACCTTCAGCACACAGAAACCGTGGTGCCACCAAGACACTGCTTTCCAGCAAAGTCCCAACCATCCCCAAACGCGCGACCATCAAAGCAGCTGGAGACAAAGGCTCGGCAGTGTCCTCCATGGAAGCCAGGAGTTAACAGACCCATGCTTGACCCACTACATCCCATGACTCACCAGAATGTGGGAATGGGTCACGCATGTCAAGCCACTGGCTACCCAAAAACCAGAAAATCGCAGGGATCCAAAAATGCCCTATATAACTCATTATAAATCTATCAAGCAGAATAAATCTGCCCGCCATGTCGATCTTCTTTCCACATGGCCATGTCAGGTTCAAAGAAGGGAACCAGCTTCTTGGCGCCTCGTGGCTTGCCGCCCATGGCGTCCTCTTGTAGTGCTCGGTGGATCACCACTGAACCATTCAGCACCACATAGACGTTACCCAACGGATCACCGTCGCGGTAGATGATTTCCTGAGCTTTGGATGCAACCACTTTAGGCATGAAAGATATGAAAGGGATGAAAGGACAGGAAAGATAATTATCTCAGCCTGTAAACCTGGGTTTGCGCTCTACTCATCTCATGTTACCCTGTGGCTGATGTCAGAGGTACACTACTGTTGCTGCCGTGCCGCCGCGGTGTCTTTTTCAAAAAACTCCGCTGCAGTCAAGAACTCCAGCAACTGATGCTGCGTCAGCCTGTATCCCAAGAGATGGCGACCCTGGCAGCCCTGCCTGGTCAAAAATCACACCAAGCTAACTCTTGCATAGCTAGGTCTTCATCCATTGAACCAATGGATGTTCCAAGGCAATTTAAAAAAAAAGAAACAGATAGGGCACGGGGGCACCGGATGAAAGAGTCAGTTTGCCTCAATTGATTTCCTGTCCCCACTCTTTCCACATGCCGCAGTCTCTAAAGGTCTAAGATAATGGCTGTTTCTATTTGTAAAAGAAAAGAAACAGCCAAACAATGAAACGAAACTGGTTTCACCTACACATCTCAATGGATTGGTTTAAGGGAAAATCTACAGGAAACCATGGTTTTTACCATCAAATATAGGGGTTTCCTGTAAATTTTCCCGTCATCCAATCCTGTGAACATCTGGATGAATAACAAAAGCAAAAATGCTATGACGGCGGCCAGTGAGGTCGCGCGATCAAGAAAAATGTCTGGCATCATGGCAGCATCACTGCTTCGCCCCACAATTCCGGTTCTTCACCCAATTCAAAAAATGGCAACTTTGCAATATGAGAACACGATGGTAAACATAATATCTATGAAATGTCAAAATGATGTTGAAATGATGTGAGACAGTTTTTCACAATTGGATTTTAGTGGTAGCCAATAAACTCACCTAAAATTATTTTAAAAAATCCACAACGATCGATGATCGTTTCCAGGAAGCCACGAAGATGTCCAGAATTTCCATCGCTGGCCCGCCTTTTGAAGAAGTGCATTTTGCAACACAACTCCGCCAAGCGATCCATGTCGCTGCCAGAGCCTGGTAAGTCTGGTAAGTGGCATGCTGAGAAGAGAATGCAAAGAATGATGGTTGTTAGCCTTCTATATTGGGTTAATCATGGTTAATCTATGGTTAATCTATGGTTAATAATGGCTAATATATGATTATTCATGGTTGATGATGGTTACCATTTCATAGGGATAAAAAAGGATATCATGGTGGATAATTCCATGTAATCCACAAGCAGACAGACAGACAACCAACTCAACGGACTCCACCGGGTGCCTTTCGTTCGCAAGAGCCGGTGCAGTTCCGAGCGTTGCACTGCAGTCATCAACGTCTTGCCCGAATCTCTGGGAAACTCACCTTGGATCTGAGGGATGCGATGAGCTAAAAAGAGGATCAGCGTGTTTTGGAAAGCACATCGGAAAGACTACATGAAAACTAGTAACTATTAGAGGCAAATATATATATATATACACTATGTGTGTGTGTTTGTGTGTCTGCCGATGCAGGATCTACAATCCAGTTCTGCACACGGAAAACTACATAGCTGCTACATAGCTGTACGAAGATTCTGGATGTAGAAGTTGGCACTCCACCCCTGCCATCTCCCCGGCAGCGGCCTATGGATTTGGTCTTGGAAAATGTGAGATCTCCTCCAAAAGCGCGGAGACATGGCAGAAAAATCCAGCAACAGTTGGGTAATGCCACGGCAAAGTCTATAAATGATACAAGCAATGAGGGTAGCTGATTCATCATGCAACCCCTAAGGTACAAAATGTATCAAAATGTGTGGACCAGTTTCAAAGTTCGCAAAAAATCTGAGAGCGCAGAGGCTTCAACCACATTCCTAAGTGCATGTCAGCCATATCCCTTGACAGCATCAAACATGTCTGCGCTTAGAAACTGATCTGCCAAGTTGATCCAGTGGCCGTCCCAGTCGTGATGCCTTGAAGACTTTGGCTGATGCCATCAGCATGATGATCACCGTCTGGACAGGTGAGCAGTTTGTCTTGATCAAATAATCAATGGATTGGTTTAAGGGAAAATCTACAGGAAACCATAGATTTTCCCATTAAATATGGGGCTTTCCTGTAAATTTTCCCTTAAGCCAATCCATTGAAATAAAGGAACATGCCATAGCTCAACTATGTTCAAAGCTGAGACAAAAATGTATAGAGTAGAGTATGTGTGTATTATCTGCACACACACATTCGGTATAGATAAATACCTGTATGACATGTTCGGGCAGATGAACATCCACTTGCCATACTTCTAAAATATGTTCTATTGATCTATAGGCTACCATATTCATATAGCTATTGAACATCAAAATTAATATTATATATATGTACAGTATTGTATATATATATGTATATATATACATATATATATATATTCATATAATCTCATATATATATATATATACATTATATATATGATTGCTACCATCTGCTACCTATCACCAGAGGACTTCTTGGGGCCTTTCCCCATCGCTCCCTACAGTGACGGATGACACCGCGACCTCCGATCAAATCTTGCCGGATCTCGTCCAAGAACTCGCGGGCTTGTTGCAAGTGGCCCAGCTCCACGGGAGTGCCTTGACCCATCTGAGACTTCCATGGGGAGTTCAACTAGTGGAATTTCATGGGCGAAGCCATGGCATATCTAGTTCGATGATTTGCGTCTTAAGGCCTATTATATATATATATATATATATATATATATTAATGTTGATGTTCCAATTAGTATGTTAAATTAACAGTATGTGGAAATAAAATGAAATAAACACGTAATTACACCATTTGAACTCCGAAAGTATATCAACCCATCTGTATGTCTGTGTGTATCTATACATATGTATTTATATGTTTGTGTGACATCAAAATGCACCATTGTGCATACCTATAGCGTCAGAGCCATGTGGAACGCATGATATTTACCTTCAACAATATATATATATATATATATATATATATTATATATATACATATTATACATATACACAAATATACACGCAGTATATATATACAGTTATATACACTACAATTACACATACCAGTGAATACATGTTCTCAACATGACTGACTCGACTGTGAGCATGAAGGAGCAATGTTCCTAAACCATTGCTAGGCGCGTGCGCTGGTAGCTTCATGAACCGCAGTAGCACTCTGTAAGATATCTCTACTATCTGTTTCCAAAACGTGTCAAACCATGGGCAACTCTTGGGCAAAACAAGCATATATTATATATACGTATATATACACATAATTATATCATTATGATCATTATTATTTATCATTATTATCATTATTATTATCATTATTATTATCATTATTTATTATTATTATTATCATCATTAATATTAATATTATTAATATTATTTATCATGTAAATATAATTATCATTATATAACAATATCATTATACACATATTACGTAACTTTACATATAATCATATATGGGTTCGTCTGAAAACAGTGTACCCCAAAATCCCGTACTTCATCATTTTCTCGAAATTTGATGTCTGAAATCATGAGCAATTTTGGGGGGTACATCCAATTTCCAGACAGACCCCTCTTCACCACTGGTTGAAAGCTTGGGCTCCCAAGCCCACAGGCGCCACCGTTGGTGATGTCACCCTTGAATGGCGTCGCGTTGCCGACTCGCGTCGCACAGAGCCCTGGGTGATTGGGTGCCAAGGAATCCCAGGTGGTAATTCGGATACCCTCTGCTTATTTTATGTAGCTATGGAAAATCGATGAATATCGATGAGAATGGCCCGTTTTATGGATGATTCATGATGATACCTACGTATGATATACCTGTAAAAAATGCTGATTTTCCATAGCTACGTTAAATAACCAGAGGGTAAATCAATGGATGTTTCATTGGGGTATGATTCAATGATTTAACCATGGGATGTATGATGACTATATCCGCATGGTAGTGAGAAACCTGCTTTTGGTATAGAGGATGTCATTGTCAATAGACGGGGATATAGTCATCGATAGGTGGGAACACAACCATCAATAATGATGTTGTGAACTTATTGTGAACCCAACCATTTTTTTACGCAATGGTCCTTAAACCCCCCAAATGGTACAATTGGGCAAATGATGTATTTTTTAAGAGTTTACAAGATTTGGGATTATTATATATCATATTATATCAATGTTTATCAGGTGTACTTTCTGTTCAATGTCATTGAGATTAGATGATCCTCCGCTTCACTAGATACGAAGTCTCCAGAATTGAGGACCCGCCTTGGAACTCTTGGAACTCTCCAAACTGATGCGCGGATGCCCCGACCGCTGCATGCCATAGAAGTTCTCAGGGCCTCATTCTTCGCCCTGGGGCGGGGCCAAAAAATAGGCTTCCGATGCGAATGCCAAGCGTTCAATGTTCATCTCTAGGTCCTTACTCTTGAAAACTACACTGGAAAGGAGCCCCGGGTTTTTTTTGTAGCTTCTTTCAGCTGATTTTGGATGCTGGAAATGACATCATCTCTGATTTCCAAGAGGTAACCAGTGTCTTTACTGCCGTCGAATCATTGGTGCGCTGGCCTTCAAGCACTGCAGCTGCGAGGACACTGTTCGGAAACCCCGATGATTTGGCCCAACTACAGTAGGAATTGGTTCATGTCGCATTACCCTCTGGTAAACATACAAAAAGCTATCGAACATGGCCATTTATAGTGGATTTTCCCATTAAAAATGGTGATTTTCCATGGTTATGTTAGTTTACCGGAGGGTACCCGTTGAAAACTTTCAGAATCTCTGCCGAATGTTTCACCCGGTCAATGCTTTTTTAGTCTGTGCAGACCATCAACCCTTTGCAACGGAGCGCCTTCAAACCTGCTGGCAAAGCGCCGTCCAGCTCCTGCTCAAAGGTGGTGCAAAGACTCAAACTTTGCAAATCCGCCGGTAAAGTTGCACCATTCAAGCTTTGGTCAAAGAAGCGTCCGAGAGTCAAACTTTGTAACCCTGCGGGCAATGTTGCATGATCCAAGCTCTGGTTGAATCTTCGGCCAAAAGTCAAATGTTGCAAGAATCGTGGCAAACTGACTCTATCCAAGCTTTGATTGAAACGGTGACCGAAAGCCAAGGTTCGCAAGCCTTGCGGCCAAGAAACGCCATCCACTACCTGGTTGAAATCACGGCCAAAGGTCAAGCTTTGCAAAGATGCTGGCAAAGTAACGCCATCCAAGCTCTGGTCAAAACAAGGTCCAAAAGTCAAAGACTGCAAGCCCACTGGCAAAGTCGCGCCATCTAATCTCTTATTGAAATCACGGCCAAAGGTCAAGGTTTTCAATGATGCTGGCAAAGTAACGCCATCCAAGCTCTGATCAAAACAAGATCCAAAAGTCAAATACTGCAAGCCCACTGGCAAAGTCACGCCATCTAATCTCTGATCGAAACTAAAGCCAAAAGTCAGGCTTTGCAATGATGCTGGCAAAGCAATGCCATCTAAGCTCTGGTCAAAACGAGATCCAAACGTCAATTGCTGCAAGCCCACTGACAAAGTCACTCCGTCTAGCCTCTTTAAGTTCCAAGCCAAACTTTGCAAATTTGGTGGCAAAGTGATCCTCTCCAAAAAGTCACGGTGAGATTCTTTGATGCAATCGCCCAGAGTTAAGCTGCGCAAATCTCTCGGCAAAGCAACCCCATCTAGGTTTTTGTCGAAATTGTAGCCTAAAGTCAAGCTTTGTAAACCTCTTGGCAAAGTCACACTATCCAAGCTCTTGTCGAAGCAGTCCCCCAAAGTCAAGTTTCGCAAACCACTTGGCAAAGTCACGCCATCCAAGCCCTTGTTGAAAAACCAGCCGAAGGTGAGGTCTTGTAAAGCTGTGGGCAAAGTGGTACCATCTAATCGCTTGTTGAAGCTGGAGCCAAAAGTCAAGCTTTGCAAACCTCTTGGCAAAGTCTCCTCATCCAAGCGTTGGTTAAAGCTGCAGCCAAATTTTAAGCTTTGCAAACCTGGTGGTAAAGTCGCGAAATCTAAGCATTTGTTGAAGTTGCTGCCAAAAGTCAGGTTTTGCAGATCTCTTGGCAAAGCCACGTCGTCCAAGCTTCTGTTAAACTTATCGCCAAAGATCAAGCTTGTCAAACCTTCTGGTAAAGTAACCTGGCTTAAGGACCTGTTAAAGTTGTCGCCAAAAGCCAAGTGTTGCAAGCCCACTGGCAAAACCACACCCCGCAGGCTTTGGTTAAAGTGTTCGCCAAAGGTCAATTTTTGCAAATTTGCAGGGAACATCACACCATCCAAGCTGCAGTTGAACGTCTTGCCAACATTCAATTCCATGAGTCCTTGGGGGAAGTTGACTTGCCCAAGGCTCTGACCCAACCATTGGCTCCCGAGTGTCAAGCGTTGCAGGCTGCTTGGCAGTTGAAGGACCCTCACGAATTCCGCTCCTTCGATTTGCGTCAGCCCATGCAGCGCCAAGTCTTCATCGTCCACCGCGTGTCCCTGAAGATACTTCCAGGCGGCATGGAGGTTCACAGGAACATAAACGCAGGACAATGTTGCGGACCCTGCTGGTATCCCCTGTTGCATCAAGGTCTTTCTCCAGATCAAGGGCGAAGATTCATACTGAACAGAGAGCCGAGCACCTGACCTGCTGGGAAGCTTTTGGTTGATCATCTTGTAGAGCTCGCAGCCCAACATGGAGATTGCCACGTCTTCCAGTCTCCACCTTTTTCCGTGCAAGTTCACCACCTCAAAACTCACCAGCTGTTCATTTATGCTGCGTCCCTTCTTTCTCATTCGGCGAAGGGGCGCTCCAGACATTGCGAAGGGATGAGCTCGAAGGCCGTTTATCCGGATTCCAAGGAACACGTGAGCACTTCCCAATACTTGCTGTAGCCTACGTTGGATTGGTTCTACTATTGGTCACAATCCTGTTTGTTAGTAAGCCTTCTATGCAACCCATTAGAATTATCAACCAACAAGGTGTTTGACACCTGCTTCCTGTCTAAAAGAGCTGTCTGCAGTCAGAGTTCACCACTGATGGCGGTTTGTCCTTCAAAGGTTTGTCATAGCTGCAAAGGCTTTCACCATGTATGCCAAGCTCGTTGATAAATTGAACATAACATACCTCTGGAGCATAACCCCAGTCCCTCCAGCCAACACCCCAATAAGCAATCTTTAAGTGACAAGGGCTATGCTCGAGGGGTCTGTTGGATTTCTTAGACAAGTGGATGCCTTCGACTTTTCGAGCATTTCGAACCAGGGAAGTAATAAGGAAACACATACTGCAGTCCCAATGCTGACTCCAACAAACCCTCTCCAGCATTGTGGGGTAATAGCAACAGAGGCTTTTTTTGCGCTGTGGCGACCTGTGCCGCGGAACGACGCGGCAAAAAACCGGTGGATTCGGATGAAGTCCAAAGGTCCTGTGAAAATTCATAAGACGAAAGCAAGGCTGAATGATTTACACTATCATAATTGATAATCATCTACTATCATAATTCAGGCCCGCATGCTCTATTTTAACACGTAAGTGTTTTGACGTGTGTAGTAGCTTCATGTGATTTCATCAAATTGCTGGATTCTTTTTTTGTGTGCGGTAATCTGCACTGACTTTGGTCGTGATCCAAATCCGTCACCTGAACAAAGATGTGGTTCCTGATGTGGACATGTAAAATGTGTGTCTGAAAATAGTGTACCCATGTGTACCCCATTTACCCAATGCTTTTGCTGATCATTATCCCGTTTTTAAATGGCTATTGGGAAGATTAACCCAACATTTTCATCACCAAACCCATGTCAAAGTCGTCATCCTTGTTGAATCTTTACTATCGGTCACCCATTCTCCAAGTCATCCGCCTCAGGTGAAATAAGGATCATCTCGTCCTGCGTCAGAGTCTCATTGGATGTTGGATGACCTGGATGGAAAGGCTATCAAAACCACCAGCATCAATCATCAATAATATCAATCCAATATGCTAATAATATTAACAATAAACTAATATAATATGCTAATAATTTGGAATATCAATAATATAATGACATAATCAATCATTATTCACAATATCTATCCATTTAACTGCAATGTCATATGTTTATCTATCTATCTCAAATCATAGATCAGAATTGATGATCATGTCATATGAGTTACAGTTGATCTACTATCAATCTACTATCATAATTGCTGATCCTCGATTATCAATCTACTATCTCATTCATCACCCCTGGGATCCTCTTCAGAGGGACCCTTATTGGAACAGGATGCCAGGCTGTTAAACATTCAAAAAAATAGGGAAAATTACCAAAAGTTCAGAAGCATTCAACAAAGTTGGAAAACATTAGGAAACAGTACAAAAACTTCAAAATAATTCTTCCCCATTTTGTGGTTTGCCAACACCCCTGCACTCAGCACACTATCTTTTCACTTCACCACAGGTCGTTGGTACTTCCCACATTTTTCACAGCAGCCCCAAATACTAGCAAAAAAAAGACACAATCTAACAAAAAAAAAAGAAACTTAGAAAAAAAAAGAAAAAATTAGAAAACATTAGAAAACATTAGAAAACAATAGAAAAAATTAGAAAAAACTAGAAAAAAACAAAAAAAAATAAATAAATAAATAAAACCTTTGTGGAAGAGCTTCTGGGGCTTAATTTGCCACCACCAATTTTCCTATAAAACAGAGGGAAATGCTGCCCTTTTTTCTATTTTTTGGAATGTTTTGGAATGTTTTAGAATGATGGCTCAACCCCTCAAATGTGCCAATGAAGGCCCC
>Ga0126342_10013412_pt1 | contig 14522 bp, 7 predicted proteins | sample Cyp1metagenome_FD_92528 | JGI IMG/M metagenome (GOLD analysis project Ga0126342, IMG submission 92528) | Coral microbial communities from Lord Howe Island, Old Settlement Bay, Australia - Cyphastrea 1 metagenome | ecosystem: Host-associated > Invertebrates > Cnidaria > Coral ... | reverse complement strand
CAATGTGAGGCCCCCAAGATATCTAAGTTGGTTTATAACTCCAATAACTATGGTTTATGGTACTTATAACTATAGTTACTGGGGCTTATAAACCAACTTATAACTGGGGGGCCTCACATTGTATAGATCGTGGTGCTGAAAAAAAACAACTTATGACAACCGGGACTTGACCTTGAATAATCTGGGGAGATGATATCGGATTTTATTCATCGGAAAAACATGTGGATATGATATATTACAATAAGGCATAATTATATTCAGGAAAGATAATAAGATATAGTATGAGAAGATAATATGATAATATAACTATATAATAAAATATAAAGCTGGTTGGTGGTTGACCTACCCATCTGAAAAATATGAGTTCGTCAGTTGGGATGATGAAATTCCCAATATATGGAAATATGGAAACATAAAATTCATGTTCCAAACCACCAATCAGAAAGTATAATAAGATATAGTATGATACAATTATAAGGGACACAACTCGAAACCTTAGAATATATGTATACATAACAAAATCATATAATCATATAAAATATAATCGAACATAAAAGGGACACAGCTCGAAGCCTTGGAATATCTATTTATATATATATATAATTATATATATATGTTCCCCAATCATCCTTCCAGAAAATGGTTGCGATGGCTATTCCCTCCTGCTTTTTAAGAGCATTCCAAGTATCCAAGTTTCGTTACAAGGGTACAATGTGAGGCCCCCGTTTGATATCTAAGTTGGTGAACATAACTCCAATAACTATGGTTTATGGTACTTATAACTATAGTAACATATAGTAACTATAGTTGCTGGGGCTTGTAAACCAACTTATAACTGGGGGGCCTCACGTAGCTTCATAAGCCACAGCCATAAACCACCGAGATCCTGGAAACATCGATGAGTTCCACCCACTGTGGCGTTCGCCAGTGGGATGCCCAACTGAGTCATGGCACACAGTACTGGTACCCAACAAGTCATAGCGTTGCTATAGCTGGATTCTGAGAACCCCCCGGTCATATGGTAAATTCATAGCTACCCGGCCTGGTAAACATACTAACAGGTTGCGAACTTGAAGCCATGGCCCAGTCGAAATAGTGAGTTGTCCCATTAAAAATGGTGGATCTTTCCATAGGTTTTTGTTTGTTTACCAGAGGGAAACTTTAGTTATAGTTGTAAATATCATACACTATTGTTATAGTTATTATAGTTATAAACCAACTTAGCTAACTATAGTTTCAAAACTTGAAATGGCAACATGAACCACACAGAACTGCCCCTGGTCTCATCATGGCTAACCGACGAGCCAAACTGGTCATGTAACCAACAAAAACATGACAAACTATGGATTGATAATGTATAATCAGCTGTAGATTTCACCATGTAATATAATGTACCCTCTGGTTATGTCAAAATAGCTATTGAAAATGACCATAGAAATAGTGGATTTTCTTTCCATAGTTATGTAAACGTTTACCAGAGGGTAATATTCAACTACATAGATTCTGGCTGAATGATAGTTCACTTACCTGAAAATAACTTACATGGGCCAGCTATGGGGATGATTCCATTAACCATCATTCCAGTGACGTCACGATGATGTTTCCGCATCCCGCGATTTTTTCCGCATCCCGCGATGATGTTTCCCCTTTTTTCTGCCATATTTTTTGTTGATTCACTCCGAAAAATCTATGTTGATGGCTAAACTATTGATGAATAAACTATCTTTCTCCCATGATTGTTTGATGAACAAACTATCCATTCTCCAGGAAAAAAAAACATGTTCTTGCTATTTAGGTTAATAACAAATAGTTCTTTTCATCAAATAGCCTGAACATAAGATTTTCATCATCTTTTCATTAATAACAGGTTAATATATCATCAAATATACTTATCATAATGGCAAAGAACAGATGGATTCATAACATTTCGTAACTACTTGGTGGGGCCCCCTAGATTGCTAAGTTGACTTACCCATATGCTCCATGTATGGAATATTTACCAACATTTGCCCTAATAATCACCCAAATGTAGGTAAATATACCATACATGGAGCATCTGGGTTATGCCTTGGTTAATGTTCTATGAGAAATAGATCTCTAGTATTTATGAGGTCCAACAGTCATGTCACGTTTGCGTGCCTCACCCTGTACCCGGCCTGGTAAACATACTAACATACCTATTGAAGCCATGGCCCAGTCGAAATAGTGAGTTGTCCCATGAATAGCATAGTGGATCTTTCCAGTTCGCGAACTGTTCAATTACCAGAGGGTAAACCTCCATTTTCCTATGGTTTTCCTATGGTTTTCCTATGGTTTTCCTATGGTTTTCCTATGGAAAATGGTGGATCGTTCCATTGTTTCTTGTTTGTTTACCAGGCCGGGCATCCATCGTTTTTCTATCCCAGCCATCCCTACGGCACCGCCTTTTGCAGCAAGCTGACCCTTGAAGCGGCTCAGGCCTCAGTGGACGCACATAAAACTTAAGTCAATGGATTGGTTTAAGGGAAAATCTTAACCGGAAACCATGGTTTTTACCATCAAATATAGGGCTTTCCTGTAAATTTTCCCATCATCCAATTCTATGATTAAGTGATTTAGTGAATTTGCTGATGAAAAAAGGGGATAAAACACATATGGCAGTGGGTCAAAACCTTGTATCCCTGGTGAACATAAAAATAGCTGGTAAATGGATGTTCATTCCCCTAAAAATGGTACTAATAGGTATTGATTCATAGCCATATAAACAAATTTATGATTTGATGTATGGTAAAAATGGATGCTTTTTTTGGGAATATATCTATAATATAGCTATATTTTATATAGCATTCATGGGGTGAAACTCAACCAACAAAATCAAACACACATTTCACCTGTGGCTTCCTCATTGCATTGTTGCAAAAACAAGAGAGGGGATCCAAGCATGAAAAAAGTGCCTTCAAACAGAAAAGAAACAACGGGTGTTTTCTACACTTCTTTACACTTGGGCGGGTGAACAAAACAGAAACATGTTCCAAGTAGGGTTATATCCAACATTAAATTTAAACCACAAATAGGGATAGGTTGGACATGGCCTATTATTTTAGATCCACCAGTTTGTGGATGTAAGTGTGCGGGGGTACCACGTGTTGGGCAGAGAAAGGCTAAAGACAACAAGTAGAACAGGTTGAACAAGTAGAAATGAAATTCATAGGACCCTAAGATTAGGCTATACCATCATTATATTCCCGAATAATGGTGGCTCAGGGGTGACATTACAAAAATTGTGAATCAAACACCTAATGCAGGGTTGCTCCAACCTAAGTAAAGTATATATCACTGGCCATCTCAGGAACCTAAATTGGAGGTACCTACCATATATAAGGCCTATATAAGGCCTATTTTTTAGGCCTATTTTTTAGGGAATATCCCCACAATTCATATGGCCAAACATTTTTTGTACGTTTACGTACCTCCATCAATTGGATCCTGAAGATCTCCCATTGATCAATGGAGGTATCCCAAAATGGAGAAATGGATGGTTTATAATGGAAAATCCATGAAAATCCTTTTAAAATGCCAATAGTTGGATGGTTTATAATGGGATAATACATCTATAAATGATCTTGGGTCGATAGATTTTGCTAATCAAGCAGCTCGCTGGCTGAAAGATCCCAGATGTTCAGTCCATTTTTTTTTCCCAGCGATCTCCCAGCGTTCAATGACACCGAAGGGATCCGAAGGGTAGGTGGTGCCCACCAGTTATAAATTGATAATCATAATCCCATTACCCACATGCTGCATGTATGGTATATATATATATGCTAACATTGGGGTCATTTATGGGGTAAATGTTGGTAAATATTCCATACATGGAGCATCTGGGTTAACTAGTTCGATATATCACCTATAAACCATAGTGACATTGGACTTAATGATAGACCAACTTAGCGTTCACGAACTGGGGCACCACCCTGAAATCTCGAAGTTTTGACGTCTTGACGCCACATCTAAGGCACTTACAAGCCATGGTCGAGAACTCCTTGGACCTCAAAGGTTTCACTTTGTTCCGAAAGCAGGTTCAACTTGGATGTAAACCACATCTAACTATTGGTAATACCCTCTGGTAATCTAACATAGCTGTTGAAAATGGCCATTTATAGTGGATTTACCCATTGAAAATGGTGATTTTCCATAGTTATGTTAGTTTACCAGAGGGTAACATGTAATAACCCTAGTATGATTAGTTGGATGACATCCAAAAACCATTGGTTAGATGACTAGGGTTTTTTGTTATTGGTAATTACCACATGACTTGGATGAATTGGTAGTAATCACCAAAAACCCTCGTCATCACCTTGGTGTAAGTGATGTAATATATAATTGCTGGCTGGTGGTTTCAATGGAAATATAAAACATGTTCCAAAGCACCAACCAGATTGGGTATATTCTGCTAATCAAATTCGGGTATTTCATATGGTAGTTAGTACCTTCTTAGGATGCCTTAGATGAGGAAAACCTTCTTGTCATCAACCAGGTTCATGTGAATTGGCTTAAACATGTGGTTACTACATCTCACTTGTAAAAAGGACTTGCCAATGCAGAGTTGGTTACCAGGCAAATCTACTTAGTGGGAGGGATGGTCATCAACATGTTTCAGAGTTGGCTGAGTTCGGAACATGTACCCTCTGGTAAACTAACATAGCTATGGAAAACCACCATTTTCAATGGGTAAATCCACTATTTCTATGGCCATATTCAATAGATTTCAAAAGCTTTTTGTATGTTTACCGGAGGGTATACAAGGTGAGGACTAAAAGTGACAACGAAATCGCCAGATCCAACATGGGGGCCCTCCATTCTGTCAATGGATTGGTTTTCTTGGGAAAATCTGAACCGGAAACCAGAGTTGTTTTCCCATGAAGATCATAAACCTGTAAAATTTCCCTTAAACCAATCCATTGATTCTGGATAACTCCCTATTATCCTATTGTTTCCTGTAACAGATCCCTCAATCTCATGACGGCAAGTCAGACTGGCGAACAATCATTGTAGGGAAGTTCATGTGAACAATCCCTTTATTTGTAGTAACAAAAACACATTGGGTTTCCTCTAACTTTTCCCTCACACCAATCCGATAGCAATAGGTTAATTTTTCGGGTTAAGTATAGTAAACTCCCCCAACATATTTTTCCCTATAATAACCTATATAAACCTATTGCTATTGGATGGTTTTCCATGTTTTTTTCATCAAACTCTCCATTTACCCTCTGGTAAACTAACAAAAAACTATGGAAAATCACCATTTTCAATGGGAAAACTCACTATTTCTATGGCCATTTTCAATAGCTTTTTGTACGTTTACCAGGCCGGGTACCTTGCGGGCTTCATCCCCCTCCATCCGTTTGTCAAAACTCAGGGTCCAACGACAACTCGTCCTCGTCTCCGTCCTAGCGACAACTTGACCATATCCCATGACGGATCCATGGTGCTGGTATAGCTAACATAAAGGGGGTATATTCATGGGATCCATGTTACCATGTATATCCATATATAGCAGCACCATGGATCCTATGGCTATGGTTATGACTAACAGTTCGCCATGGAAAGATCCACCATTTTTAATGGGTAAATCCACTATTTCTATGGGCCATCTATACCATGGCGAACTGTTAAATAACCAGAGGGTAATTAGTGTCCGTGAAATTGTTCATTTGGATTCATTTGGGACATATGCAATTTAATTATAACTATTCTGTGAATGACAAACTGACAAACTGACAAACTTGAAATTGTTGATTTGGAACATAAACGAATCATTAATCTGGAAAAACACATGAGGCATAATTAAAATCCTTCGATTTGGGGGTCATCCCTTGGTACGGTTTGTATTTGAATGTTGGTCTGTGCAAAAAATGTTCATGCATTATAGTTATTACCCTCTGGTAAACTAACATAACTATGGAAAATCACCATTTTCAAAGGGAAAATCCACTATAAATGGCCATTTTCAATAGCTATGTTAGATTACCAGAGGGTAAATGAAAGAAAACACCTCAACTAAGGTCCGAATTTCATCAACTTCCCCCCATTCTTTAAAGCAACTTATTTCAAGGTCGGGACAGGAAGTCGTGATGACATCTAGAAATATCTGGGTAAATGTTAGATGGCCAAGCATTATTCATCATTAATATATCAACTTGATATTCATATATCAAGTTCATCTAAGTTCATGTATCATTATATATACTATATATATGGGTAAATGAAATAATATTTCACTAACCTGAATTGTTGGGCCATAAAAGGGGATGATGTCCCCAAATAAACCAAAATTCCAGTGAGGGAGAACAGTGAGGTCGTGATGAAATTTACCCAGAAATATGGATGGTATACCCAAGAGTCTTGAGTTGTTACTTTTTTATATTTTTCATGGGACAAAATCGGAACAACATGATAAAGCGTCCAGTTTTTGGGGTACACGAGCTCCAAAGAACCTCATGTACAATCTCTGCCCTGAAGAAAACAAATTTAATGTGATAGACAGTGATAGACAAGCCATGATTGAAGGCATTAAAACCACTGGAGAACTCATAAACATCGCTTTATCAAGCGCCCAAACATCAAGCACGGTGCCAGACTCATGTGCGTTTCACAGTGAAATCAGCAAGCAAAACCTGGTCATTCACAACTCAAAGAACCGAGTCAACTCGAAGCAAGTCACAACTGGTTAATAATGGTTACAATAGTGGTTAATAGTGGTTGATACCCTCTGGTAAACTAACATAACTATGGAAAATCACCATGTTTAATGGGAAAACTCACTATAAATGGCCATTTTCAATAGCTATGTTAGTCATTACCAGAGGGTAGTGGTTAATGAAGTCCTCAGTGGAATAGGAACCGATGGACCATGATGGACCTCTGTGCAGGGGCATCATTTGGGCGTGGCAGACATGGACTCCCAACTCCCGTGGCAGACATGAGTATTTCAAGGTGGTGCCCCATAGTTTGCTAAGTTTGTGCAAATAAGTCCAATGTCACAGGCTGGTATACTATGGTTTTTGTTGGTGATATATCGAACTAGTTTTCATGGGATGAAATAATCCATTTATAGATTGTTTATATATTTATATAGTTAATAACAATAATAGATTATCTATGATTATCTTATGGATAGTTAATGACTATGTTTTTTTTTGACGTTTGGTATACCACCACCTTGTTAAGATACTGTCAACATGGGTCTCCGGTGTCAGTTTGATTTGGGAATCTCAACGATCATCCGCGGTGACTCCCCCAGTTTTGTGAAAGCCATGGAAAGCCTAGAAATACGATAGTCATACTTACCATAAACCATAGAATTCACCAAGTTTTTTGAGTGCATCAACTCTCATCAACTTAGATATATCATAAATCAGCCTTTCAATCTCATGAAATCCCCAATTTCTGTTGGTTAAAATAACCACTTTCCAAAAAGATCTACCACCATGGTCCCCCAGGAACCTTCTCCGCGAACTGCTGAGATCGCTGATCTTCGAAACTTTGGATGTTCACCTGAAAACTTCGGAGTTTTACCCAACATCTCAGTTGATCATCGTTTTCCCCCATGTTCAAAACGCGTTTTATGGATGCTTTTCCAGTGTTCTACAAGCGAAAAAAACCCATGTTCAGAAGTGCTGCTGTTGGTCATGATGATAGTTCGAAAAGACTCCGAGCCGCGGTGCCAACATGCCATTCCAGTCGTGCAGTTCCCGTTTGGACCTGCTACAGTTTTGCCAAATGACGTTTGGAATGCCAGATGCCTCAAGAATTGTTGGCTGATCCAGGAAATGTGAATACAATCATGTCCAAAATTGGTATACCATCTATCATCATAGAAACCTGTTGTTAAAGGGGTAAACCATCAACCCCCTCTATTAATCAACCAACCAATGGGAACAGGACATCTATGGTTGGTTATAAGTCCAATAACCATCAATAACCATGGTTTAAAACGGTGATATATCTATAGTTTTCATGAGATTATAACCCATTTATCATGGATATCCCAACTGAGATTCCCCAAAATGATGGATTTACCCTCCGGTAAACTAACATAGCTATGGAAAATCACCATTTTTAATGGGTAAACCATCTATAAATGGGCCATTTTCCCATGGCTATGTTAATTTCCCACCGTCAAAATGATGGATTTCCAAAAAGGTGTCTTAGAACATCGACGAGTTTCTAATCAGGACAAATCACCCAGAGTCTTCACGAGACGATCCATGGGATTTTTCATCAAATCCAAGGACAAATCATATTGATTCATATTGGGATAATATGTAATCAACACAATTATTGATATTGTTTTGTTTAATCAAAACATTTTTTTATGATATGGGTTGATTACATATTATCCCATGTTATATCCGATAGTTATCCCATTATATCACCATACATATCCTCATAAAATGGCAGGCTAATCATCATGTTGAAGCTATAGAAATCTCAAGGTCCTGCGCCTGCTCCACACTTTCGCGTTTCCTCTCGCTCTCCAGTTGCTCTTCCAAGCCTCTGAAGAGGTGTCCCCGATAGATGCCAGTCTCAAAATTGTAGCTTCAAACATCGAATTGTCTGAAGGCCAGAGTCTGCCATGGCCCAAAAAAAAGTGCGTAGATTCAACAGGAACTATTTCGAGCGACACAAAAACCACATCACACGTCACTTTGATTTGCTGGACTCACACGTCAACAGCCAGAATCACTGAAGATCTGGGCCTTTCCGTCATGGAGCTAGGGGATAATATGAGACGGTGGGGGTCCCCCATGATTTCAGAAACCTGTAAGACTGACTCTCGTCTGAGCCAATCAGCTAGATACCACTGCAAAAAATGACAAATTCTCAGCTGGTGAACGTAGGTAGATATTCCTATTGATATAATATGTCAAAAGGATTACCCTCTGGTAATAACTAACATAGCTATTGAAAATCTCCACTTCAAAAAAAAAAGGTAAATCAACGAACTAACTGGGCCATTTTCATCCATGTTCCATAGTTTTTTGTATGTTTACCAGGCCGGGTAGTTTCTAGCCATCCAGTTAGTGAACTAGTGAACGTAAATGGCTTATTTCATTGGGATATATATATAGGGGGTAAACTAACTCCAGTTACTAATTTTTGTTAACTAACTCCATGGCCCATCTAAGCATGGTTTTTGCTGCTAGTGGCAGGGCTGCAAACTCTTCCAAAATGTTTTTTTTTTTCCCGAAGCCCTATGGTTTTTTGCTGGCGATGGCAGGGCTGCCTACAGCTCCATCAGCGCCATTTCTTGAACGCGCCTGAGGCGTTTCGAGTTCTGCGAAAAATTCATGGGGAGGAGCCGGAGCACGCTAAAAATGATGTGATATAACTATTAAGAAAATATGAAACATACAGGATGCACCATGAGTAATATATGTCTATATATGTCCTATATGTATATAATTTATAAATTAATCTAACATGATATGGCATACATAACCAGTTTCAACCATTTGAATGAGCAAAACAAAAACAATAAATATGGGTTGGGCAGCAATGAACATCCAAAAAACAATATAAATCTATAAATGAACATGGCTCAAACTTGGAGCCACAAAAATACCTCAGCTGTTTAGTTGTTACTGCCGTTGTTACTATCATGAACCAACGGATGACAAGTCACTGGACCGCCTAAAAAACAATATTATGTATTTACGATCCCCAACCCATAGGATCCATGTATGCTATATATGGTAGCATGTACCATCAATATACCCCCAATGTTAGCATACCATACATGATGGATCCTATGGGCAATGACTTACCATAAATGGATATAAATGGGTGAAAATCATCCAACTGGTGGATTCCAATACGGTTTGATACGGTGGATCGTTGCGAAGATGTGGCTTGCGCCAGTCGTTATTTGTGATAAACATCCCCATTATTTGTAGGGTTTCAACCATCCGGTTGGTGATGCAGGATTTCGCAACCATCCGTTTTACCACACTTTTCACGGCCAATCTTCGATACAGCACATACAGCGCAATGGCGCCTTTTCAGCTTTCAGACTTTGAAGCTCACTCCGAAACCTCATTTTTGTTGCGCCATTTTCATGGTCAAGAGAACTTTTAAACACATTTCCTGAAAACCGATTCAAAACCTGAGATTTGCGGACAAAGATGCGAATTTTCAGAGGTTTTCTCTACGTTTTTGAATGCCCCATTCCGAAAGTGGACTCCCACCATCCAGAGGTTTCCCCTAATGGGATGATGGTTGTCATGACCCCTTTCTATCTGTGGTTCATGGGCACAAAAATATGGGGGTTGACCATCAATTTATGCCCAAAAGTTGAACACATGCAAAAAAACATATAAGAAATCACCGGCTCAACCAAGGAAACTTCTCAATCTCCCGATCTTGCTCCTCGCTTCTCTCCTGCCAAAAGCTCCTCTGGGCCTCCTGCGTGGCGTCTTATTCCAAGTCGTGTTGGATCTTCAACAAAACCGGAAAATCAGTAAAGCAAAACAAAATCGTTCTACTTAGATAAATCAACACATCTAAAACTCAAAAGCAAATAATTAATATTAGCCTCTGGTTATTTAAGATAGCCATGGAAAATCACAATTTTTGATAGGTAAACCATCTATACCATGGCTATGTTAGTCACAACCTTATAGATTAATTCATCAATTTCAACTTTCAACCTGAAAGAACAACATCAGCAAAATCTCCAGGGATGTCCTGTGATTTGGCAACTTCTTCCTGCTTCCTTACTTCTTCCTGCAGCAAACGGAGTTGACGGAGTTCTTCATGCTGTCCGTGAAGCTTCTGCTTGTTGGAAGGACTCGTTTGAAGCTGTTTCGCAGGTCGATCTGACTGCATCTTTTGCATTTCCTGCCGGAACAGCACGAGCACGAAGAGGGCTGCATCCATCCCACTGAGTAAATGGCTTATGCCCCCAGCTAAATGGAATTTCCCCACTTATATATGGGATTATGATGGATTATATGGGTTATTATACTCAGTGGGATGCACATAGCTCGACTTGGTGCCGCAAGCAGGTTAAAATCATGGTATGGCCGTCGACAGATTTATAGAATGGACATTGAGGATGACGAAAGCACCCGTTTACCGTACCCATTCGTTCTATAATTCTTGCCTCCTCCAAAACCGGGAAAATAGTTCAAATGAGTTGTCATCCTCTCTTTAGCGTTCAAGAATTCTTGTTGCGATTCATGTTTGTTTCATGATTATATTTCCCCTCATATGTCTTGTATTATTGCACCCTGTTCTAAAATTGCGGGGTCGCCGCAAAAAGAAACTACAGGTTATGAACATTATGCATGTACCGAAAAACTCTCACTATGTATTTAAAATATACAGTATATAGATACTGATAGATATTGATATGTGTAATGTGTACATATGGGGCTGTGTACCCTCTGGTAAACTAACACAATATGCAAAACCACCATGTTTGATTGTTAAATCATTGTAAATCAACTATTTCTATGACCATTTTCAATAGCGATGTTAGTTTACCAGAGGGTATGTGCAGTAATGAACCATCGCCAGAATGCGACAAGCTTCGGTCGCCGCCGCATTTTGTCTCTGGAATGATGTACCCAAAAAATCCCACCAGTGTGACACAACGACCAGCTTCTTTGTAAAAATGATACCCTCTAGTAAACTAACATACAATGTGAGGCCCCCCAGTTACAAGTACCATAAACCATAGTTATTGGAGTTATAAACCAACTTAGATATCTTGGGGGCCTCACATTGTAGCTATTGAAAATTGCCATTTATAGATATTTATAGTGGATTTACCTATTGAAAATGGTGTATCTTTCCATAGTTATGTTAGTTTACCAGAGGGTAAATGAAAGGTAAACGATGGTAAACTCAACATGTTCTGACCTAAAACACATACTATTAGTTAAATATTCCATTCATTAAATTAATATAATATCCCCATTACATCGCGACTTGAAAAAGTAGATCACAATCACTTCCTCCCTCAACAAATCACCAAAAATCTTCCAAACACATAAATTATACATTTATTGTTTTATTCCCATCATATCCCCATGAATATCCCCATGATGTCCCGTTCTATCCCTATCTAAAATGCTTAAACAAAAAACCTTCCCCATGAAATTCCAGGCATAACTTGGGCCTCTTCCAACTCGGCTCTTTGATGCCAAAGTCCCGCTTCTGCTCTTTGAAGCCTTAGATTCGTTCGCCGCAGAAAAAAACCTCAAGTGGTGAAGCCAGCATGTTTCACCCACTTCCAACCATTTACCCGGCCTGGTCAACATACCAAAAAACGATGGAAAGATCCACCCATTTTTTATGGGAACATCCACTATTTCTATGGCCACCTTCAATAGCAAACTGTTTGTTTACTTCCAACCATTTAGGGATTCTGACAGGGAACCACGGACTGCTGTTACTGGGGGCTGACTGAGCTTGAGAGCACAGTGGAGTCCCATGGGTTTTTCTTCGGAAATTCACAGGAATTCCCCCCTTTTTTCTGATCTGGTTGGTGGTTGACCTACCCCATTGAAAAATATGAGTTCGTCAGTTGGGATGATTATTCCCAATATATGGAAAGATAAAAACAATTCCACACCGCCAACCAGTCATATTTCATTGAAAACCAACAGGTGGTTTAGGATGTCAAAAGCAAGATTGACAGATTGCATTAGCGGTCCTCCTGAATATTTCAAGAATATAAACAAAATAGTATTCAAGAACACGGATTTTTCCAGACCCAGATGCCTTGCCTGTGTGTTTTGTTTTGTGTCTTGTAGTATGGTTTTGTTTAAAAAGCATGTCCTCCATTGACATTTTCAACATACTCAGTGAAGGACTCTGCTCCAAGATGGAAGAGTTCTTGCTGTGCCTGCCACGTTCTGCTCGCTGTTGCTGTGGGTCAAGTCATAGCATACTATTCCAACAGGTGGTCAGAGTGGAGTCTTTTGGAATTAAACCATCGCAAAATAAATCAATGGTCATAGTTTAAATAAATCAATGGTCATAATAAATCAATGGTCTTATTCCACATATCCCAAAATAAAAAAAAATAGGTCATAGTTTCTCATTTTGAGCCATACCGCAACCCACTATTTTTCTAGGACATTAGGACATGGCTGCCTCAAGGAAAACATGATGCAGTTCGGTCCAGCTGCTTCCAACGTTGCCTGCTGAAAGGTCTCATATTCTGCGGCAAGTTCTCTGTGGGCATCCTGCAGCGCAGAAATCTGCAATCTGACTACCTCCAGTGTAACATGGCGGTCAAATTCAGAAAAAATCTGGCGATTTTAATGGGACAACTCAACCATTACGTTTATTGGGGATTTTCCAGCCATGTTTGATTTTCCAGAGGGTACCGGAAAGTTAAACCAATGATTCAAGATGGCTATTCTCGAACAAGTAATGCAGCAATTGCAGTGCCAAGCAAGGTTGCCTGAAGCCAGTGTTCATTTCATCAGTGTTCAGAAGCCGCTGTCATTCCATTACCCTCTGGTAAACATACAAAAAACTATGGAAATATTCACCATTTTCAATGGGTAATTCCACTAAAAATTGCCATTTTCAATAGCTCTTTTGACATAACCAGAGGGTATTGTATTGATTGTTTCATAGGGTTCCCAGTTCATGGATGATTTTTATATCGCATGAATTATTAATTGGATAGTATAAGCTTCGAACAGCCATCCTCAGCTCACATGCAGCCATCTTTAGCCGACTATACATATAATTGCTATATACATATACAATGTGAGGCCCCCAAGATATCTAAGTTGGTTTATAACTCCAATAACTATGGTTTATGGTACTTATAACCATGGGATATAGTTGATAAACACATATATATACATACACATATCCCCATATGATTCATGCTTAAATCCCACAAGTGATAGTTAAATGCCTATTAAATACACAGACAATCACCAACCAACAGGGTTCAAATGAAGACGACTGTGATTTCATGTCATTTCCCCAGAGCAACCAACCATTCATAACGGGACATATGTCTATTACCCAATGGGATATTGATTTTTCATGGGATATATAATCTACAGGGATATATATAATCTACATCCTAATTATCTCATTTTCACTCTATATATCACCATTACTCCACCATTTCTCTTGGTTAAATCATGTTAAATCCCTTTTAAACACCATTTTCGACCATGTTCAACACGTCGTGGCTCACAAGGACAAAATCGAATGAGCTGAAGGCAAGAGATCTACATCTATTCCATGGGAGATCTCCAGGATCCCAAAATGGAGAAAATCTCTACCATATTTCAGGCCATAGTTTCTGGGGATATTCCCTAAAAAATAGGCCTGAAAAATAGTGTACCAATTTCAGGCCATATTTTCTGGGGATATTCCCTAAAAAATAGGCCTGAAAAATAGTGTACCAATTTCAGGCCATATTTTCTGGGGATATTCCCTAAAAAAATAGGCCTGAAAAATAGTGTACCAATTTCAGGCCATATTTTCTGGGGATATTCCCT
>Ga0126342_10013411_pt1 | contig 14522 bp, 13 predicted proteins | sample Cyp1metagenome_FD_92528 | JGI IMG/M metagenome (GOLD analysis project Ga0126342, IMG submission 92528) | Coral microbial communities from Lord Howe Island, Old Settlement Bay, Australia - Cyphastrea 1 metagenome | ecosystem: Host-associated > Invertebrates > Cnidaria > Coral ... | reverse complement strand
ATGGATCAGATGGATCAGATGGATCAGATGGATCAGATGGATCAGATGGATCAGATGGATCAGATGGATCAGATGGATCAGATGGATCAGATGGATCAGATGGATCAGATGGATCAGATGGATAAGATGGATCAGATGGATCAGATGGATTAGATGGATTAGATGGATTAGATGGATTAGATGGATTAGATGGATTAGATGGATTAGATGGATAAGATGGATAAGATGGATTAGATGGATTAGATGGATTAGATGGATTAGATGGATTAGATGGATTAGATGGATTAGATGGATAAGATGGATTAGATGGATAAGATGGATAAGATGGATAAGATGGATTAGATGGATAAGATGGATAAGATGGATAAGATGGATAAGATGGATAAGATGGATAAGATGGATAAGATGGATGGATGGATGGATGGATGGATGGATGGATGGATGGATGGATGGATGGATAGATAGATAGATAAGATAAGATAGATAGGATAAGATAGATAGATAGATAGATAGATAGATGAGATAGATAGATAGAAAGACAGACAGACAGACAGACAGCTAGCTAGCTAGCTAGTTAGGTAGGTAGGTAGATAGATAGGTAGATAGGTAGGTAGGTAGGTAGGATAGAATAAGATAGGATAATATTAGATAAGATTAGATAAGATTAGATAAGATTAGATAAGATTAGATAAGATTCAGATTTGTGATTTGATTAGATTAGATTAGATTAGATAGATATACAGACAGACAGGTAGATAGATAGATAGATTTTTAGATAGATAGATATTGGTCAGTATACTCCGCTATCACCATGAACTAACTGTTTCTTTGGGAACTGCTCATCTGTAGATTTGTGACAATGGTCTATCCATCCTGCCTGCCGAAGATCTTCGCCGGAATGGGGATGCCATTTCTGAGGTGCAAAAGGTCGGTCCAGCCCAGAGACTTGAACTTCAGCTGAGGCACTGCATCCTCGGAAGAAATCCCACTGAGTTTGGCCTGTGCCTGCAACAAGTTGCGCTTGAAGCTTGGATCGCTTCAATGAGACTCAATTCGCAGCAAAAACGAATAAACAACTATACAAATATGGGAGCCTCAAATCCCAGGTGTTTCTTCCAATAGTTACTTTCAGTATGTAGGAAGTCTATATATAGTGGGAGAAACACGGGCCCTAAGCTCGCCACCTGGTAAAAAGCCACCAACTCATCCAGTTTCGCTATCATGCTATCTAACGGTCAATGCTTCTTGCACTTCATCCGCCTTTCAGCTTCTGAATTCTGGCACCCTTTATGGTTTCTTTCAATTTCTTTCATCTGGCGATTCCGAAAGAATCACAGCATTTTCCCAACCATCTGAGCTCAGACAAACTTGTTTTTGCACCAGCTAATTGGATGCTCTTCCGCACAAAACAGCTGGTTTTCAGCATCTTGTGCCATTGGAACACCGGTCTCGGCCTGGGCAATAAAAAACAGCAGGATCTGTAGCAGCTACTGAAATTCGCGAATATCTTAACATGGTGAGATCTTAATATGTGTGATTAATATATGGATAATCTACAAATATATACATCAGGATATGCGTGCAACTACACAAACAAGGTGAGATCTTAACAAACCACTTTGCAAAAGCACGGCATAAATGTGGCGCCGAGAGGAAAACCCAGCGTTGTAAAATGGTGTCCTTAAAGTATATCCATTTCCAACTTGTCACTGGAGCACAAAATTCACCAAGATGCCAGCATATCCCAAGGCCAAGTCGCAGAGGCATTGTCCTCAAAGGCCTTGCTCCAGACGAAGCAGCACACCTTGGCTAATGGCCATGACATGTCATGAAAATCCAGATACCAATCCAGCAGAAAAAGTTGGTAAAATGTCCGACTGGTTTGACACGTACATAGCATGGCGAAAATCGATCTTGAGAAAAAAAGTAAAATAATAAGCTGTCTATCAAACCATCCGATCAACTAGGCATTCCACGTTGCATTTCATCTGAGCGCTTTCTTTCTGACGTCAAGTCCTGCACGATTTTGCACCCCTGAAAAGTGGCAATGTTCTCAACGTCGAAACCAGGATTATGATAGGTAGCTGTTGTTTGCCATTGTTATTCCCAATCCCCCCATGGTTTCCCAAAAAAACATTAGTTTTTCCGTTAGCCAATCGGGATGTTTTTCCAGGCTTTCGCGCCGTAACAACAAAGGTGGGAATTATAATTAGCCACCCAAGTAGAATAAACATGTTTCGATGTGCTTCCGATCTAAGGAATGAATATACATGGTAATTGGCCCTTAGTTGGCATTTGTTGTTCCAGTTTTTCCTTACCTATTCAATACCTGGCCACCACCAATCTGGATACGATAATTTGGATGTTCATCAAGTTTCCTTAGATATGTCCGTAGCATAGTCTTTTGTGTAACCATGGCTAATCCCATTTCTAATATTTTCAGTAGATAATGTCAACCCCGCATTTTTTAACCCTAACTACTGTCCCCCAAAACAATAGTCAAATCAATTACAGTATTATCTGCTAAAATTGGCACCCTAATGCACTGATGGCTTTGCCAAATCCACATTATATCCCTGATGTTTGCATGAAAACTTCCAATTTAGGGGGGTCCGGTCCAATTTTCCTTAGATGTAGATATCTCCCATCGGAAAAAAAAAGTGTTTTTTTTCGGTGCCCTCCTCGTTGAGCTGCTGACTTCGGAGCTGCCGCTCTTCCACCAGAGACTGGCGCTCCTTGATCCACAGCTTAAGCTGGTTGGAGACTGGAAAACATGGCAAGAACGCGTGGGATGTGGGAGGCAGCACAAGTAGATACAACTATACTATACATCATGTGTAAACGAGTCGTCCTCGACATCACAATCATCATCATCATCATCAACATCATCATCATCATCACCATCATCATCATCACCACCATCATCATCATCATCACCATCAGCATAATCATCATCATCATAATCATCATCACCATCATGTTCATGATCATGATCATGATCATCATCATCATCATCATCATCGTCATCATCATCATCATCACCATCATCATCATCAACATCATAATCAACATCATCAACATCATCACAATCATCATCAGCATCATCATCATCATCATCATCATCGTCATCATCATCATCATCATTGTCATTGTCATCGTAATTATGTTATATTATACTATATTATATTATACTAATATATCATATATATATATGTGTATACATGTATGTATATATATATATATATTGTATTGTGGGTTGATTCTCTAATACAAACATTGTGTATCCTGTATCTGTTTTATTGGTTGTATTACCTATGTATTTGTTTGCTCAGATAAGTAAGACTCTACCAGTACCAATCCTGGATTGAGCCCAGGCATCAGCTTGGTATAAGAGTTTGATGACCTCGAAGAATGGTCTATGGCCGTTTCAGAGTCCATGATTGGTTTGCATCCTCTGAACTTCAGCTGTGAAATGTCGAATCAGAAAAACGTGAACTGCCTGCCGTACGCCGGAAAACAAGGCATGTCTTTGTGAGCCCAAGCGTTCAAAATGGCTTTTCCTCAAGCAGTTTGGGTCCCAGAGTGTAGCCTCATTGGATCAATGGGTGCACCATGGTGCACCCTAATTACCAGTCTAGTAAAATGTCGATAAAGTAAGCCTGAAAAGGATAGAAAAGTCATCTTATCATATCTTACCACTATTTTAGCAGGATTTGACAAAAGTCCATCTCTTTGTGGGTTGCCAACAAGACTCCTGCGCTTGGCGTTTCTTCCGCGCAAGGTCACCTATGGCCCAATTCTTGATGTATTTGACTTGGGGTAGCTAAATAGCTTACAATATGGATTTAATAGGATCATATGGATCTAATGGGTGGATGGATGGATGGATGGATGGAGGGAGGGATATATCTGGCTATTTTAATTGTTAAATTCCCCAAATCATATCCACATTCGATGGTAAATTCCACTGGCATAACCAGGCAATATAATTATCAACCATCAGTATGGCTGCATTATGAAATATTGCCAGCCTGAAAATAGCTGTTATCATACGGCCATTTGGGGATGATTCCCCGAATCCTAACTAACCATCATTCCAGTGACGTCACATTTCATCGAGAATTAGATACAAATGATACAAGTAAAGTATTGGTTCGGAGCTGCCAAATGCTGGACGTCATGGATAAATTGTCCATCCATACTTCTATCCCCAACTTGATGCGTCAAGCCAAGTTGAATTCATTGTATGCATCTTTCTGTCGGTCAACCGCCTCGCATTTCATCAACAATGCCAAACTTAAGAGTGCCAAATCCCACTTACATAGCTAAGTACGTGCCCAATCCACCAAGAATATCCCTCAAACAATGGAATTACGTGGAATTACCATTGGACCATGGAATAATCTCAAGTTCATCAAACAATAAATTATCCATGGATTATTCACCATTGGACCATGGAATTACCAACTAAAAATTGAAGATTTCACCATCCTTTCTGGAAAAAAACAAGGTCATCCTCCTGGATGTGCTCCACCTCGCAGATCCTCCAAGTGCACCATGGCTTGGCGCAAGTCTTCCGACAAACTCTGCACGGCGCGCCTAAGATGGAGATCGAACCATCAAGACATGGGACGTTTCACGAGAAAAATGTCGGATTTTAGCAAGAAAATTGGGATGTACCCTCTGGTAAACTAACATAACTATGGAAAATCACTTTTTAATTTTCAATGGGTAAATCAACTATAAATAGCCATTTTCAATAGCTATGTTTGTTTACCAGAGGGTACCATGAACAATTGGGATTTTACTGGAAAAAAAAACGGGGAATCTCATGGAGATGTACCATGGTATTTCATGGGATATCCCTAGGAACTTTTATTCGGATAGCCTGGGGAGCCATTCCAATATCCCAGTGGGTGTGTCTGAAAATGGTGGATTTACCCTCTGGTAATTTAACATAGCTATGGAAAATCACCATTTTTAATGGGTAAATCCACTATAAATGGCAATTTTCAATAGCTATGTTAGTTTACCAGAGGGTAACATGTTTTAACCACAGATTGCCAAATTATGCCAATTTTTTCATAATTAGTAAGGAAGATGATTAACCAGTGGATTTTGGGGCACCTGCAGATAAACCAAAATTGTCGCTCTTTTAGTGATTCATTTGATTCATTTTTAGGTCAACCCTATGTTGTTGGCCGAATCCCCTTGAATCAGAAGCATGCTTGGTGCATGTTGGTGGTTTATATATATGATTAATCTAGGAATTAATAATAATAATATATATATATATTATATTATATATATACATGGCTATGGGTCAAGATTTGAATCTTCCAAAAACATATCGAAACTGAATGGTTGCTACTAGAAATAACTAATCCTGCCGTTGTTGGGCTCCGAAAAGTTGCCACCCCTGCATCACCTTTGTCAAGAGCATAATGAACGTAAAATATCTTTGGAGGTTGACCAAGTCCTCTCAAGTTCGCCCACATTATTACCCCTTTCGCGGCATAGATACTTAGATGGATAGGATACGGGGAACAGGATATTTCCTATGGGACAAAGGACATAGGATCGGGAAAGGATTACTAAGATAGATGGATAATGATTGATTGATTGATCGATTGATTGATCGATGGATTGGTTGGTAGGTAGGTAGGTAGATAGGTAGATAGGTAGCCAGGCAAACAAATAGGACAGGATAGGACAGGACAGGATACCAAAGGGAATGGTAGCGTAGATAGATTCTGGGCGATCCCAGCTCTGTGGCGCCATCTTCGTGCTCAGCATAGGCGGCCGCAGCTTTCACGCCCAAGCTGCGCTCCAGGGCCATCTGACGTTGACGCAATGGGTATCCATGGGGAGATAATGCTACACCAATAGGCTATAGGCATTGCTACCCCATTTTAAAATGGGTAGTAGCGGAGGGTGATTAAGAATGATTATGCCATGTTAGTCAGCCATAAAGGGATATAAACCAGGGGTATGACTATTGATAATATCTGAGAAAGGGATTTTACGTTATTTTGTGGTGGGATTAGACACCAGTTTACAGGTGTTATATAGATTTGTTGATGTATACCAGTATAGTATAGCCAACAATCTGATATCTGTATTTGTCGAAAATTTGGAAATACCCCAATTTGTAGCCACTTGAATAGGAAAATTGGAAAAATGATCAAAAAATCATTCTGTAAACCACCTGGTTTTGAAGAAAATAAGGCGTGGGCATGGTTGGGCATGGCTCAATGTGGAAATTACCAATGGGGCCACAAAATATTTGCAATTTTTACTGAACCATGCATTTTTGGGTGCAGTGGTCCATCATTTGGAGCCATAGCCACGTCAGCGATGCATCAATCTGTGATCGGACCCGCTGACGTTTGATTCTGTGTGGTACTAGTACCGTTTCTGTGGAAGTCAAATCTGGTTTTCAAAAAAATAGATAATTAGTTAAGACATGTTAAGACTAATAACCAAAATGTGTGGATTGTTGGGTCATGGTCATGTTGTGTCCAACATGTTGACACTTTTTCTCCTTTTCCTCCTATCTATAGAATACCATTAGATATCCCATCAAATATCCCATCAAACCATCTGATGGCCACCAAATCTCTGGAATCCCGTCACAATCAATACATATATATATATATATCCCATCATCATTGATACTATATAACGCAGATATATCAGATATATCAGATGCTAGTTCTCCCCCCATTTTGACCATGGGACAATGACCATGGCCACCCCAAAAAAATGCGGCCTTCTTCCTTCGTAACTGTTGCCCTTCGCTCTCTTGCCGCAGTTTGCGGCTATGGGCCAGGTCTGCCTCTTTGGACATCATCTGCCCATGGCGCTTCCCTTGGCGAATGCCAGTTTTTTGGGGTAAAAATCCTATTCTGGTCCTAAATGTCCGAAGAAAATGGTTAAACTGTAAAGAAAAATATTCGGAACATGTGTTGAAAATACTGGTAAATGAAGGTAAATACATGTAAATATCATATCTCTTTTAGACTTGTTGGAGGTTGTCTAGGGCTGCACTTTGGAAATCTGATCAAGACATAGGCGATCAGTCGCAGTCGTGGCGAATCGGATCATCCAGACGATCCAGAATCGGGGTGCCATCCCAGCCACTCTCTTGAAGCTCGCGCGACATCTCATCTAGCACTCTTTGCCTCTCCTCACACTGAGCCTTTGCTACCAAGACTTCCTCGCGTGCCTCCCGTGCGAAGGTTGCCATTGCTTTGCTGCTTTGGGAACTTGAGGTTAATCTGCAAGGATCTGAAATCTGAAAGGCACATCTAAACGACGAACCGAAGGCGAAACAAATGAACCACCTATGCCCATCTGAGCCATGCCATGGCCTCATTCAGGGACGCACTCTGACGCTCCTGTACCACTTCGAGATTTTCACGCTCCACCTGGGGCGGAAACCCTAGAACTGACTTATTTTTCACAAGAAAAATCAAGAAAACCCATCTTTCGATTTAAAAGAAAAAAACATCCAAAAATAATTGTTTTCTGAAATCAATCCAGTGAAATCCAGTGATTCACTGGCTATGAACATCAGTCAGCAGAAAGACGGCCTGAAAGCTCAACTCCTGTCTTCTTACAGCCTCCTGCAGAGCCTCCTCTGCCTGGCATGTGTCACACTGTATATAGTATACTATTTAATCAATGATAATTATATAATTACTAATTATATAGTTATATGTAATTACAATATATAGTTATATGTAATTATATAATTATATATATATTTATATAGTCATACATAGTTATATATATATATATAGTTATATATATAGTTATATATAGTTAAATATAGGTTTGTATATAGTTCTTATAGTTATATAGATATGCAAATAGTTTTATAGTTATATATAATTATATAGAATTATATATATATATAGTTATATATAGTTATATATAGTTATATATATAGTTATATATAGTTGTATATAGTTTCATATAGTTATATCTAGTTATATCTAGCTATATATAGTTATTTATAGTTTTATACAGTTATATATAGATATGTATATAGTTATACATAGTTATATATATAGTTATATATATACATAGTTTTATGGTTATATAGTTATATATAGTTATTTAGTTATGTATAGTTATAGTTATATATATAGTTTCATAAATAGTTATATATATAGTTATATATATATAGTTAGATATAGCTATATATATATATTGTTCTAGTTATATATATATAGTTATATATATATAGTTGTATATATATATAGTTGTATATATAGTTAAATACGTATAGTTATTTATAGTTATATATAGTTATATTTAGTTATATATATATAGTTATACATAGTTATATGTAGTTATATATAGTTATAAATAGTTATATATAGTTATATATATATAGTTAAATACATTTATATATAGTTATATACAGTTATATATATATATAGTTAGATATAGTTAGATATAGTTATATATAGTTTTATATACTTATATATAGGTTTATATAGTTATATATAGTTATATACAGTTATAAATAGTTAAATATAGTTATATTTAGTTTTATACTTGTATATGGTTGTATATAGTTGTAGTTACAATATCTATGTATATACAGATATATTGTAGCATATGCTCAGTTCATGTATGTGTCTATACGGTATTTGTACTTATACAGAGTCAAATATAATGCGTATCCTTTGCAAAGGTGTTGATTCTGGGAGACCCAAAACCTGCTTACAAATATCAAACGCTATGTCAGTTTTTGATCATGATTTGTATATGGTTCATTGTTGTTGAGTTTTTGAGTTGTGTCTCCTTAGGTCGGGTCGGAAATCATCCATTTGCTGCAGTGACGGCCAGTGACTGATACACATGGCCACTTACCACCTCGATTCCTGGAAGTGGGACTTTGGGCTCATTCGTGATTCAGTTTTTGCTTGTCTACCAACATATTACCAACATGATATGCAATTACCCTCTGGTAATTTAACATTGCTATTGAAAATGGCCCATGTAAAGTTGATTTACCTATTACAGTAAAGATTGTGATTTTCCATAGCTATGTTAATTTACCAGAGGGCCAGACTAATAGTAACATTATGTAACAATATGTTGATAGTTCGAGCCCACCACAGGACCGATTGACCCCATGATAGATATGATAGTGGTTCCATCTCCTCATTTTTGTATCAGCAAAAAAAACATGCAAAAACCATCAAACACAAAACACATCCATTTTTTGGGCTCCGGACAATCCATCAACAGTTCAGTAAATTGCTGCCCATCCGTGGTCTCCCCATTCGAATCATTGGAACAAAAAAACACATGGATTGATATCTGAAGTATATATCCATGTTTGTATCCATATATCATCATTGCTGATATCACTTATATATATATATATAAATATAGAATATCTGAATATCATTGAAAATCCATATATATCCTTGATTGATATTCTAATTTCATCTAAGTTCTAGATATATAACTTTCTCTGCGACCAAAACATATCCAAATGGTCCAAGTCAGCAGAAACCCTCCACCTGGGCGCTGGCTTCCTGTCGCTCCTGGTCCAGTTCTTCTCGCAGCTCGTTGATGCGATGCTCCCTTTGGCCTCGCAGCTGCCTGGGCGCGTGGCGAAGCTGGAAAAAATGGGGGAACGTCATAGGAAGATATGGGAAAATCATGGGAGACTATGGGAAGATATGGGAAAAATATGGGAAAATGATGGGAAAATATGGGAAAATGATGGGGAAACATGGTCAAAAGTTGAAAGCCCATTGAGATGGTGTTGATGTGAATGAAGCAATTCTTGAAGAAAACATGGAGTTGGGATGAGACAGGTGGGCTACAGCCCTAGAGTTGCAAGATTCCCATGCTCTTTTAATATTCACAAATATTCACAAGCTATCCCATCAGTTGGGGATCTCAACCCATCGTGCCGGGCAGCTCTAAAACCTGTAGCTGTTCCGATTTCAGCTCTTTGCTCCTTTCTTCGAACCTCTCAGGGCCAGGGCTCAAGAAAACCTCCACAAACATCACCCCTGGGAGGTTAACCCTGAGTTTACCAGTATGTTACCATCCAAGAGGTGATGTTGTGCCACACCAAAATTTGGGAAATACAAAGACCACTGGCAGATCCCACTGTCATCAATCCCACTGGATGTGGCCCATGTGGCAGCTGGGACCTTCTCTCCAGTTCCTGTCTTCCTCGCTGCGTCTCTGCGGCAATTTGCCGCACTAGCCACTGCTCATCACAACCGGCACGCGCCTGAACAACTCCAATCAGGGCAGTAAACTCACAGGTACGACCACTGAAAAAAAACACATTAAAAAAACGATGCAAAACGTCTGGTCACATGCGACAGGAAGCATCAGAATGGTAACTTTACAAGATTGTTCTTTGTTTTGACCCGCTTCTTTTTTCGTGATTTTTCTACTGTCATATTTGGGTTTGTGAGGGTACCCCTCAATCCACCGGTTCACCATCATTTTCCCCACTAGAATTGCAATTTCCGGGGATGCTCCATTTTTGGGTACCAAAACCTATTTCATCATATTTCCACATAAGATATTTCTAGATTTTGCCAGATATGTCAAACTCTCGCCCCGTCATCACCAGATCCCCCAAAAATCCTGGTCCTAAGCATGGCTGCCAGATGGGGGCATCTTAAACTGGGGTATCTCCAAGTCACCATGGTCCTTTCAATACTGAAATGGTCTATATACGTAATTCAATGGATGATTTGGCGTACCCCAAATTCTAGCAAACCTCCAGAGATCTCAAAATAAATAACAACAGTAAACCTCAAAATCGATCGATTGAACATCACCTTCTCATTTTTCAAGGGCTATTTCAATGGGGATTGTGGCGATTTTCACCCACATCAGGACACTCCTCGGCGATTTGCAGCTTCCTGCGGAGATCCTCCGCATCCTTCCGCAGCTGCAGGGCATGATGACGGCGGCCCGAGTGATGACTCCAGGAGGATACCAGGCCTTCGGAGGCCTCCGGGGGGCAGGGTTTGGGGGCTGGGATTGGGAAAATGTCTGGAAAATGTCTGGAAAATTGAAGTGGATGGGAATCGGAAAGACTTCTGAGAATTGGATAGAAGTGTAGAATTAGAAGTGCTGGTTTTCAAGGTTAAGTTGGATGACAGGCCCTGGAAATGGTCATGGCTGCCACTTCATCAATTCAACAGAAACTGCAATCGGAAGACTAGTTCACCATCAACAGCACCCTCAGCAAACTAACTCAACTTCAACATCATCTCACATCATCTCACAACACACGCATCGCAAAGCCCAGGTGCCTTCTCCTTTCTCCGCATCACCTCCTGTCAGGTTCATCGGTTAGCTTCATCATCTGTTAGGTTCATGTATTTATTCTGTTTCAAAGAGATTACTGTACAGTGAATGATTGCTGCACACCGACTTGTCTTGCTTGTCATGGATCACTTTCTATGAACCTATGATGACCTAAATACGAAGGCCCTCTTCAAAAAGAATTTACAAGATTTCCCCTCTTCTTGGGAAGAGATGTTTATCGATCGGCAAAGCTAGACTTGCCAGAATGCAACAGCCCTCATGTTCTACTCTTTGTCCAGTCTTGTCAAAGACCATTTTGGATGCCAAGTTTTGAGTGTTGGTCCAGCTCAAATTGAAAGCCCTTCTTCTACCACGGCCCATCAATTATCTTCACATTTGCAGCATCACGAAACTGGTTAATCATGATGCAATCCGAAATGAAACTAGTTCTAGCTACCAACTGGTAACCATTTGTATCGGGAATCCCACGGCCAGCTAGCCCAAGAAACATCACCACCAACAAGAAAAGAGTGCTGAAGAAAACAATTCAATAACCATATGTACGAGTATCATAGGAATTATGTCCCACCCAGTCACCTCCCCATCAAACCATCGACTCCAAGAGGTTCCTTGAGATCTTCCAGGGAACTCTTTGCCTCGCGTACGCGTGAGGCGTACTTTCGTTCCAGGTCCTCCACTCGACCACTAAGCCTCAGAACTCTGTGGCGACCGTCTAAAGTGGCTCGAAGATGGGTGCCCAATGGCTATCTTAGTAGATTTTGGACGCTTTTTCTGTTGGCCACAAATGGTTGCACAAGCCTATTGAGCCAATGGTGCATGTGCGTGTTGAGCCCTGGAGGATTAGCATTGGATAGCAGCAGCCATTCCAACCTCTTGAGATTTCTAAACTGTGGCTCCCAGCCGATTGCTGACCTCAGATACCTCCTGATGATGAGCTTGCACTTTCTCTGACACCCAGGAAGTGACTTCTGCAACCTGCAATGGAAACAGAAAAGGAAACTTGACTTCTTCAGACTTGGCAGAAGGATGTGGAAAAAGCAAAACGTGTTGCTACAAGTACTCCCCAACCCCTCGTAACCCCTCTTTTGGATTCTTTGGGGCTATCAAGCGGCAAAAAAAACGAACAAGAAGTATACGTTCAAGCTGCCACAAAATGCAAACCAACATTGAGACCATGCTCCGTGCATCAAACTTATCCATTTTTGAGCTCTCACAATGAGGGTCTTTCAAAAAGTTGGGGACCCCAAAACCATCCAAGACCATCCAAAACCATTCAATTCCCCATTGAACATGGCCGTGTTGATGTTGGGGTCCCCCATCAAAAAAAACATCAAAAAAAAACGCCACAGCGCCACAGGCACCACCAGCCTCCTTGGCCTTGGCATCTTTCAACGCCGCAAGACGGACATCATGCCCATCTTGCCGGGTGTACAGGAAGACCAATGCCTCCCAAAAAAAAACAAAAACAAACTTGCAGAGGACGGTGGGAATTGGGTTGGTTCAAGGGAACCATAAACTGGGAACCATGGTTTTTTTGTTGTTTCAATGGAGTGCATGATTTGATGACTTCATAGACCGTAAACATTCCGACCACATTTCTCCGTCCTTTTGGGGGAGGCGCAGTTGTTTGCCAATGTTCCCCAATGTTGGATGATTTCTTGCTGATATATCATTCGATCATGATGGGATTCCCTAATTCATGGCTTTTTTAAACCCCCTATTCTTGTTGGGGGGATGACCATGGCACATATTGGCTGCTGGCACAGCTGCGATCTGCTGAACCCGGACCAACCTTAGTGAGCTCAATCACCTTCTGCGTTAGCTCCTCTTTGGCCTTGGACACGGGGAACAATGGAGTTATGGAGCTATATGGAGTCATGGAGCTGTTGGGATTTATGAATAATATGTAATTATAGTATCTGTATATATATTATATATATAATAATAATATGTAATATATTGGATTTGTTGAAACCAGCAATTGGTAGCTACATGGATTTATGAACCAACACATGGAGGTGTTCACTGATGACTTATAATTCCGTATTGGGGATATAACGGAATATATATATATTATATACATATATAATAATAAATATTTATATATATGATTTTATATGATTAAGACCAACAATGTCTGATATTTGATGGGTCGAACTTTGGCACCCCAAGATATGCCATTGATCAATGATGGTTGTGGCCGGCTTGGTCCTTTGACACTCAAAAACTAGCCATGTTTGATGGACTGTTTGGATGCGAATCTGCACTAGTGCTGCTTTCCTTCATTTTTGACCGGTCCCTTGCGAATCTCACCTCGGACAACTTCGAAAACATTCAAGTCTTCGGTCCTGCAAATTCTCCTCATCGACGGTGTCAGACATGGCACAAGGACAGCCATGAAGATGACACTGCTCAGTTTTCAAGGAGTCGAAAGAACATCATCCAAAGTTAAGTGTGAGGATCATGTTGTTTTGGTGAACTGTTCTGGTGTCCTAAGTTTATTGCTGGTTTGTTCTTCCAATAGCCTCAGATGTTTTTTTTCCTACGGTTTTAAACATGTTCGCTTGAACCAGCGTGAAACGAACAGGGCCTACATGTTTGACAGGTGATATGCGACTCGCTGTTATGGTGGTGTTGCTTGGCCCAAAATGACAATGCCAATGAGGTTTTCATGATGACCTACCGTAATATTTAGTGGTTTTCCATGTTCCCATCATTTTCAGGGCCAGATTAGCACAACAGCAAGTCGATATGAAGTCCCACCGTCCCCTGAAACTCAGCATCACTCCGGTAATTACTGTATGGTACTGTCCCTTTGGGCTAAGACATCACTTACGCCTCCACGCATCCACATCACTTACGCCTCCGTACATCACTTACGCCTCCGTACATCACTTACGCCTCAATCAGTTTATCGCCTGCGCCCGGAGTTCTTCCTTTTTGCTTATAGCAGCTCAGCATCAATCAAACACACGTACATGTTCGTTGTTGTTGTTGTTGTTGTTGTGGTTGTGGTTGTGGTTGTGGTTGTGGTTGTGGTTGTGGTTGTGGTTGTGGTTGTGGTTGTGGTTGTCGTTGTCGTTGTCGTTGTCGTTGTCGTTGTCGTTGTCGTTGTCGTTGTCGTTGTCGTTGTCGTTGTCGTTGTCGTTGTCGTTGTCGTTGTCGTTGTCGTTGTCGTTGTCGTTGTCGTT
>Ga0126342_10013410_pt1 | contig 14523 bp, 21 predicted proteins | sample Cyp1metagenome_FD_92528 | JGI IMG/M metagenome (GOLD analysis project Ga0126342, IMG submission 92528) | Coral microbial communities from Lord Howe Island, Old Settlement Bay, Australia - Cyphastrea 1 metagenome | ecosystem: Host-associated > Invertebrates > Cnidaria > Coral ... | reverse complement strand
TTGGATGCACTTGGATGCACTTGGATGCACACGGCGCACAATTTGCGATCAAAAACGTGCTGCTGCCACATGTGCATCAGATTTGCATCTGTACTTGCATTTCTATCGCAGTACTTGCAGCTGACGCGTTGGCTGGTACGAGTACTGGCCTCGCCTGAAGGTTTCCATTGGCTTTTTCCTTTCATCGTAGCTCTGATAGCAGCTTCACCTGCCAACCGGCCGGCAAGGCGTGGTAAGTCAAAACAGTTCAGAATCGCATCTGAAATGACACCACCGTATCCACCGTAAACCTTGTAAATCAATGTAATTCATAAAATCATGGGAATTCACAACTGCAAGTTCAACCATGTTAAACCTAACCGTTGAACAAACCCTCGATTAGCAAGCGGACACTTCTGTCCAAACACGCTGACCTTTAGGTTCTTGGTTGATTGGAGTCCAACCTGCGAGCGGCGCAAGGAAGTCAAAACGGCTCCTAGGGTCCTAGAGTAGATGTTCGGGTTGGGAGGACGGAAACTGAAATAGATTCTTGAGATTCGACACGCCCGTTGCGTGCCTAGGAAACGGCAGCCAAACATCAACTTGGAGTTCAATACCACTGTCTGTGTCTCATGAAGGCCTCTCCATGAGTCGCTGGGATCTTGTGGGTCTCTTTCACCTGTCACATCTTCCATTCTTGCGGCCATGACTGTTGCTGGCATCTACCGGCAGCAACCCTTTTCCTTGCCTGGGTCCATCCCTTGGTTTTCTTCTTGGGCTCCATCTTCACCCTTTCCACCTGTGGGGTGCATAGCTGCAAATCAACACAGCCAGGACTGCATCCAAACGACACAGCAATAGACAGCGCTAAATTCGAAGCTACACGTTTGCCAAATCGACTGTTTGCAAATACCAGGAAAACACAAGCCGTCAAGGCTCTTTGCATGATGCAAATGTAAACGACGTTTCAAAACCGAAAGCATTGAACACACTTATATTCAGGATGATGGGGATTCTTGGGTGAACAAAGGGAAAGGTCACTGGCTCCTAGATGTTTGGCTCGGGAGAAAGGAAACAGAACTAGCGAAATAGTTCCTAAATTCGACACCCTGTTCCGCGCACAACAAATGGCAGGCACAATGTTCGGTCGGATTTTCAGAAATGCTCTGTGGGTCTGTGGGCACATATGAGTCAAATTTGCATTGGCACTCGTGAGCCCAATACTGTCAATACTGCTGTGCTGTGAGTCTTCAAGATTGTAGCGGTTCAGGAGGCCTGCCCATGGATCGGGGGAATCTTGCCATGGGTCTCTTTCACCTGTCACATCTTCCATTCTTGCGGCCATGACTGTTGCTGACATCTACCGGCAGCAACCCTTTTCCTTGCCTGGGTCCATCCCTTGGTGTTCTTCTTGGACAGCATCTTGACCTACCAATCAGTCGGCTAGTCTTTCGCTTGCATTCCTTCAGTCAAAGCCTTGCCCTCGTCCTAAGCCTGTTTTCTGGAGATCAAGTGACATGCAGGCGCCCTTTTAGTCGCACACAGCGTTTGTTCAACGCGCCATCTTCGGCGCGCATGGCCATCATGTCACATATGTCACCGTCACCGTCTGGATCCGATGGATCCCATGGATCCCATGGCCAGTCATCCTGGAGGCCTCGACCAGGCCGCAGCTGGGGCCTGTGATGAAGATCTGGGAGAGCAGCGACCAACATGACCAGCTGGATAGGCTGGACCAACTAGAAATCCAGCGTGAAAGGAGCATCATCCCGCCCCATTTGCTTGTTCAGCTCAGTGATGTTTGACCATATCTGGCCTAAGATGTGGCAGGCGTTTGATGAAAGTCTTGCAGCATGATGGCATGATGATGCCCAAACATGCTGATGATTTGCAAACTACATCAAGCATCATCAAGTCTTGTGCAAAGGAACTTAAGGCCAGAGATGGATGAGCAGCATAAAACCACTCGCGGACGTATCTGCCTGGCAACCTCAGATCCGAGACACCATCAAGTGCGAGCAAATAGAGGGCCGATGATATACCCCAATGTAACAGGGGATCATTCGATTGAACTGATTTCATCTCCCTTTCATCTCATACTCTAAGGCCTCCAAGCTTAGCTCCCTATGTATGGTCACACTGATTTACATGGATCTAATTACACGTCACAATACGTCACAGGCAGCGTTCTGCGATGCAAAATCCCGAGAACAGGACTGTACCCACAACGTGCTTCGTCGGTAGCACAGAAACTCATCTTGGGGCAGTTGCAAGCCGAGTCCTGGAGTCCCCAGATGTCCCCAGTTTCCGGATGGGAAATGGTGGGAAGATCATGGAAGATCTGGGCGTCCATCGAAATCCATCAACCATCCAACCATTCCCGGCCTGACTCGATACTTGGTCTGACGGATTCATGGACAAAAACCGCATCAGTGTGCGTCAGCCGCAGCAAATGGTAGCCAAAAGGTTTGAACTTGTGGATTGCGTAGCTTAGCGAGCAGCCACTGGATGGGTTCAACTGGTCAACATCATACTCCGCATTCCAAGAATGAGACCTCTTGACATCCCAATGGGCAGAGAAGCGGAAAGGCGGAGGAAAGTGAAAGGCAATCTCCAACATCAGCACCTGCCACTGCATTTTGAGGGCTGCCGAATGGTAGATATATATATATATATATTTATATTTATATATATATATATATGCACAATATATGCACATTATATCACATTATATATTTAGGTTCTAGATGTCAATAGATTTCAGCCAAACACTCAATACACTGGACATCTCCAACCTTGGGCCTCACGAGGTCCATCAGCCCCTCTGCTACGAGACAATCACAACCTGAGCAAGCACACACTTAGAAACATACATGATACATACAACATCATACAACAACACTGCACAATGCATCAAAATGCACAAGTTTCAGATGTCCCTGGCAGTCTCTGGAATGTTTTCCTCGGCTGCTTGTGCTTAGAAGGGAACCGTCAAGGTCCACAACGAGAAAGTCCAAGGGCCACGGAGTCTGCTCCTGTGGAAGTTCCGCGTACAAAGTCCGAAGAGGTGCGGTATGGTGCGGTGAAGAGTGGCGGACATCCCCAACAACTAAATGACGAAGTTACGGCAGTTAGGGTTGCCAATGGGCCAATGGTTGTCGCCAAATGACCAAAGATTTTGTACTCAGCCTTTGTGGCCTCATTGGTCAAGACATCTGGGAGCCAGACATTGGGAAACATTGGTGCCACATAGGGTCGAAGCTGTCGAGCTGCATCTATTGGGTTCAAGGTCATGGACACCTCACGAAAGCCACAGGCTACGCTCAGCTGAGCTGCGACATTCAGAGATAAGCCCGGCACAGGCACCACTGTGGCAAAGGTCTGCGCCATTTCGTCCTCACACCTAGCTCTGGTTGGCACCAGGAGCATGGGAGTTACCACATTATCCCGTCGCATCCATTGCACATTGACTTATGGCGACACATGAGCCGCGGACGATATTTGGTACATAGCGCTTTTTTGGGGGGTCTGACCTTGTTTTCCAACGCCGCACTTGTTTTTAATAGCTAAATTTCAGCTAAATGCTTTATATGCGATGTCTACCTCGTTCTCGGGGTGTTCCTACCTCATTTATGATGTTTTTGACAGACATGAGGTACACCCCAATAGTACCCTCCATTTTCCCAAAACAAGGGCCGTCACTCACATGGAGACTCACGGCACTCCGGCGACATACAGCATGCCTTGCCTCTGAAGCCGAGCAGAGTCTGCTTCCACAGCCAGCCCCAGGAAACCGGATCCTTCAGATGATGAGTAATTATGCAGGCATGGATCTGCAAGAATCATCAAAAATCCATGCGCATGAATCCCGTTGGTACATGTGCAAGGGGCGAGCAGCACAAATGCTCATACTCATATATAGCAAGTAATAAGAAGCAGAAGATACAAACGCAGTATGCCAATCTGACGTTGCAAATCTTTCCGACTTCTATCATGTTCAACTTCGGTCATGGAGTCACGGATCAGTTTGCAGAACAGGACCCTGACCTTCTCGAGAAGCTAGAAGCTGATACAATGGATCTGGATGCAGGCAGGTGCCAGCCCCGATGTTTACCTGAGTCATGCCCGGTGAACCAGGGCATGGTGCGGGAACTTTGGAGCTGGGATGAGCTGGGGCTCAAGCAAAGGTACCAGTGATCTTGATATGAGCAGCCAAAAGCATGGCCAAAGGCCACAATACTACAGACCTTATCTCCCAATGTCTCCCAAGCAGAACGGCATGCACTGCACGAAACCTAGGCTGCAGCTGAGCGGCCCATCAATCACAGCTCTTTGACCATCCACCATTGCAGCAGTAGATGGGCAGAAATCAGAAGGATGATGACCCGAGGCCCAGTGCAGCCTTGCAATAGCTTCACAGCATTTCACAGCACATCACAGCACTGCCCAAACATCCTGAAACTGATTTCCAGGCGACCTGCTGGAAGTAAACAGTGCTTCGTCGATCTTTTCCTCAGGCAAAATCTGGTTGAAGTACACCCGTTCCGCTGGAGCCAAATACGGTGTAAGACCTCAATTGCATGATGCGCCAAGTCTCAACTCCTTGTTAAACAGCAACATATGAACCCAAACCATGCGGCCCCAAAGACCATCAAAGACCTGTGCCCTAACTGTTGCATCAAGGTGCGTGCGTAGACCTGAGCGACTTCCAATGCTCTTACCGCATCAAACGTCCCTATGAAGCTGGCAGAGATAGGAGGTAAACACTTTAGGTGTGTGACTTGGCGTAGCAGTTCCGGCTTGGCACACTGACTGAGATGCCGACATTGTACAAATAGTTTCCATCCGGTGACATGCCCGCCTAGAATTCCGAACTTCCATGGCACTTGGATAGAAGATGATAGAAGTATAAAAGAAACAATCATATGCAAAATAATTGAAATACTTACAGGAGAAGCAAGCACGTAACTTACGGGATATTGTTCTCCTAAGCCCAACTCTTTAACACACAGGTGCTCTAAGTGCTCCAACGTTTAGTGAATCATGCTGAAGTCATTCGAACAAACTGGCATGTAGGTTACCAATGGTTACCACATTTTGCCGCGCAGGTCATTGGGGATGGCCCATGATTCTCCCTTCACATGCCAGTGCTCCTTGCAGCAGTGATCACGCAGATGATCTGCCTTCCCCCAGCATTTCCGCCGAGGCGGTCCATCCCTGAACGAACAGTGGGCAGCCCATTGGGGATGGCATGGGATGGCATGGGATGGCATAGGGTTCATGATCTTCATGGCTGCAGCCACGGATCCATGGACAGCACCATTCCGGGTGCCGTTCGAAGGACCAGCAGGAAACGTCCACCTGGCATGCGAAGCTTCAGAAACTGGATGAAACTGGGAAGGTTTTGTCCCTGACACTGAAAATGCAGGGATAAGACAGGGTTGCTTCATCTACTTTGCACCGAAAGCCTTCATCCAACTCACGACTTGACAGCGTTGCGGAGATTGAATCCAGCGGTGGACGAAATAATGAGTTGGCATCACATTTGAAACATTTTGAAACCTTCTTCTTCTTCTGCTTCTTCTTCTTCTTCTTCTTCTTCTTTCAGGTCACCACTGATCGCTCCCAACAGCTAGAAATTTCATCGTTTCTTCTCTCTTTTCCCCTGCCTGAAGTACGGAACCATTCCGCCAAAGGCGATAGTTTTCACCACCAACGCCTGGACCCAGCCATCGGCCATCAGCAACACATCCAGAGTCACCCCGTATCTTCCAGATTCTTCCGGTCACATCTCCCTACGTTGCGTTTGCTTTTCCTGCTGCTGGCAAGTGCCCCCGAGGACTACGAGAATTTTCAAACATAGTGACAGGCTCCAAGTAACATTGCTTGAAGCGAAAATGTCTTGGCAACTCAACCCTGCGAATCAATCAACTATATGATATATGATATACAACATATATATATATATATATAATTGATTTATTTATATATATATATATATATGTTGATTTATATTTGTATATTTATATTTAGTTGTATTTGTTTACATTTATTTATATTTATTGATTTATTTACTTATTTATTTAGATTTAGATTTATATATACTGAGACACTTGAACCTTTTGACTGCTTTCAACGGAGGCTGTTTTGGTAAAGGCAACAAGTTTAGGTCCTTAAGTGTCATGACATCCTAGGCCAGAGTCGCCCGCTTTCAAGAAAGCAAAAGTTTGCGGAAGACACTACGAAAATGACTACAATGGTCTAGTAGTTTAATGAACTTGCCACCCACATTCATATGTATATATATATATCATCTCAATCATTTGCTGCAATCCGATGGAAGGCTGGAAAATAGACTTTGACATAACTGAAAGAGGCGAACGAAATTGGAGTTGAATCGGCTGACAAGTCCATCTCCAAGATAGTCACTGTTCAGCTGTGTTCCAATTGTAGTGCCAGCTACTAGTATTCCATGCAATTCAGACTCCCGTCCCTGCATGCATTCAAGTGAAAATGCATTGTCTGATCTGATGATGGGTAATTTCATTCCAGGCACCTCCAGATGACCCAGTTCTTTCAGGGGCAAGCAAGATCATGTCTTATTCCGCAAGAATTGTTTAAAAAAGATGCTGATAGCGATGCAAATGACCATCCAGAGGCCTGCACCTGGAAAACTGCCCAGATCAGACAAAATCTCTTCACAGGAGTCGCCAGTGAATGCCAGCTGTGGGCTTTCTATGGCTTTCTGATGTTTCTCTGCCACTCTTTTTGGTTTTGGGTTCATGTTGTGACCCACGGTCTCAGTATTTAGGCTGGAGCCACCAGACACGGTGAAACGTTGCGGCGTTGTATAATTATTGGATTTGGTTATTTGGTGCCGGTGGCCCAACATACCAAAATATCCAAAATCAAAAGGATTCAAAAGGTACCTCACGAGATGTGATGCTCACTGGCCCGACCCTGCCTTTGCAGTGGCCAGCGGCCAAAATTCCACAGCAGGCAAGATATGACAAGCATGATGACCAAGAAAACTGCAGAGCCCAACACGTCGTTTGCCATCCAAAGGGTGAGAGCAGAGTTGATAGTCCACAGCAAACACATCACGCCAACTACAATGCAGGTTCCCACGAAGTTCACAAGCCAATCACAGTGCGTTCTTGCTCTCCAAGACCTGCAAAAAGCGCTCCAGCCTCGAGGACACTATGGCGTGAGAATGACTCTTAAGATTCTTTAGGTAAAATAAAAAACACAATTAACAAAGGAACTGAGTGGAACTGAAATGAAAAGGACTTGTGCCCTTCATACGTTATCCAGAGACAAGAGGCAGAGGAAGGAAACTGGAAAACCTGAAAGCCACCACATCAGCCCATTGATGCTCCATGCAATGGCCAGGTCCACGTGGCCCAGTCGGAGTTGGACGGCGACTGCATCAAGCTGACCCCAAAGGATTGGAATCGATGCTCCTATCAGCCACCAAGCCTGGGTCAGTTTTCCCTTTTTTCCCGGGAACTCAAAAATCTCGCAACAGAAAAGACAGAGAGCCAAGCTGCCAACAAAAACGCAACATTCATCAACAGAGGAACTGGAAAAGGCCGGTGCAGCAGCTGCTCAATCAGATTTGCAAAGACTGTCGAGCGCACACACTCATTGAAGTTCAGCATGCTGTCAAACCAGTTTGAGATGCACTGCCCAATGATTTCTCGGTCACACACCAGGGGGTCCGAGCCAGAAGAGCTAACATGATTCACACTGCAGCAATAACATTGAGCCTTCTGCATATCGAAGCTTTTGAGTTCAAACTGAAGCTTGTCAATGCACCTGTTGTAGTTTCGCACTGACTCAGCGGCAACGTGGAAACATGTAACTGCCAGGACGCCAAAAATACTTGAACCAATGATGGGGTTGCTGAAAGGCGCGATCAAAAGAGCTAGCATCGCTCCAAACAAGGATACCGCAATGGCCACCGTGCAAGGGGCAGCCCAAATGGGCCTAATGTCTAGCCGTGGGATCTTACTTTCGGTGCCTTCGGTGCCCTCCCGCAATTCTCTGCTGTGTAAGAACCCAGCGATTTCGAACATGCACCACAACCTTTCCAAGGTGGCAGGTTGTTGTTGTGTTAGAGCTGAGGGTAGGAATGCTAGGAATTTGAGGATGCCCCAGCCCCTCCCAGCCGAGAAGCTCCACAATCATTCACAATCCACTCTTCGTTGCGGAGAGTTGATATCATTGCCCTCCTATGTCATCATTGACTACCTCTTTATATAAGTACTAGGACAAAGTGAACAAACTAACATCTCAAACATGTTTTGCATACGTATTCTTCCGGGCTTGTCTTTTGTCCGAACCCTGCCTTTCCACGTAGCTGCTATCCCACAGAACCAGCATGGAATTTGATCTTCTCAAGAAGGCTCCGACATTCAAAATCCCTTCGGCTTTAGACAGTTCAGAGCTCTGATCAATGCAAATGTTGTCCAGGAAAACCGTTTGCTGTGGCCTCCGCAGTAGCAATGTTGCACTTGACACTAGCATTCCTGTTGTGAGCGACCATATTGAGGTGCGCTCCGCTGAATCAGTCTGGAAGATTGCCAGTCTCGGGATGTCCGGCAAATGGTGAAAGAAAACCAATACTGACATGAAGAGGGCTGCCAGCGTACCAAGAATGCACGCGTGTAGCCCATTTTTGATAAGGATTAAAATCATGGCCTTCCTCACACGGTTTCCATGCCATGAGTGAGACAAAAACTGGTCGATCTCGTGGACAACGAAGCTCCACTCGTAGAAATTCTTGGACCGTGGCCTTAGGATTGGGTGCTCCCATGCGCTGCAGCCGATGCTCCCAAATCAACACACTGATCAAAATTGGCAATGGACTCACTCAACGGATCTATCTCAATATCTTGTCCAAGGCATAGGTGCAATGTACATGACATGTTCTGCGTCAAGGTGATTTAGAATGATTTAGAGCCAAATCCTACAATTCCATCCGTTCCCAAGGTCTATCAAGCCACAACCTTCAAAGGAGCCCCTCTGCCTCCCCATTGACAGCGACGGGGACACTTTGTCACTAGAATCACTAGAACCCTGACACCTGCTTTGCCCGTGACCATTGGCTGCGTGCAGCGAAGCTTGAAAGCATGTTTGCACCTCACACTCTCGCACTCTCAAACCCTCAAAACCCCTCTCTCTCCTCTGTTGTAGCTCCATTTGCCACCGCGACTGGATCAAACATTGTCCGAACAGTCCATGGTGTGAAGACATTTTGGTCCGACCAGCTGTACTTCACACAACAATCCCTGCAAGCGCCTCTTCTCCAGCAAGGTGATGAATCTCCCCATGTGGCTTTGTGAAAATATCCCCACATCCCGTGGCCAACGGAGGGCTAGCAATATCTAGCAACACGAACGCTCATGTGCTCCAGCCATGAGCTGGAGTTTTTGTACCTATCTGAACATCTATCCCCTGGATAGTCATGATTATCTCTATAAAAATGATTTACGATGGCACATTTCCAAACACATACACACACGGGCCTTAGGCATATACGGGCATATGTATATATATATATATATATATTTGTGTGTGTGTACATATCATGTACATATTTATCCATCCATCCATCCATCCATCCATCTATCTGTGTGTTTTTTTCTTCCAAGTCACTTTCGCAACACATGACCAAAGCGCTGCAGGAGTCGATGACAATGAGTTGCTCGCAAAACGTCGGGTCTTGTCACCTGTATTCACCCACAGGTTTCAACCCAAAGGTGCCACCCCCACTTAAAGCCTGCCTCCAAAATGTGGGAAAATACCAGGTCAAAATCGTTCAATTTGCAGCAACTATTATGGTTTGGCTGTCTCAATCGCTCGGGTGGGGATCCTAGGCCATATCTCTATGGTTTGTATCTCAATCCCTCCCAACTCCCAAGCATTTTTCAGGATTCTTCAGGAAAGAGCATGCAGCCAGTCACTTCCATCATTGTCATCCACGTAGCCAGTCTGTCCATGTCTGGAGAAAGGGCCGGTGAATCATCCCACTCAGCGGGCAAAATTTCAGGTCGGCCGAACACCACTGCCGGGCAATTTGATGGCATCTGCGACATCCCCAGACCTACAAAGATGTGCTAAAGCTGCAGCAGCAGCTGCTTGTCTTGCTTCCAGCTGCCCACGCATGTTTTGAATTACTCTAAATTATTCTAAATTATGATCTGCATCTGATTTGTGTTGACGTGCTGACACTTGGGCGTTGAATGGTGCTGCTGTCCAATTTCTGGGCCTTTTGTGTAGTTTTGGTGTGAGCCGCCTCAAGTAAGGGGATGCTCAAGTGCGCAGCACCTAAGGTGACACTTGCGCAAACATGGCTGCAGTTCGTAAGCGCAAATCGTGTGTCACAGCCACTACTGGAGCAAGTTCTTAGAAAGATCAAAGCATGATCTCTCACGATCTCTCATGATCATGATCTGTACCCTCTGGTAAACTAACATAACTAACTATGGAAAATCACCATTTTTAATGGGAAAGTCCACTATAAATCACCATTTTCCATAGCTATGTTAGTTTACCGGAGGGTAATTAGCATGATCACATCTCTCACATCTCTCCGGAACCCTCGTCCCTTCGTTGCTGGCAGCAAGGCCTTGAATGACTTCCTCACGTGGCTCGGATGCTGCCGGATCCAGATCCACAAGCTCTGTCTGGCCGCGGCTGAATCCAATATGTGTATCTTCATCATCAGTCGCAATATGTCGCAAGGGGGCCAGAAATTACATGGGTATGGATCAATACCTATTAATACCATTTTTAGGGGAATGAACATCCATTTACCAGCTATTTTGATGTTCACCAGGGGTACAAGGTTTTGACACACTGCCACATCATCATTTAAATTTAAACCTGCTTTGACGTGGCGTTGTGAACTTGCGCCTTTCCATGACATCAGCACTTCAACCAACAGGATTCACCCCACATTGCATTCCGCGACCCCGTCCCACTAAGATCCAGTAAGTGCAACTTGGCCACGTAGGTCGTCATTTTTCCATACCACATCAAAGGACTTGAAGCCACAGTCGCACCACGCAGGCGCTCGCCAAGGCTCCCGGCTGTGAAAGAATCCTGAGTCCAAATTTCCAAACACTCGGATAGTCATACAATATATACAATTGTTGTTGGACTATCCACCTGCGAGTTAGGACCATTCCAGAATCTATGCAGATGGATTCTGATGCATTGATGGGATGGAAATGATCACCAGCCTTACCATGGCACCACGGCACTGGTGGAAATTGGAGTCTGGCCCGAGCAAAGAGCAGAGTGATTTTCAGAACACTCCCATGGGAAGCATGCGATGCAAACCAGGCTCCATATCTTTGATGCAAACGTCGCTCTTGCCCCGGTAGCAGGCAAACAACGCATTGAATTGCCAAACCTGACGGTAGTGAATGCTGTTGTGGCTTGTGCAGGCTTGTGCCGAATGTTCGCATCATGCAAGAACCGATAGGAATGGCTTTGAAGTTTGCAATGCATTTGCCTTTGGGATGCCAAAATCGTGCCTCGCAATTCTCATCATTACAGCAGGCTTTTCTGCAAGCATCTGGCCCTGCTTCCACTGGCGTGCTCTCATCCTGCGCAGAGGCTCAGCCAAGAGCAAACTCTGCGAAAACCAAAGGAAGCGGCACCAAGATACAAGCAAAGCTTCAAGTCAAAATGCATGGCTTTTCCTAAAACATGCATAAACATCCGCACCATCTACATGTACCTGTAACATCCTGTACCGATATACCTGACAGAAGCAGAGCAACGAACGGGCTCTGCGCATACTGTCGCGCCATCTATCTGTTCCCTGCAAGGGGAACCGAAGGTTACACGGCCCGTATGCGGCCAACATATGGGAGATGTGCTTTCTTGAACCTTGTGCATCTCGAGAATCAGCTAGCAGCTAGCAATGCTAGCAGTTGACCCTTTTTTGCAAGGCCAATTTCAGGCCAATGGACAAACTTTCATTTCCAAAGGCTGTCGCCCAAAAATCATCAAAAATCCACACAACAAATTGCTCAACTGCTCACTGGCCCAACTTCATTTTGAGCACCTCTGTAATTTATACAAAATTAAGACCACTGGGAAAGAGATCCCCTTTACGCTGCGATCAACGAAGAAACCTGTTTGCCCTTGAGATCCTGGAGAGAAACGGAGCAAACTTGTGCCGTCTGTGGAATTGGAATGAAGGGGGGGCGGTTTTAGATGGTTTTAGCCTAGTTTTAGCATGTAAAAGCGGCTATAGCGGGCCTCTGCGACTCTATCTTGTCAAGCAAAAGCTACGGTTCAACAGATTGGATTTGCCCGTTGGCTGTACGATGGTGGAATTCACCCGAGCTCACTGTTGCATTCTGAGGGCATACTTTTCGTGCAGTGCACTCAATCAAAACAATAAAACAAACAACAACACCAAGGATAGCCGAAAGGTAACACCATCGGGAACACTAGAATCTCACAAGGCGAAAATGATGAGATGAGAAGACCCAACATTATCAACATTGCTAACATCATACCTACATGCCTGCATGTAACAAATACAATTAACTCTTCCCTGCCTTCACCAACCCATAGCAGTGCAGATTGCGGAGGTTTTGCAAGACGCTGCAGGTCTGAAGGGAAGAGACCGGATTCGTCACAGCGAACCATGGCAACCACGCGAAGAAACGCGGGCCCCAGGCAGTGTCGACAGACATCGAACCATGCGGCACCTCAATGATTTAGCAGCCGGCATCCGGGTACCAGTTCTATGCCCTTGAGCCAACAATACCCCTGCGGAGGCGAGGCTCTTGAACATATCAAAACAATTCAAAACATGTGAGCCATTCACATCAAATGACAAGTAAAGATTGGTGAAGCCATATGTTACAATATGTTCACATCAAATGTGCCAGGTGAAGCCACATGTTACTGTTTGTTTCCAGAAGCTCGTTGAAACTCTCCTCAAATGCCCATGGCCTGGAGCGGATTCTCTGCCAGGTAGCTCTTGCACCAGAGGCATGACTGGCCGATGGCCACATAGGGGCATTTCATGCGGCATTTCTGGAAGATCTCAAGAAAGCAACTCCAAGTTGCCAAACATACGATCATAAGTCAATCATATACGGGTCTCTGAATCAACCATCAAAATCATCAAGGGACACCGGTCACTTCCAAGATCAATCCGACACTTTCATGACACAAACGCCACAGAAACGTCATAGAATTGCCACACAAATGCCACACAGCCGTGCCTCCATGCCAAGGAATTTCCGGCCCAGGATTTGGTGATGCATTTAGCAAATCCTCCACCAAGTCCCTTTGTAAGCAAACCATGGCATCCTCAGGGGTAGCACATGGTAGCAGGCAATCTTGGATCTTCTGAGCACCGCAATGTTTTGACATGAAGCGGATTGAAGTGGCATGAATGGCATGAATGTTTTTCTCAAATTTGCACTCACAAAAAAAAAAAATAATGTTCCTACGACGTACGATCTTAGTTTGCGCAACAGCCTCCTATGCTGTCCGTCTTCCGTCAGCTCGCCAGCCTCAAGGGTGTCAAACCAGCACTTCAAGAAGTACCTGGCCGCAAAGAGGCCCTCCCCACCTCAACGCCAGTGCTCAGCGGATCTCAGCGGCGCCCAGTGTGACACTCCATCTCATTCCATCTCCCATCTCCCAAGCAGCCCCAAGCTCTTGCAAAGTGCTGCACTTCATGGCAGGATATGGCAGCATATTGCTGGATGATATTGCAGGTATTTCTGCATTCTCTTACTGCCGACCTGACCTCGTGGCATCCAGCACTGCCGTGACGGCTTCCTGTGGCGGCTCCTTCTGGGCCTTTCCATTCTCATCTTCGTAATAGATGGCCCCTTGGCACAGCAAGACCATTGTAATGGCAGTAGTCAGCAGTCAATAACCCACAGAAAAAAAACTAAAATCTCCAAAGTTTCCTGGGGCAATGGCCATCGTCACCCAAGCTGAAGCCTTTGAGCCCGCTGTCGTCGAACATGCTCCTGCACCAAGGCAGCAACTGCAGAACCAATGCCCGCAAAATGCAAACCTCCAAGAACCCCTGCACCCGCCTTTCCATTCTCTCCCATCGGGCTTTGTCTTTCTTTACCCACAGCAAGTATGAATGGTAGTCGGCAAGGAACCTCTGAACATACCTCAACAACCGCGTGGCACGGGTTCTGACCATACGTTGAAAGACTCTAATCATTGCCCTCGTCTGATTTCGAACACACAACATCTTTGCAAATCAAAACCAAAGTATGGGATGGACAGCTGTGTTCAAAAGCCCTCAAATCAAAAAAACGGGTACAGATGGGTAGAGTATCCTGTGGTATAAACATGCATGCAGCATATATGTAAAAAATCACACACACACACTAGACAAGAATGGATCATTATATTATCCGGCAGGAACTGAGTCCTGAAACATGCAGATTAGATTAGTTAATTAGATATGGATGAAATATATATATATGGGACTATGGTGACCACCAGCTGCGTCTTACAATTGCGCCCAGGTGCGTC
>Ga0126342_10013409_pt1 | contig 14523 bp, 9 predicted proteins | sample Cyp1metagenome_FD_92528 | JGI IMG/M metagenome (GOLD analysis project Ga0126342, IMG submission 92528) | Coral microbial communities from Lord Howe Island, Old Settlement Bay, Australia - Cyphastrea 1 metagenome | ecosystem: Host-associated > Invertebrates > Cnidaria > Coral ... | reverse complement strand
TGTATTTGTATTTGTATTTGTATTTGTATTTCATTGTATTGTAATGTATGTATGTACGCGTGCGTGTGTATGTATTGTATTGTATTGTCTTGTTTTGTATTGTAGTGTAGTGTATTGCATTGCATGCATGCATGTATGTATGTAAATCGATGGATTTTGTAAACAATATAAAATATCATGTGGATCTATTCTATTCCTCCCATTCACAACTCAATTTAGAAGGTTCTCACTTCACACCTAGAAAAACAAAACAATATATGATAAACCACCTCAACAAAAAAAAACACTTAAATCGTTCCTCAAAAAAAAAACTGCGCAAACCTAGAAAAAAAACTTTCGCGGGGTCTCATGTTACCACCGGCGGCCTTCGTAATGGAGAATTTTCTACATTACATTGGACCTTCCGATTGACTCCCATATGTATATAATGTTATTTTTATTCTATGATGATTATTGTTACTATTTTATTTGGTATATACGGTATATGTATATAATGTTCTCTTTATATACTATTATCATTTGATTTTATTATGACTTACTTCAATGTCTCACCGCAACGCAACTCCGAAATGGACCCGCGACCGCGGCCTCTGCCAAGCGGCCCAGCACCGACAGAGCCCGACCTGTTCGTGCGTCCGAAATTCTGGCCAGCAAAAAACTCACTTTTCGGACGCACCATTGATCTGGGTAAATTATAATATTTCACTATGTAACCTGAATTAAGGCCATTTGGGGATGATTCCCCTTACTAACCATGTTTCTAGGCTTCGGTCGCAGTGAGGTCGTTATAATTTACCCAGATTGATTAACCAGCTGGATTGATTAACCATTAACCATGAAACACTATTAACCACTAGAAAAGCCATTAACCACTAGAAAAACCATTAACATTGATTAACCAGCTGGATTGTGCTTCATCCCCATGAATCTTCAGTGGCATCATCCCGCGAAAGACAGTGAGCGAAAGACAGGGGATTCCAACAACGAAAGGTTTGTTTTTCTATGTGTTTTAAAAAGTTGTTTTCCCAGTTAAATTCTCCCATTTTTGCACTCTTTTGCCCATCTGTTGAAAACGATGTGTCGACCCATGTTTCCATATTCCATGTGAAACGTTGACAAGCAAAGACCACAACATGTTCTTTCCATATGGAGCTTTCCAATCCATGGGGGGTACCCCGGACCATCATCCATTTAAATGGAATGTTCCATGAAAGAAACTATCCAGCTATTGGAGTACCCTCACTTAGGAAACCTCCATATTAACAATTGTTAACCATTATTCACCATTAAGCATTATTAACCATTAATAATCCCCATATTACTCACATAGATATCGAAATTCTCACTTACCCACAAGTATTCCATGTCGTTTTCCTTGTTGGCCCAGTTACTGTTGGCCCAGTCTCAGCACCGTCGCACCAAAAAGTCACTGCCACACCTCTTTTACTGGTGACGCGGCAAGGCCTGAGTGAAAAAAATCAGGACTGGTGAAAAAGGACGTTTATGGTATATTTATGGTATACTTCTGGGAAAATTGTGGGATAATTTATGAGAAAAATGTTGGAAATTCATCGGAAAATGATGGGAAATTTATGGAAATGTTATGGTATATGTATGGGAAATGTGTTTTTTTGGTGGAAAATGATGGGAAGCTTATGGAAAAATGCATGGCATGGCTTATGGTACAACTATGGAAACAAATTTGGGACGTTTTCAGGCAAAATATGGGACAACCGTCAGATGATATGGGAAGTTTTTTTTTCGGGTTACCAAAAAATCACTCATCTGAAGGTCATGGGTTAAACTCCCACCGGACCGGTGAAGTCCACCGTGTATATTAAATCTGTAGTCCCTTCTGGGGTTTTTGTCTTGTGACTCACCCAAATCGAAAAGATTAGAAAAGTACACGCCCTAGTATGTTGATAATTAGTGATCGTTTCTCATTGCCATTGTTTATTCACTTTGCTGGCACACTTGATCTAGCTGATTTCCAGTTACCATGCTTGAGTAAGCCAAATAGATGGCATTCTTCAAGTTTCTTTAACCTCAGACTTTCATACTGGAAGTCTTGGAAGTTTACCCTTTGGCTATTTAACATAGCTATGGAAAATGGTCCATTTATAGAGGATTTATCATGATTTACCTATCAAAAATGGTGATTTTCCAGTTCGCTACGTTCAATAACCAAACGGTGTTGCCTATGTCCATCAGCAGGATGTTCTCTCAACGACTCCATCCTGGTTCCACCAACGAGGTGTTTTTTCCCCGTCCCCCCTTGAGACGTGGGGCAGTCATGACGCCGAAGGCTTTTGTTGCAACTTGAGCCAAGTTCAGCCGTGAAGCCGTTCAACCGTGATTTTTTTGGAGATGTGGGCCGGTTTTTTTCGTCTTTTCAGCATCCAGAAGCCAGCCCAAAAGAAATATTGGATGAGTCAACTGGAACTATCGAAAAAGTGAAATGTCCAACAGGAATACCATCTTCCAAAAACTTTTCTGGGACGTGTCATCTTTGGCTTCAAGCACAATTTCTGGCTTCAGGGGCCATGGACTTGGTGGACATCTTAGATCCCCTTGATCAAGATATCTTCAAATCGCGTTTACTCCTGAAAAACGTGAGCATGGGTCAAAACCCTGGTACCCTTGGTGAATAGAAAGATGGCTGGTAAATGGATGTTCATCCCAACAAAAAATTTGGTTTAATAACGTGTAATAACTAATACAATATCATGAACTGCCAATCACGTGGATATGACCTTCACACCATTTGAAAAAAAAAACATGGATTTGTCAAGTTCAAGACAGCAAATAGTAGGGGTATAGGTACATCCCACTTAAGGACAAAACCAGATCTACTTGACCAGTAAGTTCAGTGTTCTTCCTCGCTTTTTTATAGAGTGACCCAGTAAGGTGACAAAAAATCAACTGGATTCTTGTCCCCTTACCCTCCGGTAATCAAACGAAGCAATGCAAAATCCCCCATTTATCCATTATTTTCCCATTAAAATCTCCATTTATAGTGTTTTTCCCATATTTATGTTGCTATGAAAACTTCCCATCAACTGAAACCTCCATTTTTACGTGTTTTTCCAGCCGTTTGTGTTTTTTCCCCAAAGGGTCGCATCTGATCCCCATCCCCCACTTTGACGAAACCGCTCAACGTGCTCAGTGCCGCCGCGGCTGGAGACTTGCCTTTGCTCCCCGCCTGAAAAAAAGGACCTGAGGGTGGCGCAAGCCTTCAAACTATCACCACAGTCCCACAGCTGAGAGGTTACACGATACAGGCACCAGAATACAGGAGAACAGATTGATTATACTAATACACAACAAAAGGTGGATCCAACTCATAAAAGGCTATGCAAGAAACATGAGCAAACATGTGTGTGTGTGTTCACGCAGCGTAATCCAGCCAAGGATCAATCGAACAAATAGATGCAAATAGATGCAAATAGATGCAAATAGATGCAAATGGTATCAGTTAAACATGATTAAAACCAAAAAAATAAGGTTTTGCCATTGGTGGAGTTTTGCAATGATGTCAGTTTGCTCTTCATCTACGGTCACCAACCTGGTCAGGGGACCCCCGCAGTCCGACTCCATTTTGGAAATCGCAGGGATCTTCGAAAGCTGCAGTAAGTTTAAAAAGCTGGTGAAAGAACATCTACAGAGTTTTTAGTTTGGCACATCTCCCATTTATAAGTTAAGTCAAGATTGGAAATCAAAAAACATTTTTTTTTGAGGGGGGGATCCAGCAATCTTCATCGCAAACAATGGATGTCCCACAGGACAAAGTCAGTAAATACTTACCCACGGGATAGTTAACTGGGGCACCTGTGATTTCAAGCAGGACTTCTGTCTCAGGTCAAAGGAATGGTAAACTTGAGCTACAGCATCCCAAACCAAGGTTCGCTGGATGGTACCTTGGAGGTTTCCTAAAATAGGCTAACCCCAGTTATCATCCATTTTCATGGGATTTTCATAGGATTCTCCGTTTTTCAACCAGCCATTTTTTGGGCTACATGACTTAAAGGAAACCACCACTTGTGTCCAGACACCGAAGAGGGACCGGCGCCCAGAGGGATAGAGAAACCTGGGCCATGGGGATTTATTGGAAACCGTAATTTGGACATATAGCTTGGAAATGACATCCAAATGGAGGATAAGACAAACGTAGTTGGCATGTCAATCCGCAATTCTGAACCATAAAATGGGTTTCGTGATTAGATGTTATTAGCTATAAAGGATCCCATTTGAGTAGCCTTTCATCAACCACAATCCGGGATGGTGAAATTTTGCAGTGATCCCTAGCTATCGATCTATAAATCATCTGCCAGACCCGATTCTTTGAAAGGTTGTTTCTCAAATTTAGGTTTTAGGCCGTCAATCTGCCCCAAAAAAATAAAAAAGCAATATCCTACCAACCAAACTAGGGATTATCATATATCACTTCTGTATCTTTTGGTGGATTACCCACTACCCTCTGGCAACCAAATATGGCAATGGGGAAAAACAAAACATTTCTAGATGATGTTCCCCATCCATACCGCATTTACGTCGAAATTGTCACTTGCCATGTTTGATTTTTTCGAATGTAACCCACCTGATGATCTCCCTTCAAGCAGCTCTTGTCGTTCCTGATGTCTCCGCTGAGCTAAATTGCCCTGCAACGCCCTTCGGCGCCTGGTGCATGGCAGGGCACTGAACCCGGTACCCCCCTTTAAGTCGTGATTTGAGTCATCCTGGAGTGGATAGAATACGAAAAATGTATATAAATGTTTGGCTAGATATGTATCACCAACAATTATAATCTCAACTAGAGTTGTAACCCATGAATCCAGTTGAGCAGTGGCTACAATCTACCAGGGTTGGTTGATGATTATTTCGAGGATATTGTACATATATATATACATATATATACATATATATATATACATATAGACATATATATATACACATATATTTTATATAGACATATATGTATAGAGCCTCTATATATATACATATATATACATATGTATATATATATATATAATTATATACATATTATATACATAATACATAATACATATATACATATACATATACATATACATATACATATACATATACATATACATATACATATACATATACATATACATATACATATACATATACATATACATATACATATACATATATACATACATGAACAGTACATATATATATATATGAGTGACCTATATAACATTATACAACTATGAGTACTAACCAGATACGATCTGTGGGATGATCCTCCAAGTACATGATTTTGTTCAATATTATTCCCATTGTTGTAGGTTGTTTTTTTTAATGAAATGTCCAAATTATTGTGAATCTACTTCAGAATGATTATAGATAGTCAGTGAAATCCCACTCTATAAAATAGTGAAATCCTGTTTATAGACTACTGTTCTATCTTTTTGGGGGTTGCTATACACGACTGTTTTCATGTTATTGAAGTTCGACATGAACTCAAAAAAAAATCCAAGTAGTCACTGAAACTGGTTGATCTGCAGGAAATATCTCCAGCATTTGGCTGGGCGATAGCTGAGATTCCCAGTTCTTGGATTGATCGTTAAACCTGCTCAAATGAGAGTGGCATTCGAAAAACTTAGCTTGTGACCAAGACTTGGTATAAAACCAACGAAACTGGGTTGTTAATCAAGACCAGACGAACATCTAGCCAACAACACTGCTGACCGAAACTTCGTAAGCACGGGACATCGCATACCAACAGTTGGACACCCCCAGTGCCATCGAGCCGTTGAGTTGCTGCTGATTCCATCCGGAACTTTCCGGTAACTCTTGGGCGATGTCCTTAAACTTAAACAATATCCCGAGACAGTTACGCTAGAAAATCCCATGTATATATATGTATGTATGTATGTATGTATGTATGTATGTATGTATGTATGTATGTATGTATGTATGTATGTATGTATGTATGTAGTAACCCAAAAAAAACATAGAAGCTAGCAAATCCCATTAAATTAGATATCCTGTTTGGGGCTGCCGGGTCAAAAAAGTGGCCAAAAATCTCATCTCCAGGTGGCGCCTGCGCGTTACCCTGACCTTCTGCCGCAGATGGCTCTGATCTTCCAAGATGTCAGGGACGTCGCTCACCGGCAGCACGGGAATGCCACGCGCCTTCCTCGGCGATTTCCAGCGACGTCGTTGGGTCAAAAAATGGGACCTGGACGGATAGGAAACCAATCCATGTGGGATGCGAAGAAAATGACCCACCAGGTGAATTTGGATACCTTAAGTGATCCCATGTGTTTTTTTGGCTTCTAAAGAGATGAACATGAAATCAAGTTGGGCTTAATGAAATGTAATGAAATGCGTCTCGACGTCTCTGATTTTAATGACTCCATTTGAAGGGCGCCTCTGTGGCCAGTTCATGAGTCTCATAATGTTTGGCTGTTGGCAAACAGCTTACCCTCCGGTAAACTAACAGTTTGCTATTGAAAATGGCCACAGAAATAGTGGATTTAGCCATTAAAAATTGTGATTTTCCATCGTTACGTTAGTTTACCAGAGGGTATTGACATGCTTTTGGTAGATCTCTTTTGTTCACACGTTTGGGGCTCCCAAATCCATGTTTGTCCTACTAAAAGAATGGAGAGTTCTAGTGAATTTGTTGGGTCCCCAAGTTTCCGAAACCACCAACTGTCGGACACTAAATCTAGGAATCTAGGATTGTCTGTTTGAGGAACTAAACCGAAGGTTTTGAAACCCAGATGTTTACATCTTCATCTGGGACGTATGATCACCAATTTGATCAGCAGGGTCATTAACCACTTAGTCATCATTCTTCTGGTTCATATCCCCACTCTTGGTTGTCTTTTTGCCAACTTTCTGCAATCGTGACCAAGTAAAAACTTGCTTGAAATTCACATAGTTCGTAAAAAATCCCTATTTGGGGTTCCTTGTCAGTATAAATGCCATGTTACACCAATTAACCAGTCACTAACTGGAAACAAAACCTCTATTTTTGTTGCTACATTCTATGGGTCCAAGAAAAAATGCATTCGCCAGCAAAGAACCCCAAGTGATGAACCAAGTCCAGTGGGTCCCTGAGAACCAAGTCATAAGTGACTCAACTTCAAGGTACCAACCCCCAGGTACTTGGTCTATAATTATCTATAACATTCTATAACCTCCATCAACTACCCTCTGGTAAACGTTTACAGTTTGCTATTGAAGCCATGGCCCAGTCGAAATAGTGGATTTACCCATCAAAAATGGCAATTTGCCATAGTTTTTTGTACGTTTACCAGGCCGGGTAGTTCGATATATCTACCATAAACATCCAGAAATCACAGATGTGTCCCCGAACTGAATCATCCCAGTTGTAACGTGTATCTGCTTAAGGAACCCCAAAAAAAAAACAATATTCCCACATGTATATATATATATAATATATATATATAGGTATATACAGACATATAGATATATATATATATATCCTGTAGATTCCCCATTTCTAGTGCATGTCCCATGACGAAATGCTAAAAAAAACATCAACTCAGCAAATCAAAAAAATGTTCAAACCGCCAATATTATGCCACCAAAAATCATGAAAAAGGATACATTCAAAGAACATAATTTTCACATATAAAAAAAAATACGGTAAACTAACGTAGCTGTTGAAAATGGCTAAAATTTAGTTCGTTGATTTACCCATGAAAAATGGTAGTTTTCCATAGCAAACTCTTGGCTTACCAGAGGCTATTACACATTATTCTTCACATTATGGTGATTTTTTCATTCACACATTATGAACAGATTTATGGTGATATTCACACATACCATTACAATCCTCATTAATGGCCTCACAAACACAAGTGTACCATTATGAATCATTATTCACTCATCATTCACACATTATTCACACATCGTTCAGACATTATGAACACACATCATTCACTAATCATTATTCACACATGATTCACTAATCATTATTCACACATTGTGTTTAATTGTTTGTGGTGACCTCACTTAAACACCATCCGTGTACCTGCCGATCCTCCCAGGCCACAATCGCCACAATCCAAGGCATCCAAGACATCCAAGGTACATCTGCCGATCCTCGAGAAGCAGCGGCACAAGAGCCCGAGGCACGTCCACCAACCAACCTCTGGTGCAACGCGTCGAAGTATCAGCTGATCATTCTGAACACTGGAAGAATGGTCTCTGTTATGAAGATTAATCCACTGTTAGATTGATTGAATCATATATGGTTGGATTAAAAAAATTAATGTACTTGGATTTAATGGTATATATTTAATGACTAATAATGATTAATAATGGCTAAACATGGTTAGATTCTGGAGTAAGAATGGACAATAATGGTACACTAATGGGATAATACTCGAGGGTTTCATGGGATTTGTATAATCGGATATAATGGCTCATGAATAGGATTTCATGGGATATATTAACCATTATATGATTGAAAAATACTGGCCGGTAATAATGCATTATATTTCATTCACTATTTTAATCAATAGTTCATAATGATTTTATCAAGAATATTAACCGACTTTTAAAATACTGCCTGGTAATATACCAATGATTCACAATAGTTAATGATTGATACTGGTATTTTCATGGACTCGGATGATCCCACAGATAACTGGATCAGATCATCCAAGTACGTACAACAAGAAAGCTAGGTGGGCTGGAAAGCCAATCCCCTTCTCATCCCAAAAAAAATGGATTGAGATCTTTCCAGATTGGCAATTTTTGTCGAAATCCAGCTGGTAAGTGGATTGTATTCCGGCTTCGGTTTCTGTTTATTTGTCGAAATTGCGGAACTGATGAACTGCTGAATCTGGAAGGTGAATGGATTGGTTTAAGGCTAAGGGACAGCGGGACACTCAGGGGAAATTCTCAGTGTAGAATCATGTAGAATGTTTGTTTTTGGTGAAATTTTGGAAAATCACCAAACCAGGGTCGTAAGCCAAACCATGACAATAGTAATGGGAGGAGTTTGGAGAATTGCTCCAAAACATGGGGGAAATATGAGTTCCAACTTCTGGGAACTGGGATGCACAGCTAGATTCAGCGCACATTGTTGTAATGTATCCACTGAGCACCCAAGGTGGGCAGTGGTAAAAGATTGGTAGATGATTGGTATTGAACATCCCAAAAAATAACCAGTAACTTAGATCTCTGACTGATGACTAATGGTTTTTAATGGTGTTTTTTATGATGGTTACCCTCTGGTAAACATACCAAAAACTATGGAAAATCACCATTTTTAATGGGAAAACTCATTTAATCAACAAAAATGACTCATGGTTTCTTAATGGTAAAAGATGGTCAATGGTTGAGAACGGGTTATGTTATGGTATACTTGGAGGATCATCCTAATGATGGGTAACCCTGGTGATTGATCAATGGGATGACCCTCCACGTATACCATTCAACACTCCATGATTAACCATTACAATGAGATGGTAAATGCTGGTTAATAATGGATAATAATGATGGTTCATGATGGTGAATAATGGTAAATGATATTACCCTCTGGTAATTTCTTACAGTTTGCGAACTGGAAAATGGCCCATTTAGTTCGGTTCTTTACCTATGAAACATGGTGATTTTCAATAGCTATGTTAAATTACCAGAGGGTAATGTCAACCCTGGATTAATAAACCCCAAATGGCTGTTTAATTGGGATGGTACCATAAAAAAGTATCAGATGAAATGACTATTGGAGGAGTACCCCCCTAATTAATAAACCATGGTTTATTAATCCGGGGTTGACACTAACTATCATGTACCATATCATGGTGCCCTTGAATCCCCCCCACAATGAACCGGATTTCGCAACCAAATCTCCCAGCCTTTCTCGCTGAGCTCAATTCGGCCAATCTGCGCTTGGGTCACCTGGAAATGAGCGTAGTTCACCCTGGTGAAATTGTGGCTGCTACTTTAGTTACCCTCTGGTAAACATACAAAAAACGATGGAAATCAGCATGTTTAATGGGTAAATCAACGAACGAAATGGCCATGTTCAATAGCTATGTTAAATTACCAGAGGGTATATTGGGAGATGAGTTTTACTGGTTACCCTTTAAGCCTTTGGTAAACAGTTCCCTATGGAAAATCACCATTTGTTCTATATCAACAAACTAAATGGTCATTTTCAATAGCAAACTCTCAAATTGCCAGAGGGTAGTAATCAGTGTTCATTATAGTTCCATTAAAATTCCCATTATCTTGCAATTATAGTTCCATGATATTCCCATTACCTTCTGGTAAACTAACAGTTCGCGAACTGGAGAATGGCCCGATCGAAATAGTGAGTTTTCCCTTTAAACATGGTGGATCTGTCCATAGTTTTTGGTATGTTTACCAGGCCGGGTAAATCCCAATCCCAATCCAACCATTTTTGCGTGGCTAAAACGTGGACGTTTTTTTCCCATGGTGAAACATTCCACCACAAAATTTCGAGCGGATTTCCATCGGAATCGGATCATCCCCACTAGACAAAATGCTTGGAAAATAATAGCTATATCATAATATATATATATGGGTATGGGTCAATACCTATAGATACATTTTTAGTGGGATGAACATCCATTTACCAGCTATGACTTGGGGTGAACAAAAGGTACCAGGGTTTTGACCCATCCCCATATATATATATATATATATATATATCATCATTATTACTTGACATTATTTGTATTGACATTTTAAAATGTTATTTTTATCGTCATTGACATTATGATTATTAATCATTCTTACTATTATCGTTACTGCTATCATTATTATCAATTCACATTCTTCTTAGTCTTATCACTATCATTCAACATACATCCTCACATACCGAACATCCCGGGTTCAGCCTATCACCCCCAGTCCCGATTCCCGCGATGCCATCGCACCAGGGATCCACACGACACGGTCGTTGTTTAAGCGACCCTTCAGGACACGCTGCAGGGCCGACACGACGTTCTGCCGGCTGCGCAACTTCTCCAGATGCCTTGGAACGTAACTTTTCCCACGTTTCGGCAGATGTGACCCTTGGGTCAACGGTGACCATCAGATGGGGAAAATCCATGGGGAAAGCCATGCGGAAAATAGTTGGTACCCTCTGGTAAATAGTTGGTTATAGTGGATTTTCCCATTAAAAATGGTGATTTTCCATAGTTATGTTAGTTTACCAGAGGGTAATTTACAACTGGTAGGGTTTTCAACATCTAAACGTTTCGGGAAACGAAGGTATGGGTCAAATCCTATCTCCGAACATGGATGATCGGTCCCAACTGGCACCGTGATCTGCCTGAAACTGGGCAGAAAACCTGCCTGAAATAGCAGGATGAGGAGGATGATTGCGGTTGGTGTTACTGGATGTTTCTAATATTGTTAATGGATGCTATTTGCTTGCTATGATGATGGTGAGGATGGGGATGAGGATTATGATTATCATAATTGATGTTATTGTTGTTATTGTTGTTATTCTGTATTGTTATTTTTATTATTTTGTATCATTGTTATTATTATGGTGATGGTGATGATGATGGTGATGGTGATGGTGATGGTGATGGCGATGGGGATGATGATGATGATGATGATGATGATGATGATGATGATGATGATGATGATGATGATGATGTGGATGTGGATGTGGATGTGGATGTGTGAGTGTGAGTGTTCCTGCCAAAGTGTACAACTATGTTTATATTCAGGTTGCTTGACGGCTATGGGATACTTATCAAAAGTTGTTCGCTTGTGCTTTTCAGATCTTTACTGCAACATTCCAATGGTGGCAAGAAACAGAGGAGGTTTTCATCTAAGTTGGTCTTTGGACAGAAATAGATGTTCCTAAGTTTACGATTGTTTCTGTTTTGTTGGGGAACAAACACTTTCGCCATTGGACCCATATCATTTACCTCAAAAAAATGCTGTTGATCTGCCGCCAAGAATCGGATCAGCCAAGAGCAGTGGGGTGTACCTGGCAGACCATGTCGTGACTACCAACTCTTACCCACCATTCTGGGGAATATCACCTGGTTGAACTTACGCGCAAGGAGTATGGTATGTATGGTACCCCTAATGGATGGCTGTCCCCCACAATTGTGGTGATTCGATACTTTCAGGGGAAAAATAACTGTGCTTTTGGGATAACCCAAGTCAGGACGCCCAAGACCCCACCAACGGCGGTTTGTTTTTTCCCAAACGTGGCCGAAAATGGGACCGGTTGGGTTTCATTGGGTCCGGGTCTTGATCACTGAAGGCTCCAATTTTGGATTCGTTTAGGCCGTTTCTGGTCAAATTAGGGATGGTTAAAAATTATTGCGCTTGTCACAAAAAACATCTGTTTTACTAAATACACTCGATGAAAAGGGAATTTCCAAAAGTTATTCTTCTTTTGAATTGAAACAGATGCCTGAATTGTTGATCCCTACCATCATTTCAAATAAACTGAAGACCCAAGTCCTCCCCCGGCAAAAAGAAACTGAGCACATTGGAACAATTCTAAAAATAAATCTTTTAGGAGATGGTTGCCGCTATGTCTTCTCTTGTTTTTCCTCAGGAATGCGTTTCTGGATTCATAATGATTCATATTCAAACCCATAGCGTTTTTGGGTTTAGATATATCTAATTTTTTTGCACATTTATTTGGCAATTTTTATTTATATTCTTTGGCAAATCTATTGTTTAAAAAGTCAAGTTTCCATGGATCCAGTGGCAAACTGGTGAAAGAACGTGCCCGGTTCCAAAATGGGATTGAGTAACCAGGTTATCCGATAAAAAACCAGATATAATCACTAGAATCTCCCATGATTTCAGTAGAAATAGTGACTATAATCCCCATAATTATAATATCTAGTTATAATCTGTAACAGTGATAGATAACCACTGTCATCACTATCATCACTGTTTTACAATATTTAGATATAACTAGATATCTTTCCACTGCAATCACTAGATAACTAGATAATCCCTATACATGTTCATTAGATCACATGAAAACTAGATCCAAACATATCCCCATTAGATCTAATCACTATGTTTGATTGTAGATAAGTATTATAGCTGTATACACTATTGATATTGTATCATATATATAAATATATTATATTGTATGTATTATAATCATTAAAGATATATACATATATTGTTATATATATACATATGTTTATTATATATATATATATGTGTGTTTACATAGATATGTATATAAATATATGAAAGAACCAATGCCCCAAGGCACCGGCACCGGCGCCTCGGCCGACCCGACAAAGGCGACAGCCACTCCTCGCCACGGCGGCGACGCTCCAGTAACACCTCCAGCTGCGCACGGCACGGGTAGACATCCCAGCAGGGCAACCGTGGCAACCGTTAGGTAACGATGAAATACTGTAAAGAAAATGGGATATTAATTAACCATAAATATTAGGGATGTTATATATCGGGATATGTTATAGGTGTTTGTAGGTGTTATTTTTCCATAGATATGGGGAAAATCCCCGAGTAATGAAACACTGTACCCTCTGGTAAACTGTCACAGTTTGCTCTTGAAAATGACCCATAGAAACAGATGATTTTCCCATAAAAACTTCCATTTAGAACGGACTTTCCAGAGTATTACCAGAGGGTAAATAATGGGACACTGGGATTATGCCCATCTACCAACTGGTGTAGGATTTCGCAACCATCCACAGTATGATGGGTAGTAGACATATATTTTCTATAGAAATATTAGGTTGTCTTTATCTATTTTTCTATATTCTATATATGGATTTATATATTCTTATGTGGGTAAAACAATGTCATAAACCACCCATTACCACCTATAAAAATGGTGAAATTGGGGATGGTTTATGACATTGATTTACCAACATTGAGGCATTTAACAAGCCACAAGGTCATGGCTCTATTGGTATTTAATATGGGGATTGATATGATGACAATGCGGTTGATCGTGGAAAGTTTGTGGCTATATTGGGGAGATGACGTACCGTCAAACCCCCCAAGAGGCTAGCTTAATGATGTTTGGCCAGTAAATTTTAGGGTGCCCTGTTTGAAGACAACCCCATATACAATGAATGTCTGATTGGTTTTTGTGAGTTCCCATATTACCAGATCGTTATACCGGGATGGTATACATTAAACCTGATAGTGTTCACCTGGAGTATGAAACATGGTAGGATCATCCCGCGAAGAAAGTAACTGGTGAATGTATAAGAGGTACTTGGTTACTATCCCCCGTACCTGTGCTTCTCTTGCAGTCATTGTATCCTCCATAAATGAATGTATAAAAACACGAATGAATAGATAAATAACTAGACAAAAAATAATGAATCGATAAATGAGAACAGACGAGCAGATAAAGAAACAAATAAACAGATAAACAAGTAATATGTATGTATGTATGTATGTATGTATGTATGTACGTATGTACGTATGTACGTATGTACGTATGTACGTATGTACGTATGTACGTATGTACGTATGTACGTATGTACGTATGTACGTATGTAC
>Ga0126342_10013408_pt1 | contig 14523 bp, 11 predicted proteins | sample Cyp1metagenome_FD_92528 | JGI IMG/M metagenome (GOLD analysis project Ga0126342, IMG submission 92528) | Coral microbial communities from Lord Howe Island, Old Settlement Bay, Australia - Cyphastrea 1 metagenome | ecosystem: Host-associated > Invertebrates > Cnidaria > Coral ... | reverse complement strand
TATATATATTATATATATATTATAATATATATATATATATATATATTATATTATATATATATATATATTATATATATTATATATATATATATATATATATATATTATATATAATATAATATATATATAATATATAATATATATATAATATATATATATGTATATTTATATTTAGAGTCATACTTGAGCCGCACACCGCACACTGAGGAGTTCAACAGTTTTTTCGTGCAGCGTCAACAGCTAGGCCGGGCCCAATCAGGGCGTCCGGCGATGGAGCCAGTTTTGGGGCATTGGGTTTTTTAAGGTGTTTGATGTTCATTATGGTGTTCATCACCACCGTCATAATAACAATAGAATATCATCATCACCATCATCATCATCACCATCATCATCATCACCATCATCATCATCATTGTTAGCTGATTTGGATTATGATGATTCTGAATTTTATTATTATAGTGATTCTGATGATGCGTCACCAGGAACTATTTAGAGATGTCTTGTAACGGCTGATCACCCCTTGCAAAGGAATCAACAAATCCATCTCCCATCTAAAACCATGCAAGTATATCTACCAGGTGCCCTCAGTCGCAAGTGTATTGTTCAACCCAAGTATGCAACTATAGAATGCCATATTTACATCTACCATGAACCCAACACTTAATCTACTGAACTAAAACAAATTTGCTAGTGGGCATCACCATTTTTCGTGCTCCATGAAAATCCAATGAAATCTCAATATCCCAAGGTTCAGTGATTTTTGGGATATCCCATTGGAATAATCACCATTTATCACCAATATAAATGCTGATTCACCATGGGAATTCCCATGTTTGTTGCACCATTTTTGGTGCAAACAACGATCCCCGGTTTGTTGGTGCATGGCCAGGGAAGGACGGCCTTCGGCTGCTACGCGGCTTGGGCGTCGAGGTGGCGCGCCAAAGGACGAACCTCACCGCAACGGTTTTTTTAAGTTGTGAACAGGTTCGATTTACTCATAAAAAATGGTGATGATGAATCATATTAATAGTGGTTTTTGTTATTCCATGAGAGTTGAGAAAACGAAATGATCATGGAATAGATGAAAAAATATGAATAATAAGTTGTGACCGTCCATGAATTAATCATTCATGTATGATCATGTATTATCATATTATTAATTTATTAAACAATAAGGTGCACAGCCGCAAGTTGGAGCCAACAACAAAGATCAGCCAACCAATGGGGAGGACTAACCGATACACATGGTGTGTTGCCTCGTGCATTGGTGTGTTGCGAATGGGATATATTATCCAATTCATGGCGAGATTGCTGGTAAAATCTGGTAAACCGTAAAATTGGGGCGACTTGTTTTCATACAGACCCGCATGCTCCTTTTCGTATGTCACAGTGGTCGTTGGTTGCACCATTCCGCCTTTGTTGCTTATTAAAATATCCAAGGTCGACCCACAGATAGACGGGCCTGAATCCAAACTGGAGATCTTGCATTGAGTTGGAATACGGTGCGAACAACCATTTTCATTCACCAACGATTCTCATTTTTAGTAGGGCACCAGATGCACCAGGGTTTAGACTCTAGAACCACAGCCGCTTAAATGGTTGCAACTAGGGTAGAAACATGCCGCCTCGTGGTTTTGAATAGAGTATACAGTATACTGTAATTATACTGCATATAGATTAGAGATATCACATGTATTTTTGATGTATTTCTCATAGGATATTGGATCCTTACTTGGAATGTTAATTTCAACTCTTCAACAGCCCATCTTTCGACCAGGAGAAGGACTGCAGATCCTTCACAGGATGAGGTTGGCACCAATTGGATGGTCCTGGACAATCTTACCGGTGCTAAACGTAGGGAATGGATGGGAATGGGGGAATGGGATGATTATTGATTGTGGATCATTCCCTCATTCCCTGCGTTTAGCACCAGTAAGCCTAATTTGGTCCGATCTTGGAGGTTTTGATGCGCTCTTCCAATTGATGTGTCGGGTTTTCAGGGACCAAACTTTTTGACCCTTTTCGTGAACTCACCGGCGGTTTCACCGGCAACACCTGACAATCAGGGATGGCTGGATGGCAAGGCAAGTCACAAAAACAATGCCAAGCAATGGTAGTTATAGTTGATGGTTCATGATAGTGATGGTTGGTTGATGGTTCAGAAACCTTATATCACTGGATTGCAAAGTGCGGATCATATGGATCATCATTCATGCAGTGTATATGAATTGCCTTTTTGGTGAACCAGCTATACGTGTTTCCCATCAGCTTCTGAAAGCCAGGTGGAACGCTACGAACACGACATAGCTAGCAGTGCACAGGTCATGAAGCACTTGGAGGATCTGGGTTTTGGGGAATCTCATAGGACATGTAGACCCGGCCTGGTAAACATACAAAAAGCTATGGCAGCTATGGCCATAGAAATAGTTGATTTGCCCATGAAATATTGTGATTTTCCGTAGTTATGTAGACGTTTACCACAGGGTATTTGTGGAACTGGGATGAATGTGGAAACTTTAGAGGAAAATAAACTTGTCCAATCGGCACATCTCGGCAATGGCACGATCCAGTCATCGTCAATTGCGAGCTAGTCCAGTCCATGTGGAAGTTGCCGTGTTTGATGTAGCCTTCTCTAAAATTTGCTACAGTTGGCGAAGTGGTATAATTAGATGGCCAATTGAGTGAGTTTGATATTTTGCATCTTATTTATATAAAAAGTTGTGATGGTCACACCTTAAGTTGCTATCACCAGGGCTAGCAGCCAGGAAACGAACCAGCGCAGCAATTTTCGGCATCTTGGCATGTCGCTTGCGAAGGTATCTCTGCCTTTTGAGCTGGGTTCGAATTGGGGTCAATTTTTTTCAGGCCTACAAATCCTTTGGACAGAATTCAATAGCGGCTAATATCTAGCCACAGAATGTCAAAGGTAGATAGATACAGACAGACAGACAGACAGACAGACAGACAGATAGAATCAGATAGAATCAGATAGAATCAGATAGAATCAGATAGAATCAGATAGAATCAGATAGAATCAGATAGAATCAGATAGATAGGTAGATGGATACATAGGTAGATAGATAGATAGACAGATAGATGGATAGATAGATAGATAGATGGATAGATAGATAGACAGAGATAGAACTATACATTGAAGTAGATAGATTTAGAGACAACTAGATGCAGATAATTGATGATAATAGTAGATAGATATAAATAGAGATGGATAGGATAGATAGGTGGATTAGATAGATATATGATGGATGGACAGACGGACTGACGGATGGATGGATGGATGCATGCATGGATGGATACATCGATCGATCGATCGATCGATAGATAGATAGATAAATAGGTAGACAGATGGATGAGATTAGATTAGATTGGATTAGATTAGATTAGATTAGATAGATTCGCTAAGGCTAGATTTGATTTGAGTAGACTAGAAAAGATAGATCGATTCCATTAAATTTCATTTTATCCATGTCTGTCACAGTGAAATTTCACTTTTAAAGTGGTTAAATCCCCCTTGACAATCAGTATTATTATTTCCGACGGCTATTCTTCCATTCACTTCCCAATTTTTTTTTGCGCGAGTGAAATCCAATTCCGCTTGATGGAATCGATCACTGGAATTGTAAACACATGTAAAAATCCAAAATATGTGGAGCTGAATGGATTGGGAAAAATCGAAACCGGATACACTCCGAGTTGATATTCCATTGATCTTCCGAACTTCCTATGAAATATGGAGAATTTTGAGCTTCCTGCGATTTTCATCCGAGCGGCCGTCACCTCCCCGAGGCTCCAGAGGCAGGGCTCGGAGTTGGTGGTGGAGCGAAAGAGTCGGAGCGCCTCGGAACTGGTGAAGCGACAGTAAACATCCGTAACTGATCCCATTATTTTGCTGCTTGGTGGTTTGGAACAGGACTGGATTATGACTTTCCATTCAGTTGTGAATGGAATAATCATCCCAACTGACAAACTCATATTTTTCAGAGGGGTAGGTATACCACCAACCAGTTTGGGTTAGTCGATGGTAAAATATGGTAAACATCCGATGTTTTTTTGGCCTCAAAAAAACTGTTTCAAGCTTGGTCATGAAACCAGTGATTTACCAAATGGACGTGTTTGAAGATGGGATACCAGTCCATATTTTGCCATTTAAATAGGTAAAATGAGGTGTAATTATCGGATGGAATTTGGTACCCTTTTTCAGTAAGTCTGCGTAATAAGCGCCAGGTCCCAAGAGGGCTTCATCTTAGTCTATCATAAACCCTACCGGGGGGATACAGTCAGGTTATTGGTTAGGCTCATTTAGCAACCCAAACAGAACTATGTATAAGTATAAGTGGGTATGTTTCATGGCTTATTTATATGGCCCCCCAAATCTAACAGGTTAATTAACTCCATGGCCTACATCGAGGTTCCTATCTTTGCTTCCGCTCTGGCGAAATCTTGCAATTCGACTCCCTAATGAACAACAGGCAGCTGCAGCGACCGAAATCTGGGGCACGGGTGGAGCTTCCCATGACGTCAGGGCGGTTGTTGCATATGGTCAGATGACAAAGTCATTGATTTCATCATGAAGATTGGTACTATATACATGGTATTTCCAATTGATGTACATGGGTCAACCGTCAACCCATCAATCACATCCATTTTTAATTTTAAGAAGTGTGTATTCAAGAACAAGTGAGGGAAACATCCGTTTTTTTTTTGTATTATTCTGTATTGGATGAAGGTGAGGATATTCACTGATGTATACTGATGTCAGTACTCAGTACTGTAAGAGGATGTATTGAAGGCGGTTAGCAGTTTGCCCTGGATACAGCGACTGGTGTCTATCCGCGTCTATCCAGTTTGCGGCATCATAGCTACACGCGCAGACCCAACTATGAACGACAGCTTTACGAGGTATAAAACCTAAATGGCGGAACACTGCAGGTTTGTAAATTTTACTAAGTTTCGCAATTCAATAACATTCAACTGCAAATATCTGGATACACACACATTTATATATATATATATGTTATTTATATCTATGATATGTTTAATGGCATATACATTATACAGTCGCACAATATAGGTGTGTCTGAAAATGAAGTATACCCTCCAATTTATGGCAATTTCAGTGGGAAAATTAGGTTTTCACATATCGATTTTGGGGTGTTTCCAGTGTTTTCCAGACAAACTCAGAACTCATATCGTGCATCATGTTGTATTATGTAAATGTATCAAACACATATCATTTCCATGGAATTTATTTGGGAAAAAACATGATGGGACCTTCATATAATCTTCCCATACTATTGGGGTGTCTTATGGCAAGTAGTATGGAAGTAGTATCGGAATGGAGGTTCCAACAATTGGAGGTCCCTATCAATTCCAATAATTATTCCCCAATTCCCCATATTCTTAGTTCATTCACCCTTGTGATACGGACCGAAGATCAGGACGTTCATGGCCCCCGCGCGGGTCCTGCAATGTATCCTGCCGGATGTGCTCAACAATGAGTACGTGCTCTATGCGGCTTACGCTGCAGAGGGAACTTTAGAGAATAGCGGGCTAGTACCAGGCAAAATGGGAAATTGTGGATCATACCAGAATATGCGCAATAGACAATGGAATAATGTGTTTAATATATCCGATATCCAGTATTATTATGAAGTATGATACATTATATTTACATATGTATGTAATAATTCGGTATTGTCTTTCAACATATCATAATATATCCATTTGATAAAGTTGATAATAGTACTTTTGGAAAACACTGGGATTTTTAACGTGCCTTGAGGATGGACCATCCATGTGAAATGGGGAACTAGATGTTCTTTGATGGAGCATGAACAAATGGAACATATCTGGTGGTTTGGAACATATTTTTCCCATATATTGGGAATGTCATCATTCCAACTGGCGAACTCATATTTTTCAGAGGGGTAGGTCAACCACCAACCAGTATTAATACAAACCAGTTTTTGGAGATAGGGGATAATTGTAGGATAGTGATGGATTACTTAATGGTATGCTAATTATGGATCCTAGCGGGAAATCGGTACTCATGGGGTAGGGTACTTCTATAGTAGGTGACACTAGCGGAAAAGGGTGGTAATACCAGCGATAATGAGATGATAACATGACAGCATAGATGTCCTTTTCCCACTGAGGTTACCTCCAATGAAAAAACAATCTGTACATGACCCGATGGCCGGTATGCCAGCCGGCCCCTTTATTTTCCCTGAAGAGACATCAGCGGATACTAGTGGACACAATGGGGTGATAAAAGCATTACTGGGATTTTGAGAATTGGATGTTGGTGGATTGTAATGGAATGCCAACTCCAGCTAACTAATGCCAGCAGTGCAGTTTGATATTTGTACTATCCGCATGTTCATTTTTTCCAACCTTTGGTTTTTAGGGCGGCCCCAGAAAACAGAACGGACTCAATGTGTACAAGTGTAGACTTGCAATATGTCCATCTGTGTAGAAGGGAGGTGACATGTTTAGATTTTTTCTGCGTGGCTATTGCATGGGGAAAACAGTCCAAAAAAAGTTTCATAGACGGAAGACAATTTCACTAGGCTCGCAGCAAACCCCCTAAAATTTCGAAATCCGAAAGTGGCACTATTCAAATATATCGAGTTTCCCAGATGTTCCACATTCCATTTGGGTACTGGAACCATCGTATTTTAAAGATGAAATGCCGCGCGCATTGGCAGCGATACATTCAGGCCATTGCTCACGCGAGCAACGAGGATATCTTCGAGTTCCACGGCTGTCAGGCACGCGGGGCAGCAGATGCAGGGATGTGGGGAAGGTGTTTAAAGTATGTCAAAGTGGGATTTATGATATTTTCATGATTCATGGCATTGGTGTTGGATTTCTGGGAATAATTTGGATTGGTTGGGGATTTATTGGTGGTGTATAGGAATTTGTTGGCATGAAAAGTGGGGATTCTGTTCCTTGGCTGCGGACCCCATGTCTTTGCGGCCTCGGTCTGACTGGATCTGGCCAAGTTTTGGTGAGCTCACCATTTCTAGGTCATTTTCCGAACGGGAAACCATGGGTTTTCCACATCTATGTGGTAGGGGAAAACACACGACTTTGTGTTGATTTCATAGTATTTCATAGTTATGTTTTAAATTGCTATGATATGTTGTAATATGTTTTAATTATGTTATAATTATGTAGTTGCAACGCTAGTACGTATGTTTATGTTATGACCATAGCATCGTCCAGTATGATCTTGTATGTTTTCCGCATAGATCCAAATCGTAGGGCACGCTGAAACATATGGTATTGGATTGTACCAGTATCCTATAGTAACTTGCCCAGAAGGGTTTATCTGAACATTGGGTATCTGAAAACTGCATTTCCCTCTTGGAAAGACCATAAATTCGGAGTAAATATCCACAACACTTATTCCAATAAATCATCAGATTCATATCTTTCAAGGCTTTCAAGGTTGAATTCCTAGAAACCCACCAAGAATCAACCCTTTTTCTGTGATTGATTCACAATTGTTCACCATGTTTGCTTAAATCCGATTTTTTGCCGGTTAAATCGGTTAAATCCCAATTCTACTTGTCAAATCTCCATGTTTGATGGTAAAATTGTCATTTTCCATCATGTCTTGATGGCTAAATCCATCATGTTGATTCAGTTTCCACCATTTTTGCTGCTTAGAATGTTGATTCTCACGGTTCAATCCACCATGTTCACCATTTTTCATGGCAAAATCATGGTACTTTATCTCCATTTTCATGCTTGAAATCAGCATTCTTCAATGCTTGAAATCCAAGTTTTTTCATAATCAAAGCTCCATTTCCCAGCATTTTTGCTTGAAATCCCGTAGTTTTTGGATGATCAAAGCTCCATTTTGAAACGTTTTCATGGTAAAAATCCTCCATGTTTGGCTCTCAAGCAGGCGATAATCTCCTTGGGCTGGAGCCAAGCCTGGCTGAGCGCCACCGTGGATTCCGTCCTGAGCATCAGCTTAGCGTTTCGCGGTCGAAAAGCGGGGATTTTGAGCTAGAAAACGATGTGGGATGTCAATGATATCATCATGATACCAGTAGTACCGCACAAGGCGGTGGCGGAAGTTTCAAACATAGGAAACCTATAGGAGAGATTGGTTGTTGCGAGTCACGGATGGCAGAGCGAATCCACTGATGGACCGACAGGTGGTTGGAGTTGTTTTTTTTGGAGTGGTTGCAATGGTTGCAGTGGTCACCTTACCACAACTGCTGGATGTAGTGTGGTGTAGTGCAGTTGTAGTTGCAGTTGCAGCTGTAGTTGTAGTGTAGTGTAACGTAGTGGAGCTGTAGCTGTAATGTAGTGTAATTAGCGCATTTGCAAGTGCAGTTGCAGTTGTATTCGTGGTGTGGTTTAATTAGTGTAGTGTAGTGCAGCCTAGTCTCGCGTAGTGTTGTGTAGTGTAGTGTGGTATGGTGTAGTGTAGCCTAGTGTAAGGTAGTGTAGTTGTAGTTGTAGTGTAGTGCAGTGTAATTAGTGTAGTGTAGTGAAGTTGTATCAGTGTAGTATAGCGTAGTGTAATGTAGCGTTGTGTAGTGTAGTCTCCGTAGTGTAGTGTAGTGTAATGTAGTGTAGTGTAGTGTAGTGTGGTGTAGTGTGCTGTAGTGTTGTGTAGTGTAGTGTAGTGGTAGTTGTAGTTGTAGTTGCAGTTGCAGCTGCAGCTGTAGTTGAAGTGTAATGCAATGTAATCAGTGTAGTGTAGTGTTGTGCAATGTAGTGTGGTTGTAGTTGCATTTGTAGCTGCAGGGTTCTGCAGTGTAATTAGTGTAGCGCAGTTGTAAGTTGTAATTGTAGTTGTAGCTGTGGTTGTTGTTTTTGTTGTTGTTGTTGTTGTTGTTCTTGTTCTTGTTCTTGTTGTTGTTGTTCTTGTTCTTGCTGTTGCTAGTGTACTTGTTGTGGTGTAGTGTAATTAGATGTAAGTAGCGTAGTGTAGTTTAATTAGTGTAGTGTAATGTAGCGTTGTATATTTGTATTTGTAGTTGTTGCAGTAGTGTAGCGTGGTGTAGTGGTAGTTGTAGTTGCTGTAGTTGTAATTGTCTATCTATCTATCTATCTATCTGTCTATCTGTAAGCTTGAAAATGCAGCAATTCTGCGAGACTTCCTCATTTTTTACTTGACAACATCAAAAACAAAACAATTCTGCGAGACTTCCTCAAATTTTGAACTTGACAACATCAAAAACGACACAATTCTGCGAGACTTCCTCAATTTTCGGAGTTGACAACATCAAAAATGAAACAATTATGCGAGGCTTCCTTCAAAAATGGAAAGTTGAGCGCAGAGTTGACGGCCTCGTACCAATGCGTTTTGCGATTTTTCCACTCCACCTGTCTAAAGTACTGCGCCTGCCGCGAAAAATTGATGCCAGGTCATGCGAAGTGCTGTACCTGTCATGCAAAATCATCTCAGCAAACCTGAAGATCTGATGTTCCAAAATGCAACCCCTCTCAGGAAATCAGCCCCCGGACCTCCTAACAGCTCTGATGATTATGTCTCTTGTACTGCGCCTGCCACGGACGCGAAACGACACTTCAAAGTCCACAAGTGGTCCGAAGTTGGTGTGCTTTGTACATTTTGACTTCGAAATGTGCTTCGCGCCACAACGGCGTGCCCTTTTTTGACATCGCAACTTCCAAAAGTGGTCCGAACATGTGGTGCTTTTAACATTTTGACTTGGAAATGTGATTCGCGCCACAACAGCGTGCACTTTTTCGATATCTCAACTTCCAAAAGTGGTCCAGAGCTGGTGTGCTTTGTACATTTTGACTTGGAAATGTGCTTCGCGCCACAACAGCGTGCACTTTTTCGACATCTCAACTTCCAAAAGTGGTCCGAAGCTGCTGTCCTTTGTACATTTTGACTTCGAAATGTGCTTTGCGCCACAACGGCGTGCACTTTTTTGACATCTCAACTTCCAAAAGTGCTCCGAGAATGGTGTGCTTTGTATATTTTGACTTCGAAATGTGCTTCGCGCCACAGCAGCGTGGGATTTTTCATCTCTCATCTGGCCAGATGGCTCCGCACCCGCCGCTTTAGCAAGCCTACTTTTCGACCCTCGGGAGCCACAAATCATTGGAAAAAACAGAGTGTTTCGCGACTTTCCTACCTTTTCGCGCACTTGGATCTTCTTTCTTCTGAGACTTTCTCTTTTTTGATCTTCCTTCTTCTTCTCTTCTCTTCTTTGACTCTTCCCATCTCTGCTTTTCATCTGTCCATACTGTTGGAAGTTTGACTTCTAAACTTCCTTCGATCATTGATTCAACGATGGTTGGTTGATGGTTGGTTAGTCTTCAAAAATAGGGATTTCAGCGGCAAAACTGGGAATTTTAGATGAATTTATCAGCAAGGATGGTGGATAAATAAATAAATAAATGAATGCTCTCTTGTTAATAGCGCTGATTTGTGATAACTAGATGTTGGTAAACAGTTCGTGAACTAAGTAAGACGGGTTCAAACCAACTTGTAGCGATTAATGGTGGTTAATTATGATTGATCATGATTATATAATGATTACTCGTTTTGTTGATTGTTTTTTGTTTTTCCGGGGTATGGTACACATGGCCCATTTCTTTCGAGGATGTATTTATTAACATTTGTGATTTCCCATGGCTGTGTTAAATTGTCAGAGGGTACGGGGAGTCAATGGGGAGTGTTCCGCTTATGTCTTGTTGATTTAGTTCTTATTTGGAGTACAGGAAGATTCCGGTCTGAAAAACCATACCACAGTCCAAGTTCCAGACACGGTGGACATTACTTATTGCATGTTCTTACTATCATCACGTTTTCTCTTGGTTGCTTTCACGCTCATCACTGGTCACGATATTGATCATGATCATCACCATCATCATCATCAAACCAATCAGGTTGGTGAATAGATTGTGTATATACATATATAACATTTGCACCAGATTCGATACATCCCATTAGTATCAGTATCATGAATTCATATCGATCCATGCTGTTTTTCGCCGCGGAAACCGAGGATTTTTTTCGCTGTCATTACCATCTTTTTGAGCAGGGCCGAGTCACCGGGCTGCAATCTACCCCCGTAAGGGTTGGATGACTGGTTCCGGGATGGAACATAATATATTAGTGATTATATGTAATCAATGGTGGATTTTTCGATATGATCCAAAGTATATTAGAGATACTGATCAACATGGATAATATACCAATACCAAGATTAACTGGTGATAATAATCATCATCCAACTGCCAGATACTACCCTTCATATACTTGTGGTTATCAGATGTTCACATTGGATTAGGCATGATTATATATATATATATACAAATTATATATATATATATACATGTACATATCAGGGTTTTGAGCTTGTATGGTTGTGCATCCAACTGCCTAAAAGGCAGTCCAACAGATTTGGAGCTGCATCTTCCACGCATGACTGGTTGTTAACCCCCGGTGATCGTAAGATATCGCAAGTCTCTTAAGTGGTGTTATCCCATACCGTAACAGGGTGAATTGAGCCCACAGACACTAACCAATTTGCATTCAACCCCCCTATTAACCCTCATCAAACCTCATTTTTGGTTGGTATTAACCAATATCCTAGGTCAACCTTGGTCCGTTTAATCCTTTAATCTTTCGCTATACGAATATGTACCTACTAATCAGCTAACATGTTTTATCTAATGGCAATGTATCAACCTATGTTCGATCAGACCTGGGCTGATCCTTCGAGGCCAGCGAGTGCCTTTGGTTTCGTGCTGCTTGGTACCGCCGCAGTGCTGGCGTCCTGGCCGATTGAATTTTGCGAATTTCCCATGAAAAAACAGCAAGAACTTGGATGATTTCATGGTGGCTGGAGATTTAATGACGGTTTCAGGGGGATTTAATGGTGATTGCATGGTGATTTTTACGGGGGTTCAATAGGGGTTTAATGAAGATTTAATGGAGTTTCATGGGATTTTATTTGATTCTCAATGGGGTTGCCTTGAAGCAAGACGCAACCATATCATATCCCTGTGGATCGAAGCAACACCCTGAGAAGGGATACGGATCAAGCCCTAGATTATACCCCAAATAGTTCCGAAGAAGTTATGTATCATATGTAAATGTGTATGGCTGCGTATGTAAATGGCATGTATATGTATATGTAATTGTATATATATATATATATATTATATATATATATGCGTAAAGTATTATAGTCAGCTCAATTTGGAAAGAAAATGTGTATCTACATGTTCATTCACACAATTTATGCACCATATATTACGCGGTATGTGTCGGGAAGAGCATTTCGAAGTTTGATCCGCAGTCAAACAGTTGTCTCCCGTGGTTTTGGGCGGTTTCAAGAGTCTGAAAGTGACTTTGCAGATCCACACTTGGACCTCGACCTTGATCTTGACTCTTGAGGTGACGGTGAATTTATTAAAAGAGCTGTGCTTGATGCAGGGCATGTTCTTGTTGGGAAAGACTCTTGGTCTGCATAGAAGTTTGATGGGCGTGTGTTTGAAAATGGGTATGCCCATGTATACCCTTGGGTTTAGTGCTTTTCCCAACACTTTCAGTTAACCTTTGAAGTGTGGATACTTTGGCCACTTGATCCAGAAGTATTTCTTCGTCAAGCGACCTGGGCGAATCCCATTGTTATGTCTCCAAGTGTTGAGGGTAAAACTGTCCAAATATGCCTATTGACCTTGTTTTGTGGTTTTAAACAGGTTGTTGGCACGATCGCATGTAATTATGCTCTTTTGTGTGGTTAAAGAAGGGGGGTTCTTTTGGAAGGATCGCATGTACGTTCTTGAGTTGCACCCCATTCTATGTATGTATATATATATATATATCTCTCTCTCTCTTTCTCTCTTAATATTGTCCTCAAAAAGGTAGACAACCAAACCAACATGAAAAAATAGCATGAACATGCGGCTCTGTTTTTTTTACAAATTGTGTGTTTTCCCCGAGGCTTCGCCAGTATTGGTTTCAGGTGCGACGGGGGAAATGGGCAGGAAACCGAGGGAAGTGCTAAGAAATGCAACATCTCCACAACAAAAACAGCTCCTTAAAGCCGCGCATGAGGGGAAAGCAGGGCCCAGCTTACTTGGGGAACTATCAGAAATGTGGAGTCAACCAAATTGCACAAGCTGAATCAAACTGTGATAAAACGCATAAAACATACTGGACATATGCCCCATATCGATATCAAAAGATTTGAGAGTTCTAGAGAGACGCTGACAAGCGTGGGGTGTTCAACGAAAACGGTGAGAGCAAGCATAAGCAAGGACAACTGCTGGCTGGGGGTAGTTGTTGCCTTCCTTGTGGATTTTCTCATCTTGTTCTCTTGAAGGATGCCCACAACTGAGAACATATTCACCACTGAACTGATATAGCATTTAGGATTTACAATTCTTCATGGCTTTGTTTCTTTAGCGGAGTAGTAGAGGCAGCAAAATCAAAAGATGGAACTGTCAAGGCATAATGCATGTATGGGACACGTAAGAGTGACAGGAAGAGGTTGATGGGCTTACCAACATCGAAAGCTCATGAAGTTCCAAGGCTTGTTTGTGCCCTAAGCACACATGACACACACACACATACATACATACATACATACATACATACATACATACATAGATATATATATATATATATACATATAACACGCATAGAAGAAGAGTACAGAAGAGAAGAGGGAGTGAATAATCATATGTGTTCAAAGTCATAATAATCATCCTTATTGTCATGTTTGTTACTGTATGGTACTGTTTGGGGTTATACAGTCCATAAATGGGTGTTTAATTTTTAGTTGTAGCTGACTTAAAGGTGGTATTAAAGGGCCAATTCACTGCAGGTGGGCAATTCACTGGACTGGTGTCGTTTGGTTCTGAGCTACATGGTCTTGGCCTTCTTAGCTCTGGAGCCGGAGCAGTGGCAGCGACCTTCCAGCGACCTTAGTGGCTTGGCTTTGTTTTGATATGCTTGGGAGGAATCGCTTACAAGGTGATGTCCCGGTTATAAGTGTTATGACAAGTGTTATAAGTTGGCTTAGAAACCCATTATCTATGAATACATCTTCCATAAAATCATAGTTCATCAAGTGAACTAAGTCAACTTGGCTACGACTTGTCTCACCTTGTAGGATTTTCTATGGAAGGTCTGGTGTAGTCTTGGGTCATATTACAAGATGCTGGGATCTCCGTAAAATCATTGCGATGTGGGACAATCATGGGATTTGGGGACCCCATTTCGAGATGAGACAACACGGCCTGCAAGCCCAACAATAGCTGGACGGGTTGAAACGGAAACCAACAATCAAAAACCAGCCAAGCTCAGATGAGGGGCATCCATTTCCCGATGATATTTCAAAATGAATCCCCATCAACTATATGTTTGCTCTTATACCATTCTGTCCCTTTATAGTTTTATATTTGATGTCAATCAAGAAACGATATGGTTTAATTTCATTCATGTCCATCAACAAACCTACGTAGTAATGTATATACATATATATATATATAT
>Ga0126342_10013407_pt1 | contig 14523 bp, 10 predicted proteins | sample Cyp1metagenome_FD_92528 | JGI IMG/M metagenome (GOLD analysis project Ga0126342, IMG submission 92528) | Coral microbial communities from Lord Howe Island, Old Settlement Bay, Australia - Cyphastrea 1 metagenome | ecosystem: Host-associated > Invertebrates > Cnidaria > Coral ... | reverse complement strand
GGGATACAACATGATATAACTATGGGGATGCAACATGATATAACTATGGGGATACAACATGATATAACTATGGGGATACAACATGATATAACTATGGGGATGCAACATGATATAACTATGGGGATGCAACATGGTATAACTAACATTAACTAACCAACTATTGGGTCATCAAACAACTAAATCTGAAGGGTTATAGTTCGGAAAATCGTCGAACATGGGGGATTTTCCGGCCACGCCGGAGGGTCGTTTTTTGGTCATCACCACTGAGGAAAGTCAAAAAACGAACGTTTAGGCTAGGAAACTCAGGAACCTTAGGAAACTACTTGGACAACTTTGGACAACTTAGACAACTTGGTAAAATGGCGAAACCTAGGAAGCATAGAGGAAACCGAGGAAACTTCGGAAACCGCAGAAATTTGGACAATGAGAAAACTTAGGACCCTTAGGACTTAGGACATTTTGGAAAACTTAGGAAACTTGGGAAGCTTAGGACACTTTGGCAATTTAGGAAGCTTAGGAAACTTGAGAAACTCAGGACACCTAGTAAACTGATTGATAGATGGGCAATCAAGGTTTTTCGACAACTTTGGAAACTAATCGATGAGTAATGAAGGTTGGTTAGGAAACTTAGGAAAGCCCTAGTGTTTGGAGATGATTGTTCTGGTGGTGCCAGTGGACCCACGGAATTTACAGCGATAGAATCATCCAAAAATCTGTGTCAGTGACAGCAGTGACAGTTTGGCTTGAGCCAGGCCCGAAAATCTCATCGTATCTGATCAGTTGGGTTGGCATGTTCATGTTTCTGGTAGTTTCTTGGAGCTGACATTCGAGATGTTGTTGGGAGGATCCATCCTCAAACATGTTTTTGTCCTACTCAACCGTGCGTTTGTTTGGTGGAGGATCCATCCTGGCTGTCAATTCTTTGCTGAAACCCCAAGATTGATTTCACTAACTTCATCCGTGATTCATCGTTATTCCCAGGAAAAAACATCCAAGTGCATATGGTAATTCTGAACAAAAAATACAGGAATCATTCAAATACCTATCAAAATATACCGTTGTCTGTATCAATCCATTGTTTTGGGATGGCCCCGCTGTCCCGCAGCTGGGAGCCTGTGTTCCCACCGGTGATCAGCACGGTCTTGCCACTCATCGAGTCCGGCTTCGGGTCAAACCTCACATTCGAAACGTGCCGCGCTGCTCAAGATGGCCCAAGGGTACCACAGGCCGCTGCAGGCCACAAACTCCTATGAATCGTCACTCAGAGAAACTTCAATAAAGATCAATAAAGCAATGCAACATATTAGCAAAACCATATTTACAAAATTTTACTCATTCCAGGTCCCCCATGGTCCCCCCAAATCAATCCAACATCCTTTATGGTTTCATCATCGCCCAGGAACTCAGGAGGACCATCAATGGCAAAACGTTTCAAGCCGGCCAAGAATAGGGCGGTACCCCCCAAGCCTGGCCGAAAACATGGCCAGCTCGGAAGATTCAACGTGGTCATCTTAAACATGGACAGGTTTTGACATATGCAATAGCTATACAAGGGATTCTTGACATTTATATATATATATATATATCTAATTATATCATATATGTACATATAATCACAATCAATTAATCGTATATATATATATATATCTGGGTAATTTATAATATTTCACTAACCTGAATTAAGGCCGTTGTTCCACGTTGTCCCACAGCCGCCCCCCAGCGGTGCGCAAGGGGCAGCTTGTCTTTTGCAATGCCTCCTGTCTTAGGAGGTGGTCCATGGTGAAAAGGAAATAAAAGAGGGAGACCACAACGTACCATCCACACTCCAAGCTGTCATTGCCTTCATCGCCACTGCCAGGGCGCCATCCTGTGAACCAAACCCAGGGAGCGGGATGAGAAACGTATCATCGAATGTGGAAACACGCCAGCATTTACCAAGCTATGCATTGTTTCGTCTTTTCCGCACTCGCAACATGGCAAGTCGCGCAATGCGGGTTCTCTCTTCAAAGTGCTCTTTGTTCATGTCTTCCGGCCACATGTCACAATTAAATGGCAAATCAATCTCGGGAAGAGCCACCAAACCAGAGTGACTAGCCAAATAAGCCTGAATGATACCAAACACTCTTGCTTGCATCGGAAAACGGGGTCTAGCCGAAAGCCCCGTAGTCCAAGACACATTGCCTTGCATGTAAAGTGATTTGCACTTGCCATACTTCACATGTGATGGAAGCACCTGTTGGACTGTTAATCCCTGCAATTGATTCATCAAGTTGTAGGCAACTGTAGTTTGTTCGGAAAAAGTGACGTCTAAATCCACAACGTCCTGCTGCGAGCAAGGATGTAGAATGGCATGCACCAAGCCCCTTTTCCTCTTTACTGGCAACCAAAGGCCCCGTTGCAGAACCAGACAAAGTGCTATCTCAGACCATGCTATCCCTGGATCCCCTTCGACCGGATTGGCCGGCCATTCACTGGTCCTAACCCACTCCATCAACGCTGTTGTCCACTGAAAACCCCAAACTGAGTGAACAAGCTCACTGTCATCCACCACTTCTGGTTGTGACCACTTCTCTTTGACTGTCCAATTTGTCAACATCTGTCGCACATCTGTGATCACTCTGGCATCTTGTTCTTCCGTATGTTCACGACATGACACTGCCTGTGCCCGCGCCACTTGCAAGTCCAAATTGAGGTGATAATACATCAAGGTCTTATCCCTTTGTTCTTGCGCATCCGCATGAAATTCTTCCAGCTGTTGAACAATCTCAGGCATAAATTGTACACACGACTGATTTGAAACCTTGTCAGCTAGCATATTCCCCAGAACCTGATACAAAGTCAAATCATCAGCAATTTCGTGTGGGTTGAGATGAGCACGGATCTTCACAAATTCTTGCCGGGGAGTGAGAACCCTAAACAGTCTAGCCAACAAATCAAAATCATCATGTCCCATGAGGTCTTCAAGCTGGCCGGCACTACGACACAGGTGGACAAGCGAAATTGCTACTGCACTGTCTGTATGCAATGTAAATTCCTCAAATGATTCAGCGACAACAATTAGGGCAGAAAGTTCGGCCCAATGAATTTGCTGTCTACCTCGTGTTCTACCTATCTGCAACGGATGCAACGTGGCTGGCATTTGTCCAGTATGTCGGAAAATACTGGCAAGGTCTCTTCTTTGGCAGTCTGTCTGAGCCAGATCAACCACAATGGCAAATGCAGAGAAACACGTTTCCGGAGAATTAGGATATCTGCAACTCCCATCCGTGAAAAAAACAAGATTGGGAATAGCACTTTGGATCAGCAGTTCCTTCATTTTACCAGTGATGGAAGGTATGCGCATGGATTCCAGGATGGCATCATGGTACTCATAGTGTGGATGCATAAAGCATGCAGGCAGCTCAACAAAGTCAGGGTCATTATTGGCAATTTCATCAATTGCTTTCGGATGCTTTACATAGGTGTCCACAAAAGCTTGGCAACGAAATGCACGATGCTGTCTGGTATCACCCTCTTCTCCACAAAAATCACAGCGATTGGAAACTTCAGCATTCCATTTCGATTGTTGTGCTTTGGTTTGGAATGCTCCCGCAATTTCACGCAGGAGGAGCAGTTGTTGTTTGGGCTGGAATTTACGCAACATTCTGCAGGTTTCAAACTTGTTGAGTGAAGGGAAATTATAAAGTTTAGAACGTTGAGTATGCATCATCAAGAGCTGCTCCTGCCAAACCCACCCAAGGTATCTATGCAGATCTTTAAGAGGAGTTAGGAGCAAGTGACATGATTTAAATGCCGTTACCTGGATCATCCCATTGGGTGAGCATCCTAGACCTATACGCTGCAGGTACTCCCGCAGGGCACTGGCAGGTCCCTTGGAGAGACCACTGGTATCAACAGGCCGTGACATGGTTTTAAAAAACTTGGCTTGAGTGTCTTGAGTGGCAAATGTTAGGTATTTTCTGGCTGCTTTGATAGCTTTGAGAAGGACTATCATATGAGGGTCAAGGTCATGGAAAGTGGCACAGTGTAAAAAGATGCTACTACTCATGGAAGGCACGTTGTCCCCAACCAAAGCATCAGCAATCTGCGATCGTAGTGAAGAAAGATGTTTTTGTCCAATCGCCAACAATTCCGCCCCATAGAGCGCAAGTGGAAGGATACAAGTGATCACAACGTGGATTTTCAACGGCAGGGCCCAGGTACAATGCTTAAGGGTTTCAAGCCTCTGTTTTGCCAGTGCCAGTCTATCGTGCAATATACCCATCTTAGCAGTACCATGGTACGTCATCTGGCAACCTAGATCAGTGGCACGCACTTGAGTTTGCAAGACCTCGGTTGGTACTATGTCTTGGATGGCAGATTTCAGCTTTGGAACTCCTGTGGAGGAAGTCGACCACAGCCATGTTTTTTCCCAGTTGATTTCAAGTCCCATCCACGCAGTGAAGTCCTTTGTTAATTCAACCGGTGTAGAGCTGCATTCTGTCTCGTTCATCCAAAATGTCCAGTTGTCTGCAAAAGCAGTGGTCAATGGCTCAGGCTCATTCCTAACAAGTAACTGGGACCATGCTTGAGCTGTGCAAATCATGGCTACTACTGACCAGGCATCTCCCTCCGGACATCCATGGTTCGTAGGGAAGCAGCTGCTGCAGGTCTTGGAGACATCCCAATATCTGGTTAACTTTTGGATTGAATCAAACCATTTCATGACCAAGGAAACAGGCAAACCATGATTCAACATCAACTGCCGAACATTTGCACGATGAAGTAGGTTGAAACACTTCCTCAGGTCAAGGGTGAGTCCAGTGATGTGATGACGGTCTGTACAATGTCTTTCCAACATGGCTTGCATCGAATAACTGGCCTCATGAGCTCCTCTCTTGGGGATCATTCCTGTGATTGCTGGAGAGACATGTTTGGCCAAATGCTGCAAGCATCGTTTGGTGCAAACCCTTCCCCATAGGCGATATAAAGTAGCCAAAATGGTGATAGGTCGACTATTGTCAGCCGTCAGTTTGCCTTTCTTGGGAAGGGGAATAGTCTTTGCAATCATGAGGTGTTCAGGAAAATACTTCATGCCGGAGATGATTCGCACAAGATGCTTCAACAAAACATCAGGCAACTGTTTGAGTTCACGAAAGGTAAATCCATCAATACCTGGTGATGCATCCCCTTTACACTGAGCAATTGCCAATTTCCATTCATCCAGATTGTCCTCAAAGCTGTCATCCAGTTGTGGAAATTGCACGGGTTCACTTTGAAATTCCTCTTGAAAGTCAGTTTCATCAGCTAGCCGTCCCTGATACCAGAATTGTTGCCAATAGCTTGACAGTTCATCAAACACTTCATGAATATGAAAGGAACATTGCTGCTGTGTGATTGGGACATTCTCACTACCCCCGCAATAACCTGGTGGCATTCGAATTTCAAGGCTGTGGTCATGGCATTGTATCAGGGCAGCTTCAGTACCATCAACATTTAATGGAACCCTTTGTTGGTATGCCTCTGGATTTTCCACAAAGCACTCAAAGTGTCCTGATGCTGGCATTGGTACCAGAATGGCATCCTCAGAAACATTCTTGTGTACGTGATGGAAAGGCAAAAATTCCTGCTTTTTAATGGTTCTATAAGCCTCTCGGTGAAAATTGCTTTGGCAGTCAATGATGTGCCGCATCTAGGACATCTTGTTACGCAGGGATTGCTCAAAATGCAGCATGTCATGCAGTTGATGTTGCAAAAACTGTTCGGCCAACAGCAACCATGCGATCGTAGGCAAGCCCTTGGGAAAAGGGAAAAGCTCAGGTTTGTCCAGAGCCCAACTCAAGAAATTTTGCCTTTTACAATTCCAGTTGAGGATGGAAGTCCATTCTCTCCACAAGTCCACGTAGGTCTGGTTCCAAATGCAATCAACTTTTTCAAGAGCTTTGAGTCGCATACGCAAGGATGAAAGTCGCCGGATTTGTTTGACAAACTTCTTACTCTGGAATGAGGCACATTCAAAAGGTGGGTTATAATCACCATCTCTAGCTTTTTTTGCAGGTGCTACCAAAGGATTTTTTTTAAACTTAGTGGGTTGGCATCTTCCTTTATATCTTTTTGGCAAGTGCTGCATGGCACAAAGTTCGGGGTTTTTTCTGTGTTCCACATTGATTGCATGGTCAACGGTGAACTCAACTAGCTCAGCCCATTCCTGCAGGTTCATAGGATGGGCTTCCTGGCATGTGAAATGAGCTGCATTCTGTAGGTCGTCAGTGTCAATGGGTATGTCAATCCAAGTTTTAGGAGTGGAGAGTTTTGTGTAGTAGTGTGGTAGTGATGGAACATCAAAAGCAAGGATCACTGGACCATGGGCGTCAAACAAGGCTTGTTTATCCACATGTATGGCAAGGAGGTGTTGGATCAGTGTCGGATGCAAAATGGCGGTGTCTGGAATAGTGGCATTTTTACACGTTTTTGGCATGGGGTGACCATACATATTTTCATACAAAACCTGTAGGGAAGAGAAACCTTGTGAAGCAAGATGATTATACAAATCCAACTGGTGTACATCCATGTTGAAGTCACCTGCAAACATGACTGGAAGGTCAATCGTTTCGGCTTTACGAATGGCGTTGGCAAACAAGGAGTTATTGGCCTCTTTATGCCATGAATTCCCTCCAGTATAACCATAAATGGTGATGACTTGAACATACATTGCACCCCATTGGATTACCGCATGGGTCAATCGATCGGGCGCTTTTTCAGGGTCATGTTGCTTACTAAGCCCCTCTCTAATAGGCCATGCAGAGTGAATTGAGGTCCCCCCTGCTCTTCCTCGCAAGCTTGGCTGGTTCGAGATCTTTTCTTTTTGAGCCATGACTGGTGGAGACCAAATCGTAGTCAACCTGAGCTTATTGAAATGATGTGTCATGGAAGCTTGTACTTCTTGGGTGGCAGTTGTTTCAGAACAACAAAAGGTATTAACCGCATGGGTGTCAATTAAAGTTTGAAATTCTTGGTGTTTATTACGAATGGCAGTGGGATTCAAGATGGCTACTATGGCTTGGGAAGCCAGGATTTTTTTCTTATTGTTGGGTCCTGGATTCGAGGCTTCTCCGATTCTTGTGGCCCTGTGCGGGTCATGGCTAACAGTGATGGCATTTGAACCTGGCTGAGGTCTCGGACCGCAACACATGCAGTCACATTGCTCAAATCTGACTCGTAGAAGATTCTGCGTGACTTGATTCTTTGCTGCCAAAATGGCATATCCAGAGAATGGTGAGGTGTTGTTCACCTGCTGTTGACTCGGGTGCACGGATGCTTGGATCTGTACAAAACAACGCATTATCCACAACATCATGGCTCAAAAGGCAAGGCTGGCACGGATGCAAGTCACCTAGGCAATTCCCCAAGACTAGGCGAAATTGGGATTGAGGGAAGAGTCTGATCATTCCCTGGTGTATTGATTCAAGGCTAACCCTGAAGAATTGGCAAAAGCTGCAAACTAAAACGTTTGGCAATACCCTGAATTTACCTTGACTTTTCTTGCTTCTATATTGTCAATCTTCCATTTCACTGTCATCCGCTGTTCTGCTACGCTTGGGTTTGGCCTGCAAGAGCGATCTCAAATCTTGCAGAGTGCTATTCAATTGGGTCGATTGCTGGCAAATTGCCTGCTGGAATGTTTGCTCCAGGTCATGCTTGACTGTCTGAATTGCAGCTTGGACTTGGGCTTGGGATTGCTGCTCTCGCTTCTGGACATCCTCAAAGCCTGTTTTGGTATCTGATCTAAGTTGTTCCAAAGCTTGCTCAATGACAGCGATTTTCTGATTCTGCGTTTCGATTCTTTCATCTTGCTCATGGAGCTTTGTCTCTGTAGGGCCTTGGTGATCACGGTTTAGGATCGCAGGAAGTCCTTTGGCTTGGGCCGATTGCGCCCATGGGTCAAAACTCAATGGACCTCCAAGCATTCCTCGATCTTTGGCTGCGGACTGCTGAGATTGCCCTTTGTCAAATTTGTTTGGAAGTGGCCCAGCGACAATCGGGCTAGCTTTGACTGAGTCCTTTGGGGGAATAAACTTGACCAAAACCGGTTTGCCATTGAACGTCATGAAATCAGAAGGAGGCTTGATTTGACTCCCCACCAACCATGATGCAGGTCCCAATGCCTTAATGGGTTTGCATGGCCACTTGTTGGCTTCACTCCACTTCTGAAGCATCTCACTGCTGCATCCATATGGAAGCGACTGAATCTGGAACAGAAAGGTAGTGTCATGAGCTGTTGGCATTGCTTTTTCAGGGCAAAGGATTTTCCATGCTGCTGCATAGTCTTCGTTCGAAAATCTGAGGCCATAGGAGGATTTGCTCCTAACCAATCCAGAACATCCAACCACCTTGGAGGCCTGAGTATTGAGATGAGCCCATGTACCTTCAATCCAAATGATTCGCCACGCAGTGTCAAGTCGTCCCATCTGGTTCTTAGGTGTGACCCACATACGATTGAACCCTGAGATGGTAAGCAAAACTTTCAATTTGTCTTTGGGAAGCGTTGCATGCAGCTGGACTGACGTGGCATGTTGCGATGTGGCAGGTTGTCTTTCATGTCTAAGGCTCTTACCCCATGTGGCCATGAGCAAACTTTCATGTCCCTGTGCAGCCAACTGTTGTCTGGCAAATGCAAAGGGCTTGTCGACAATGAAGTTCCACTCCTCCTGCTTCCACTCATCTCGCCAGAAAGTGATGGCAACCGTAGAGCAAGCTAGTTCATCAATGACCGGCTGCTCAGATGTCTGTGTCTTTACTGAAAGCTCACCAAGTTGCACAACTGTTGCTTGCAGGATGACGGGTCTGAGGTTGGCATCAGTGCATGGAACATGCATCGTTTCGCACTTCAAGGTTGTTTCAAAGCTATGAGCACCTGGAACGATGATGGCAAGTTCATCTGCGGAAATCCTCTGACTTTCGTTGATCCATGGCAATGCAAAATCAAGTGACATCAAGATGACTCCACTGCTTTTGTTTCTCACTTCATAGATCTGTTGAACAGGCTCGTCTGATTGCGTAAGGAAAAACCCTGGCTCAATTTGGTATTCCGCTGGATTGATTTGGACTGCAACCTTTTTCCTTGGGTTGGGTCCTTTCTGGGCAACATGACCTGCTGCTTGGATCATTTTCGGCGGCGGCTTCAATGAACAATCTTCACATAGCTTGAGGAGTGCATCAACTCTCTGTTTTCCAGGCGGCAGCTTAGCAATCTGCATGGTTGCTTTGATGCCCAGTGTTTTCATCAAAGTTTCAGTTGTGGATGCAACCCAATCCAAGGTAAATCCCTGTTCAAGAAGTGTTCCGGCAAGCGAGTTGGAAATCCATGTTTTTTGGGATTCTTTGCTACCAGTTCCCCCAACCAATTCTTCGAAAAGCTGGATCATGACAAAGGGGCTTTTGGTTTCCTCCAACAATTGAGCTACTGTCACATTGCAGCACTGCTTGGCAAGATGCATGAGGCGCATACCCCGTCCCAGGATCCTTGGAAAGAAGGTCAGCTTCAGGATGGCTGCAATTGTGATCATGTTAATTGCGGGATTCAAGCAACCATCCCAGATTGTTTTGGACCTCCATCTGAGTACCACCCTGGGTTGACCTGGCTCATTCAATGTGTCAAGCAATCTACGTGTGGCCAAAACGGTCAGGAGCACCGAAAATGCATCACTTGGCAGCGGCAACTGGTGATCAAATCTGACACTTGAATCAGTCTGCGAATGGAAGGCACTGACCTTGACCATCAAGTTCTTGAGCGTGTCATGATCAAAGAGGGTGAACCAAATGGCTGCAATGATTCTTCTTGACTGTTCATCTCCCTGAAACTTGAAAGTTGTTTGCATCTTGGAAACATCCGTCAAAAAGGAGGTCTGAACATTTTGAAATGCCGCCAGGACAATGCAAAGGTTTTGGTCAATGCCTGTATGCATGGGACGGAAATCCAACAACATGGTATCCTGATAGAACTTCTGTCCAATTGCAATCACCCCAAATTGGTCAAACTGGACATGAGAAAGCATCAATCGATCTAACTGCTCTTGCACGACTTTTTTGGGGTCAAGTTGCAAAAACATGACAGTATGTTGCTGCATGCATGTCATGACAAATCCTTCTGCTTCTTCCAGTTCTTGGCATCTTGGATGGTATTTGAGTCGAAAAGCAAAACCCTGCCCCTCATGGTTGCATTCTTCCAAAAACATCTGACCCTGAAAATGGCTGATAAGCTGTTGCGGAGTGGTGTCAGGATAAATCCAAGCAACCAGCGTTTTTCCGGTGAGTACAATTTGGTTTCTCAGCATTGTCTGAAAAGGGACAGTTGCGGATGGTTCTTCTTGGCTACTTTCGTCAGCAACGGTGGAAATCTCGGAAACTGGCAGTGGTGGTTCAGCACTTGGGATGATTTTTCCAATTTCCACCAAACCTTCACTTGGTAACCACACATGATCAACCGGCAAATTGAAGTCACAGTCCATCTTTTGCAATTGCTCATAGTTTTCCAAACATTTCACCCAATCTCTGGACGTGTCATGGTTGCGCACAAACATGCTAGCAGTATCACCCTGAATCCTGGTGCAAAAAGAAGCCCGCAAGCGATTTTGGAATAAGGAATCAAACACTTCATGCATGTCAAGCTTCGTCAACCCTGTGTCCAGCATGTTAATGGCATTAGTCAGCATCAAAGCAGCATGTGGAAAAGTGATCATGTTTCCAGTTTGCACCCAAGATTTCTGCAAAGCATGGTGGACAAAAATCTCTCCATATGTGATGTGAGCCATTTGGATTTCTGCCGGATGCATCAAACGGAGGTTGGAATCATTCTTCAGGAAACATCCAAAGTATCCTTTTCTTTCCAACGTATGCCTGCTCAGGTTGTGTTGGTTTCCATACTGAGACATCACTGTCGGATGCACTTGGTCTGGAGTCACAGTTCTTGCGTTCAGGATTTCTACACCGCTCGCATTTTTCATGGAGGCAAGCGTGTAAGGCAGGAACGTGGTGTCCTGTGCACATGATAACATCAACTTGGTTACCTGTAGAGCTTCAGAATCTGGCACCTGTTCTTGAAAAAGCGCATCGAGCATGCCCATGGTGAGTTGTCCAAAATTCGGCCATGTTTCAAAGGGCAACCTTGTGATTCCTTCGTCATGCCTACGCACCGCTAGGGCAAGCCAACGAATTCTGGTGACCCCTCCAAAGTCCGCCGCATCAATGACCCTTCGAACAACGGTTTGATACCCCACATGCTTCAGAGTGTCTATGCAAAGGTTTCCTATGCCGATGCGTTGAGAATGCATTGACTTGTTCAAGGAGAACAATCATGGGCCTAATTTGCCTACATCTCAGGATTGCGGAAGGAAGCAAGCACCCTTGGTCGGAGTCTAATCCTGGACCTGATTATGCTCCACTCCAGGGAGGACATGGAGCACTGATCGTCATGATATGCACACCCCAATTGCATATGGCTGGAAGCCATGCATCATTGTCAATATCAGCACGGATGATCACATCTCTATCAAGCTTTTCAAAGTTGACATCACATGGCATGTGAGAAGCGTCAATGAGCAAGGTGTCATGGTTCATGGCATAGCTTTTACATGAGTCCAAGTCAATCTCAAGACCAATTGTTTGGATTGGCACGTGAAAATGGTCATGAAGAAACCTACAAGCATGTTTCCACCCTGCATACCCCCCAGCAAACGTCTCCAAGAGATGGATCCTGCACATGGACGGTTCCCTGATCGGCAAGACCATGGTTTCGGCATCAATTTCCCATGCTGCAATGGTCTGCTGAGGCGACCAAAAAGTGTCCTTGATGTTCCACAACAACAACTTCTCATTTGGTGGGAAGTCAAGCACGGAGCTGATTGAAATCAAAATCCGATCCTCACACAAGACATCAGGCAGTCCAGGAAAACATCGGTTGATGAACATATCCTTGCTAGATCCCTCCGGAACCACTTGATTGCACATCAAATAGGAAAGGTCACCTTTTTCAACCATCTCGACATTGTCAACCAAGAGGTTACTACGAGGCTGAAGCCAAGTGGATCCCAAATGCCCATACAACTCCATCCCAGCCAGTAAGTCCACCAACTTAGGGGGAATGAGATGTGGCAATGCCATTGCGAAGATGTCTCGGCCCTATTCGTACGCTGTCTTTGCGTAACGAGTCACGCTACTTGAAAGCTGGGCCAAATGCTCACCTGAATTAAGGCCATTTTGGGATGATTTCCAATACTAACCATGATTTCCAGTGAGGTCGCAGTGAGGTCGTTATAATTTCACCAGATATTATACTAGTCTATGTGTCTCTTCCTCTCTCTCCAACGTAACTTCCCTCTCCAATCCCTTTGGCTGGAGCGGAGATGGTTGATTGGTTCATCCAACTAGGAACGTCAAACCTGCAAGACCCAGCGGGAACACTATCTGACTATCTGAAAAAAACAACATCTATTAAGAAGGGTTGACATAAACAATCATAAACTCAAAATAGGACAAAATATCTTGACATATCTTGACAGTTTTTGATATATTCATATTTACATATACAATTATATATTTTGAATGGATGAACATCTAAAATATATGACCTTCTGCATTCTGCATCAATGTAAGCGCCATCCCCACACCTAGTGCCACTCGCCGTGGCACGCCACCAGCGTCCATGGCGTCCATGGCGTCCACGGCGCCACGTGCCGTGCGCCGAAGCCGGCGCTGTGGCAGGGCCAGGGCGCACAGAGCCGCCGCTGCGAAACCACCTGGAGGATCCCATTGGCCATGACCCCATATGTTTAGAAACAACTACACACATAAGCGCGTGCACACACACACACACTCTTATGTATATATATATATATGTGACTATTTACAACTGATATAATAGAATATATGCTTACATCCGTATAGGATAATATATAATCGCCGCGGTGTCTTTTTCCAACCGTTGGGGTATGTCTTAAAATTTGACCCCACTTGCGAAGTGGGATGATTATCCAGTCAGGCTGATATTTTCCTGGATTTCTCCTAGTCACTTGAGAAGCTTAAGTTGCTGGTGGGTGCCTGGAAAAACCCACACAAAAACACATCTATCATCCAGCTTGGCTATCACACAACGGTGTACATCGGTGTACCCTGGTAAATTAACAGATATTAACAGTTTGCGAACTGGGAAATCACGAGTTTGATAAGTAAATCGACTATAAAGGGCCATGTTCAATCATTTCACAGTGAATAAGTACGTCAACTGTAAATGGCCATGTACAAGCACTTTTAATAGGTAAATCAACTATCAATGGCCATTTTCAATAGCTAGGAGAACAATGGACAGGAATCTCCGATGCCAAGCACTTTGCGGCGCGAAGGTGGCGCCTGCCCGCTGACTTCGTCTCGGTGCTGCCCCTGGAAGTCGTTCTGCAGTGCCAGGGGGCCGCAGCCATCCCTCCTGACTTTGGAAATGGCAATTTCTCGGCCCCCCAAAAAACAAACACCATCAACAAATAACAAATCCATGATCTGGTTGGTGGTTGAGCCTACCCCTCTGAAAAATGATGGACTTCGTCAGTTGGGATGATGACATTCCCAATATATGGAAAAACCAACCAGTGATCCATGTCCTCTTTTTTTTGTTTGCAATGTGCAAGCATCAGTGGCTTGAAGGAGAAGGCCATCACTGTGGCTGCTCAAAGATCCCAGGTTCCAACTACTTCCAGGCTCATGGCCTCTCCCTATGGAAGTCCGAAAATTGTTTGTCAGCTTTCTTTACATTTACATACGGGCATCTTCCCTTTTTGGGTTGGTTACATCCTCCACGTTTGCGAATTTTGCGGATTTATGAACCTCATCCATCCTTCGACTGTTGTGAATTTACTCATGAATTGGGACATCAATTGGCATCACTAGCAACTGAAGAACTACAAACGTTGGATTGGTTTACAGTAAGGGAACAATGCAGTAAACAAAAGTTGTCACCTTACAATTTGGGTTTCCTACATCTGTCTGTTTTTTCATGTTTTTCAATGAAACTGCAGATCGAAACACTAGGTGGGACTTGAGCACAGGAACTGCGTGAGACAGCCAATGCTACAAATATAAACTACGAGCACCGTACTTAAGTCACATCAGGCGGGAAAAGTCACATCATCCCCATGGCACGGCGGCGATACGGAGAAGTCACATCAGGTAGTGGAAAGTCACATCAGGGAAGAAGAATCACAATGGCACAGCCTGTGGGTGAAGGATCAAAAAAAAATAAAAACGCATCAAAAAAAAATATCCCCATAAGTATCAAAATAAAAATTGATTTGCATAAAAAAAAAATATTCCCCTGGACTTCTATGGAACTGTCCAAGATTTCAACGTGGTACACGCATCAAAAAAAAATAAAAATTGCATCAAAAAAAATAAATTCCGAGGTATGCTAATACAAGTGAGACTCGTACGTGTCTGGAGACAGGGGAGGGAGGGTCAGATGTCGATTGCCGATCTGTCCGCAATATCCAGGTGGTCCGT
>Ga0126342_10013406_pt1 | contig 14523 bp, 12 predicted proteins | sample Cyp1metagenome_FD_92528 | JGI IMG/M metagenome (GOLD analysis project Ga0126342, IMG submission 92528) | Coral microbial communities from Lord Howe Island, Old Settlement Bay, Australia - Cyphastrea 1 metagenome | ecosystem: Host-associated > Invertebrates > Cnidaria > Coral ... | reverse complement strand
GTTGATGTTTGTAATTTAAAATCAATAAGGCCTAATTTAAAATCAATAGGGGCTGAAAAATCAGATTCTGAAAATTATTTGTAGCTATTGCACGCGCTTTACTATTGTCCATCCAACATTATTCGGTGTTGGTTTGGTTTTTTTTGTTTGAGCGACTGTTACCCTTTCAAAAACCCTGGGCAATGCTAAGGCGCCCTTCAACAGGTTTTTGGAGATTTGGAGGGGTTCCAAAGTCCATACGGTATCAGTATTGGTTTCGGGGAGACCAAATTCACCAGACACTAGTGGCTGATTTCGATGTTGAATTCCTCTCACATCCTCTGACTTTTTATGGGGGAATGTGGGTTGATATCACCCAATGGTCACATATAAAGATATAATTTTCCATCGATTCGCAATGACTCATGTCCCTAAGGATGTTCAGGTGGGTTGAAACAATTGAATCGCGTATTTTTGTTCAGATTCGTGCGGGTAATTGAACTTTTGTCGCACAGATTGTCAGGATATCCCATGATATCAATTTCACTCGATTGTAAAGGATGAATGATGCATCTCCATTATACCGTGCAGAAACCATCCAACCAGTGAACGCCAGGGTCGCCTTCTTCAAACACCGCCGCCGGACAACTCGTGGCACTCGGCGCCGTGTGAGTTTGTAGCACCGCAGTGGGAGAATTGCAGCCCTTGATTTTTTTGTTGCGGTTTCAGCAGGGGTGAACCTATATGGATCTATATGGTATATAAAGGAATTTCTAAGCAGTTAGTTGACCAGTTTAACGTGTGTACTGCAATTATTTTAGGAGGATTTACTTTCATATTATCTTTTTGGGAGGTTCTATCCTTTCATCCTTCTGCATAACAACCATGGATTGTGGAAAACTCACTGTAAACAGTGTCCAGGGGTTCGTGTTCTAGACTTACACGATGGTGTCAGGTATTTGGGGGAGCCCACTGTATGGTAGAGTTTGACTACTATATATATATAATTATATATATATATAGTTATATATATATATGTCAGGAGATAATCGTAATTGGTTGGTCGGTGGATGTCAGTGGATGCTGGTGGTAACAGTTCTTTTTGAATTCCTCCATCCCTTTGGTTTAGGTATATAGTTTTTTGTTGGCCTACTGGATGCACACATTTCTCGATTTGTTTGTAAATAGTATGTGGCATGCCAAAAGAGGGTCGTCAACAGCCCATGTATCATGGACAATGGTCATATGAGTCACTTGCTATCCATTGCTATCCAGTTCGCATTCAAAACTGTTGATGTTTCCAGAAGACACTGGTGAAGGCATGACCAGTGCATAGAGAGAATGTGCAGTTATTATCCTGCACCCTATGGCAAACACAGCACACAATTCTCAAAACTTTTGGCCGCAGATGTCCGTGTTTCAGCAACGAGGCAGGATTCATTTGGCTGCAAAATTTACTCCCTTGATATCCCTAAAGTCATCTAAAGTCCCTCAGAGGTTTCCATGTCATAGGGCATCCTGTTAGTTCTCCAATGCCAGTGCTGAGCCGGAAAGGCTACCACCAGCACTGAGCTGCGACGCCGAACTGCAGGCACAACAGTCAACTTTCCTCCGTCCAACGCCTTCATGGCTTCCGTCACGTCGTTACACACGTTCGATCGTAGCAAAAGATGAATTAAGATTCACGTGCAAGGCTGTCAAATGTCGATAGCCACAAAAGTGCTGGTAATGGACCTGTACGCAGTCCAATATACCGTGTGCTTGGCACGTCGGCAGTGTCGGAAGACATTGGCACTTGCACTGTGTGCATCATCAATTATGGACCGCATGTCATATCAGGCTTTCGAACCATTTCTATGCGGTCAGCGTTTTGCTTGTTTATTCTTTCATGGACGATTCCATGCAGTGGCCAACACATTTTTCAAAGTCAGCGTTTGTGACAAGCTCTGAGGACATGAAGGTTTGCTGGGTCACTGATTTCCACAGATCCTGAAGTCTGCAGATTGACTTACGATGATTTACTTTCATTATTTTTCATTCCGATCACTTTTCTTTTGGTGACCCTTGCATTGGATACTACTGCTAATGCCGCTTGATGTGAATTCCGCATCTTTGGAGGAAAAAACACGTTCCGCTAAGCTTGTGTGGGGATGGTGCATGTCAGCCCTGTATGGATCTTCAGGGATTCCAGTATGCCAGTGAACTTCTTGTTGATGATTATGGTAGTTGCTCTCCATCCAAAGAAGCGCCTGGTGCCGATGTGGCGCGGTGAAAGAACCTTCTTTCACAATTTTGGTGCTGCAGGTACTTTCAAGGCTTTAAAGCATCCAAATACAAAGCTCTTCCCATACCTATGAGTCATTTATGGTTAGAGTCTGTTAGAGTAATGTAGCATTATATATATAAATATATATAAATATATATAAATATATATAAATATATATAAAAAATTATATAAATATATTTAAATATATATAACTATATGTAACTATATATAAATAATAATAATTATAATCATTATACTCTACCTGAAAACCCCATCCGATCCCTTCAGGCCTTCGTTCATCCTTTGTTCAAATCCCTGGTGCTCCACCCGTCTGCACCGAGGTCACAGCGCTCGAAGAGTTGGAAGGCACCGCTACTATAAGTTAATACTGGTAGCGTATATATAAATATATATATATATATATAATTGCATATTCGATATGTGTGTGTATTTCCATTTTTTTGCAAGCATATACATACACACGCACACACACACATACATAACATACATACATATATATATATATATATATAATATATATTATATATATATGTATATTTATAAACAATATTATAAGAATTATGATGTCTTATTATGGGGAACCTCTAACAACCATATACTGTGTAATGTGTATGTATAGGGATTATGATCTCCCATTATGGAAACCTCTAACAATCAGCCAGTATTATAATGGATGATATCAATGGTTGGCTCTTCTCAGCTTTCGCTTACTAGGTGGCGGTATCTTCAATTTTTCTGTGAGTGACGTTGATGTTTGCTGCTGAATATCCCGTTCTTATATGGTGTTTTTTGTTCTCCAACTGTTTTTGTATATGTTTGTATAGAGTTGTTTGTTTATACATATGCACTTGTTATCTTCATATACCTTAGTGTGCATATGATTCATTGATCAACATTTCTACACAATTTTATGATTATATATAATTATAAATGTGTGTGTGTTTTAAAAGGTAATTCCATCCCTTCTCCATGTGTATTTGGCTAGTTGTGAGTTGATTCATGGTGATCCACGGTGTTAACTTTGTTGCCCCCAAAAGTTGTGAAACAACATGCGTCATGTCTTCCCCACTGAGTGATGCAAGTGCTAGGTGGTTGACTGTAATCGAAGGTGGTGAATACATGTGAAAATTAGGAGAGTCTTGGGGCATGACGGGATCGCATCTCTTGATTTGCACAAGTCTGAGGCCGGCTCAATGGCTGACGGCTGACTGTGACTGTATTGAGAGAGACTACCACAAGTCGCCCAAGTGTGCTTCTCTATTTCCCAGTTTTGAGCCCTTTAGAATCCCTTTAGTACATTAATGCCCGGGGTCAGATCATGGATGCACCCAACAGGTTCGCCCTACTTGTTGAGCGCTGATGGCAAAGGATCTGTAACCTGCTGGGACTTGTCGCCAGGTTCTCAGTTCAAAAAATCGGGGAAAACCCAAATTCCATCAATTTCCCATTTTGATGGCTGGATATGGCGGGTATGAACCATCAATCCATAGGGCTGCTTTTTGACATTGTTTTAAATTTACTATCATATCATGTCGGTTCTCTTGGAGATTGCCTAATTGATTCCATGGTTGGGTGATTTCCAGTCGCTTCGAAATCACCTTGAGGCCCTTCTTGGGAAGCTACGATCCCGTGCTGTCATTCGATGCCCATGACAAGGGCATATCTCAGGCCGTGTCACCATGGGCCTCACATCATCCCACATCCAAGCTGTGTAGAAGACGAATGGTCCGAACCAACCAACTACCATTGAGTAAGTTATAACAACATTAACATGTTTTATAACTTATAGCATTTTGTAATATGTTGTCACATGTTGCAACGAGGTTTTGGTTTATTTATTGTATGATGTGGTAGATCACCCAGCCAGGTGTTGCAGCTGCGGAGCCCGCGGCTTCCTGAAGTCTTGGAGGCGGTTATTTGCCACTCCTTGGCACGGATTTTCATCAGATATCAGATGAGTGGCAAAACTCAATCATAATAAAACATATCTTTATAAAATCATTGCTCAATCTGATTCGATTAATCTTATAAAGAACCTTGGACTTGTGGCCTGATGAGAGCAATCATGTCATGTGATCCACTTGCAATCCACTTGCATTTGTTGGTCTTAGAAGAGCTGTTTCACGACCAGGCCATGATGACTGAAATCTCATGGTTTGTATGATTCCCAAGGTTGTAGCATGGCTTTGCTTGAAGGTAGATAAGGTGGGCTACACCAAAGTTGATTGTTGGTAGAGCATCTTCCAATCTTCCGAATGAAATTGCCATTTTGGGGGTAGGCACAGTCCATTTTTTAGGAACACCATATGTTTCAAAATATGTTTTTCAGAAAGGCACAACATTTGGGGGTAAGCGAAAGCCTTCGAATCTCTTGCCCTTTGTGGCTCCTTTGCATCGCTGCAGGAAGCCTTGTGGAGCCAGTCGTCCTTTGCTCGGCGGAGTTTTTCAATGACCGACATGGCAACATATGGCAACTATGCTACTACATCGATGGCTACATCAACATCAACTTACTTATATAATCATGTTATCATGTTAAATGAACCTGATTATTTACTTGCGAGCACCTGTTTTTCAGGGACGCGGGGCCTAGTTGGCGGGCACATGTGAAAGTCCAGCACTTGAGGTCTTTGGCCCGTCGCCTCAGTTTTGATTTTCAGACCTTGGAGGGAGGCTATGAACGCAGGTTCCACATGGTTCCACGGTCCCGGTTAGGGGACGCCCCACACCAGAGTTGATAAATACTTTGTAAACCATGGAATGATGTGGAATGCACCAAGTCGCCCCGGCCATCTACGTATAGTCCACGCAGCATGCTGTGTCAGCTACTGGCCCAGGCAGTTGGATCCACAGCAACTGGAGCTACTCAGGCGTGTTTTTGGACCATGGGAAACATTCTTGGCATGTCCATGACTATAGCCTAGCCGTATAGCCAATCAAAGATTTGGGGTTCACCGGCTTGGGACTCCAAGCCAGAACTTTTGGCAAGGGCAGACCTGTTTGAAGGTCAATGACAGTCAGACAGATATATACCAGTTGGTCATGAGTCGACTCCATTCTATTCATGTTCAATTCAATAGTGATGATGTTCACTTTTGCATTTGACACTCGCCAACACTCGATTTATCATCGCTGATTTTTGTTCAGATGTTTCAGGCCTTTGAAGCCAGCAGCAAAATATCATAATTATAGCAACAATATATAAGAATTATTTATATCATATCATATCATTTCATATCATATATGGTCATATCATATATCACCGACATCATTATCGTAGTCATGATCATGATCATGATCATGATCATTGCCATCATCATCAACATCAACATCATCATCATCATCATCATCATCATCATTATCATCATCATCATCAGCGTCATCGTCATCATCATCATCATCATCATCATCATCATAATCATAACTGCCATCGTCATCATCATTGTCATCATCATTATCATTGTCATCATCATTATCATCATCAACAACAACATCATCATCATCATGATGTCAGCATCATCGTCATTGTCATCATCATCAACATCATCATCATCATCATCATCATCATCAACATGATCACCATCACCATCACCATCACTGTCACCATCATCATCATCATCATCATCATCATCATCAACAGTATCACCATCACCATCATCATCATCATCATCAGCATCATCACCATCATCATTGTCATCGTCATCGTCATCATCATCATCATCATTGTCATCGTCATCGTCACCATCATCATAATTATCATCATCATCATCATCATGATCATCATAGTCGTCATATTTATCATCATAATCAACAACATCTTAATCATGATCATCATGATCATCATCATCATCGTCATCATCATCAGCATCATCAGCATCATCATCATCATCATCAGCAGCATCATCAGCATCATCATCATCATAATCATCATCAGCAGCAGCATCAGCGGCATCAGCATCAGCATCAGCATCAGCATCAGCATCATCATCATCATCATCATCATCATCATCATCTTCATCCTTCCTCATATATCATACATGTAGTACATATAATGTAATCATTTTTCACTTATCACATGTTCGTTTTGTCCAATTCCCTTCCCAGGGTTTCATTCCCCGGCCAGATGAGTCCCAAGAGCAGCGCCTCAAAGACCACCAACAAGTCCAAGCCGGTCCAGGAGCGGGCCGAATCTGGCCGCAAGAAATCTTGGGCTGGTCACCTGATAAGCTTCTGGCCTAATATGATGAGTTACTGGCCAAATATATCCAAATATGATGATTGTGATGATGATTATTGATGTTGAGCGCTTACGATGTTTCATATAAACCGTGATTGCCTATAAACGAATCATTACTCATGTAATGATGAATAATAAGGGGGAAACTCAAACATATTTTTTTAGGGGTCGAAGTGTAGCAGGGGGTTGGCTGAATCCCCATTGTGTCACTCGGCAGGCCAGATCGACATGGCAGCAGCTGCCACTCGGCAGAACTTGAGTGACACGGGCCATGGAGTGGCTGAAGCTTTGAAATGCCAATTGTGTGATGTCGGAGGGAACACCAACAATCAAAAAGACACGCGTCATATGAATCATGTACATGTACATCATGTACTTGGATGGGAAATGCAACACAAGTACATCAATTTTGCCTTGAATCTCCCGGTGACTTTCCTGGCAGCCCGACGGGCTGAGCCAGTGAGGCTAACCGAGAAGACCAAAACAGCGAAATCATGGTGTAGCAAGCTGAGGCATTTGGGGAAACAGATTGATTTGTGTAACACATGGACAGTTGACCATCAAAAATAGGCGTTCAAACATCAAAACGGTGACTTGAACCATCCCAACATTGGTTAAAACGTTTTGATTTAAGAATGATACTACATATTCACACGTCAGGGTTGTTCCGCAACCAGTCAGGTTAATGATTGCGGCCACGCATAGGACAATGATGTTTACGTTTTTATATTAGATTACGTTTTGATGTATCTAATTTCCATGTCCATTTGGTTGATGGTTGGTACCTAAATCACCACTCAAGTTCAGATGTCTTCAATGAGGCGTTCTAGGCTCGTGTCACCACAGGTGGAGCGGGTGTTCAATTGAAAGTCACAGGCGATTGCGGCCGTGGCGGCCAAGATCACGTGCAACTGCCAGAGCAAAAACACGGCAATTGTTTTGCACCAGCATAGTCGGTACCAAATATGTAGAAAGCACAAGAGGAAAAAATAGAACAAGCAGTTAAAGCAAAATGAAGTGGCCACCAGACCTGCATGTGGCATGTGCCTATATGATATATGCATGTGTCCAGACTTGCTCATTCACTTTCAATATGGGGATGGATCGAAAACACATGCTGGCATGCCTCCATGCCCACATATTTTGGTAATGTTCAGTACATTACAGCAGTAAATACTTCATGTTCCTTCCTGTGCCCGATTTCTACCTACACCTGAAGCCTGAATGACTCTTAGTTCAGATATTTATAGATCTTCCCTAGCAGTGCCTATAGTATGATGACTTTGAATTTCTGATGGTTTTATATGTTTTATGACTCAATCCACACCCATATGACTAGTGGTGATGATCGTGATGACTCAATTTCAATGTTTCTGGCTGCTTCGCAGGTCTTGTTCCTGCTCCTGCAGCTGCTGTTGCTGTAAGAGCCGCAGCCTTCCAGTGGTTCGTGGCAATAGCGCCCCACGCAACCATTGGCTGGTGGCCACAGGGGGGGAGGCTTGGGAATCCGATGGCCGGGATATTTGGGTTAGGCTAAGGAAGAATTTGCAGGAAACTGACCTCCTTGGCCAGTGATGCTGATAGTAAACAATGGTTTCCTGTAGGTGTTCCCTTAAACCAATGCGTTGGCTTTGAGAAACATGCACGCCAAACACCGAAAGTTGCAATTCAACACAGGTGCCGAAGTGCATTCCAAAGCTGTTTGACAACAAAAGAGGGTTTCGAAGTTGAAACGGGTTAGTCTGAATATTTATATAAAATAGAGGATACCCACAATATCCCATTTTTTTAGCCATTTCAGAGGGAATTCATGATGATACTCCATTGGAATTGGGGATACCTTATTTTCAAACAGCCCCACCATGGTTTTGCTGGAGATTCGTCGTGATGGATGTGGCCAGCTATGGCCAGCTTAATCCGCCAGGATTGTCGTTTGGTGATTTGGCTCCTTCGCCAACTTAGGTGGGATCATGAAAGGGATGCTGCCATGTCCGGCTATCCTTACTTGTGTTTCATCACAAGATTCTAATGTGGTAAGACCAATAGTACAAGTACACAAAATTCATCTGGCTGGTGGTTTCAAACATGTTTTATTTTCCATTTCATATATGGGATGTCATCCTTCCCATTGACTTTCATATTTTTCAAGATGGTTATTGCAATATGAACCAGCATATATGTCATTATTAGATATCAAGAAATGGCTGGGATCTCAAAGTTATGGCGGTACCCAAATGGACAACATCTCGAGAGTCTCGGTGAAAGCCACGGAGCCAGGCCCAAGACTCCTTTGGAGGCACCCATTGGTTGGGCTATGTTGGGATATTATAGGACATAGGAGTACCCTCTGGTAATTTAACATAGCTATGGAAAATCACAATTTTTAATGGGAAAATCCACTATAAATCACCATTTTCAATAGCTATTTTGACATAACCAGAGGGTATACTACAGTACATTGGGCTGATTCCAGCTCGATTTCTCAGCTCTTTCCGTGCAGATCCGAGCTTCTAAGCGATTTGGTCAGCTGGACGCTCCAGCTGAATAGCTGAGGAGTCCACACTGGAACGCTTTCCTAAGATCCAATATCGATGTTTGTCGCAGATCGAACTGTCACTTGACATTTTTATTTACATAATGTTGGTGACTTGATGACTGTTAATTGTTAATTGTTAATCAAATGTTCGGAAGTATGTTTGGGGAGATGCATTTTACATATCTGAGGAACTGTCCGCAACACAAGAGCTACTACTATTTGTTCACTCATGTTGTTGTGGAGAGCACGTATCCTCCATGTCCATATCCATTACTGCTTGCCATTTGACGATGCTCCAGCTCATTATTAAAGGCCACAACAACATCAGGCATGCAACCATCAGCAAGAACCCACCTCAAGATAGCTGCAGAAGAGTCAGCTAGTTGTCACGTTTCAACATGCTTCAATTCGTGTTTAGTATTACTGTAATTTAGTATACAAGCCCTTCAGCATCCTTCTATGGGAAGTCAGCTCATCCCAGCTGTCCTGGCCATGTTGTTATCTAGAACCAGTGTACAATGGAAACGCAACAGCTGGGCCTGAAACTAAAGGCAGAATATCCATTTCCCAAGGCGGCCATACATTGAATCTCGATATAACGTCGGAATAAAGTACAATAAAAAACATTTCATGGATGCAACATGATGCAGCAAAAAGCCAGACATAACGATACGGGCAGAAATAAGCCCCTTGAGTTCTGCAACCGCGATCAGTGCGGCCTTGTTTGCTGCCTTGGTCAAAGTCAGCCCGGCAACCCATTGGGACATGGGTGCCACGGAGAAAGCATGCTGTTTCCCAGCTGTGGCTGGTATCAAAACCATCAAAACCCTGTGGAGGCAGAAGCGGTGCCAGAGGCAACCCTCAATTGAATCCTCGAGACTTTAGAGAAGTGTCGACCGTACTCACATCACAGGAACTTATAGAAATGGCATGCCTATATGGTTCCCTTAGGCCTCTCACATCCCGAGGCCATGGCAGTTTCTTGATGGCCCCGCAACTGCCACAGGCGGATTCGTGGTTCCGAAAACGTTCCGAACAGTGTGGGTTCTGGCCCCTTCTGGTTCCAACACCATGCCGGACCATGCCGGATGGTTGAAGAGGGGTTAAGATGATTCCGGGATTGTAACGATTTGTCACGATTCAAGGGCGTTATGGCCCTTTTGAGGTTTTTAAGTGAAAAGTGTGAAAAGAAAAGCAACATCCATACCTCTTGAGGGCTGGGTCGATATACAAACATACAACTTTCCAAATAAAACAAATAAAGCACGGCTCATGTCACTGGTGATTGGTGGTTTATGGATCAACGATGCGTCGTGGAGGCCGCTTTAGCTCAAGATGAGCTGGATGCGTCACCTCGCAGTCGCCGGAGGCGTGGCCAGCTTACCTGATTACACCAACCATAATGTACAATGTACAGTACAACAACTGAACATAACCAAATGATGTTTGATAATAGGTCAGTGATTAATCCATATTGGATAATCAATATTAGATATGTTAGTCAATGATCCATATAAATATGTAACATATCAATATTTCATTACAAAGACAGATTAAATCCAAAGATGTAAATCCATTCCAAGTCCCATGGACTTCGTCCCCTTCTCCGTTCAGGTCTGGAAGGTCGGCATCCCCGACAAAGCCGGGGCGCGGTGATAAGACACCCTCCAGAAACCTGGGTGGCGAGAAGGCCGTGCTGGATGGATAGATGGATGGATAAGGATGGATGGATGGACATATGATACACACATATATATATGTATATATATATGTGTGTGTATGTATGTATGTGGATATATGATGATATACATATGATGATATATGATATTTTGTATAGATGGCGGTTTGTCACTGAAGTGAACTTACATCCCCTGACATGAATTCAACCAGTGCAATGGGCTGGTGCCAGAGGGGTCTCCAGCATTGCAGGTTCAGACAGCCGTTCGGTTACGGCCCTTCCTCACAACAGAGTTGGTGAAGGTGGGATAGATGAATATGTGGGGCGATGATCAGCTGTGATATGTTGAAGTTATCGTTTCTTTTTTTTTGTGACCCCTTTTTAAAGGACAGCTAAACACATTTCATATGGGTATGGATCAATACCTATTAATACCATGTTTAGGGGGATGAACATCCATAAATCCCAGCTATTTTGATGTGAACTACAGGGGTACAAGGTTTTGACACACTGCCATATCAACCCCGAAAAGATCCAACAAACACCTTGCCACCTGGTTGGATCACTGGTGCAGGTCACGAGCTCACCCATCGCCCCTGCATGGCCTGCATGGCCTGCATGGGAGCGTCAATCGTCGCCCTCGTCCCATGTGAGAAGCTGCGTTGAGGCCTGGTGAAGGTCTAGTTTTTTTAGAGACAAATATGAACATTGGAGGACAAAATGATGTCATCAATTCAAATGATAACTGGATATAACTGGCTTTAAAGATGTTTGTAAGGTTTTACATCCAACTTGGGATTCATGGTATGATGATCCCATAATTCCCTATAGATTTTTTGGGGGGATCAATATCTGCGGAGTTTTGGAGTTCTGGATACAGGTGATCGCAGGTTTGAAACGCGGTGCTTTGTCCATGTTATCGAGGTACAAACTCCTGATCCCAATTATGTACATTGATTGTGTCAGTAATGGAAAGTATATATACTATAATATTATATATATATATATGTATACTCAAAGAAACATATTCTCAAGTATTATATATATATAATAAGTATCAATCCTATTATTCCCAGATATTGCAACATATTGCACAACATTCTGTCCGTCGCATCCCTTGGCCACAGATGAAACCCAATGGTCATGGCGTGGTGCTCTACGATCCAGAGGTGCTGGTGAAAAGCGCGTTCGTTCGTTAAGTGGAGGTTGACTTTGGAGACTGTAATAGGTTGGTTTCATGGGCTCTTACCTTGAAGCTTCAAGGTTTCCAGTTGCTAGCTAAAATTTCGATCTCAGAAGCATTGGACTTGGACATAGGTGTCATAGGTCAACATGTGTTCTAAAGGAGCTCAATGGTAGATGAAACTGACTACCCATGCCCAACTGTCAATTGAAGATCAATCCTGGGGCCACCTACATTCAACGCAGAAACCTCATCAACCTGGACGTGAGTTTGAATGTACCTACGCTTTTGATTCCAGTCTGGGGCTCAGAGTGCCATGCCGTACCGGGCAGTTTTGGAGAATCCCAGTCCAGTTGTCTTATCCCACCATTTCCGGTATACTTTGGCGGAGATGATGTACTCTTTGTTTCAGAAAGAAAAGGCTAGGCACATACGTTTGAAGTTGAGCAAATCTAGTTGGAGCTAGCCACAAGCCGAAAGAAAGTTTCTGTTTGTTACTTGCCATTGGATATCTTGAAGGGCTTCAGGACCCTTGTCCCATGGCCAACAGGTATATCAACGCCAGTTGGCTTGTTGCGAAATTCAATGCAAACTGAAACACATGCATTTGCCATTCTTACCTGTTCTTACCCCGTCATGATGCACGGGTTTTGAATCCACATGAATGAAGCATTCACGTAGCATTCACACATTTGTGCTAGATTCCTGGTCCAAAGCTCCTCAGTTCGCCCTGAGGTCAGCCGCAATCAAGAGACTATGCAGATCAAAGTGAGCCGAACGTTGGGCCATGGATTGAACCAAGCTTGATCCTTGTTGACGACATGTGTACTACTGCACATTGATATTTTAATTCTATATGCATATGAAACACACACACACCTATATATATATATATGTGTATACTGTATATATATATACATGCGATGTCATACATGCATGTATCTGATGTTTGTGAAGATCAAGTTCTTGTAGTCGTCAAAGAGTCGCTGGCCATTGCCAGCCAACAGCCTCAACAGGTACCATCTACAACTGCCTCGGGGCAGACATGGTTATGCATGGAACTACAGGCTGGTGCGGTTGATTCACCAAGCACGGCATCTAACAAGAATTCCTGAGATCAATTTTGAAGAGCAAGTCAAACCTGGAAACGTATGGCGGTTGAACTCAATGCATTGATGTCAAGCAAGCACTAAGACTAAGTTCATGTTCTTTAGGTGTAATTAGGTGTGTGTGCGTGCTTCATCATATTTTTTCCATCCTCAATGTGACTGGTGCCCTTTGCAATGTGATTTTTGCTGAGCACCTCACTTCCAGTGGCTGGAGCAGGCTACAACTGTTGTTTGGTGGCCTATGGGCAAACTGGTACAGGGTACGGTGCCCAGTGGCCTTTCCTCAGGTTTTCGGCCTCAACTTCCCCAGTGGCTGAGGAAGACTCACACAGTGCATGGAGACTGGCAGAGCCAGGATCAGCGCGGTTTGTTGCCCCGTATTGCTGAAGGCGCTGTCTGGCAGAGGATGGACAGGTCAGAATTGATGTATAATGTATATAACTGACCAGATGGCAAATAGCTCCAATAGCTCCAAAATGCTCCAATGCCTGTCAACCATGGGTAATCATTGCACTTTAAGATCCGCTGAGATTTTAGACAGCTTTAGGCATTTTTCATCATTTTTCGACCATCTTTGCTTACCACCCATCACTTCAGATCTTGTTTGGGTGTTTTGAAGCATAACTCGCATGACTTTTGCGGCCGTTGGACTCACCGCATGTCAGGTCTTTTCGAACGTTTGGCGAGTTTACCAGCAGGCGTTTGGCACAAAAAACCGGCTCCCGAAGCTCCATATTAAACAGACCCCATATCACTGATGGGCCCCAAGATTTCTACGAATCCCAAACGTTTGGCCGGATGTATGTCATATATGTTTTAGATATTTTTAGATGGTGTTAGTGAATTGAATGGAATAAAATGATATTCGAAGCTGTTAGAATCCCCGCGCTTTTCCAATTCCAGGATTTAATTTTGCAGCTGCAGCTGTCCATGAGGTGATACAGGGCGAGTGCGCATCTCCTACATTGAGGCCAGGGGAAGCAAGCTCGACAGCAATGATGAAAAGGTCACACTGATGGGACTCCGCATCGTCAAATAATATGCACTTGACATCGATTGTTGGCCATGACGGAGATGGTGTTTTCTGTCAAGTCATGACCTCATTGTTTGGCAGTAAAACGACATTAACATGTGATAAGATGTGATAAGACTAAGACTGTGCATTTCTTGTGTTGGATGACAGCCTCTATTGCCATTACAATGATCTTTTTGTCCAGGTCTACAATGATCGCTTGCGTGATTTATTATGTACCACTGCTATCACGGCTCGCTCGGAATATGACGGACTCGCCCTGAGGATTTGGTTCTGCTTTTGATCAGGGGCTCAGAGAAATTGAATGAAATTGAATGAAATTGACGTATCTGTGAATCTCCCAACTAATATCAACTAATTATTTAAGGGCTGCCGCCCCTGCCGCCGACCCCGGAAGAATTGGCAAGCCGTCAGAACGTATATATGGTACAGGCCTGCACCCCCCCCCCAAAAAAATGGGGAAAGGATGTTTCTGGGACAG
>Ga0126342_10013405_pt1 | contig 14524 bp, 17 predicted proteins | sample Cyp1metagenome_FD_92528 | JGI IMG/M metagenome (GOLD analysis project Ga0126342, IMG submission 92528) | Coral microbial communities from Lord Howe Island, Old Settlement Bay, Australia - Cyphastrea 1 metagenome | ecosystem: Host-associated > Invertebrates > Cnidaria > Coral ... | reverse complement strand
GCTTCAAAGGTAGAGAATTAATTCTCGAGTTGAGCCGTGCACCATTGACCTGGAAACGCAAACAGATCATGAAGCATTGAAACACAATTTGATCTTAATTAAATCTTGCATTCATTCCCTTCCTTAGGCTGGAAACGTGATGTCTAAAGGCTCGCTTGGCACCATTTACTTACAATCATGTACCCGTCAGCTATCCAAAATGGATGCTATTTCCGTCCAACGTATCAAACAAGCAGTGTCCAAATCAAGATGTGCCTACAGTTGCCCCAATCATCGTCCATTCAGAAGTACAGTATATTTACCATAGACATACGTGGTCTGTATCGGCTTGGGGAAAAGACATCGCCCTGAAGACACTTTGTCGAATTTGAGCTGATCTGGGTACCCGGCTGCTATCCTCCCATCGCAGTAGGGGGAAGTCTCCCTCCTCTTGATCTGGCCTGGCAATCTGCAGCCCTGGGTCAAAATTGGAATACACCAAAAATCGATCGACAGGTTGTGTGCCCCAGTCCCAACGCTTGTGAAACTGAGTTGGTTTGTACAGCCGGGACATCCCAGGCTCATTTTTGGAGAGCGCTGCGGCTAGTTTCACAATATTTAAGCGCGCTTCCAGCCGAAGCCCAGGAAGTCCTAACGACCCAACCCATGCGGTCCCACAATGAAGGGCCCCTCCCGCCCCTCTAAATCGGTCCTAAAATCAACTCCAGCATGTTGTAGCACAGTTGCACAGCCATCCCCAGCTACATCCCCTGCATAGTTCTTTATCCTCATGAAAACAAATCACTTGGATGGTGCAATCCCCATCGCCAGGAAAATGGCAACGAAATCTCCATTTTGCTAAACACCCATGCTTATTGGTTTATAGAATGCTGTCAATACACATGTTCTATATTGTTCTATCACATAAAGTATCATGTTATATCACACTACCCATGAACATTTCCCAGTACTTAAAATATCTTAAAATAAGCAACTGAAATTCACTACCCAACATTTCTGTGGTTTCAGCAAGGCACCTCGCTGCAGTGGTCGTCGCAGCCATTGCCTCCTCCCGTGCTGTGATGAAGTTCACCGTGGCCTCGGGAACCTGCCGTTTACTTCGGCGTGTTGGGAGAATCAAATGGGGATATCAACGGGATATCTATTGTATATCTAACCCTCTGGTATATATATCAAAATAGATATAGCTATGTTAGTTTACCTGAGGGTGTACTATATCTATGTATCCTTGGTATATCTATGGTATACCCTGGCAAACTAACAGTTTGCTCTAGAAAATAACAATTTTGAATCGATAAATCAACTAGAAATGGGGTATTAGCTACGTTCAATTACCAGAGGGTCATAAAGGACGATTAATGGAATAAAAATGAAATATCAATTATGGAATATAATGGGTGTAATCCTGAAGTAATGGTTCAATAATGGGTACATAATGGTTCAGTAATGCTTGAATGGGTATACTATAGTATACTGCTCATACTCTATATTTGTATATATATATATATTGTATACCATTTATATACAATGCCATTTATATCTCTCATTTTCCATTTTCAACAGTCCCATTACCCATTATAGCCATTATAATGGTGACAATACCAATTAGCCATCAAAAAAACCGTTGTTAATTGGTTATTGTAATGACTTATACCACCTGGGAAGTATGAACGAACCCACATAAATGGGAAACCGTGTTCAACCAACTAGTCTAATGAGATGACTTTCAATGGCTGGACATAAGTTTGATATACTGCAACCAACCACAGTGGGGCTACAATTGCGGGCATACTACAATATAGGGAGAATATGGGATATTTACAATATTGGTATACATACATATATATATATATACAATTACTATTATCATTATTATCATTATTATTAGTATTATGATTATTATGATCATTATGATTATTATGATTATTATGATTATTATGATTATTATTATTATGATTATTATGATTATTATCATTATTATTCTTATTGTTATTATTATCATTACTATTATTATTATGTATTATTATGTATTATTGTTGTTATTATTCTTAGTATTATTCTTATTATTATTATCATTATTATTATTATTATATATTTATATATATACATATATTCCTGTATATATAACAGGATGTACATCGGGGACAGACTGTGAGTTTATAAAAACATCTCTGGTTTTTCTTTGCTTGGTGAGAATTTCAAGGACCAATCAAACAAATGAGCAACAATGGGGTACTAATCGACCCGCAAAATTGGTCCTTTCGTCAAACTGTCCATTTTCTGGGGTGAATAATTTTGACTAACCCCAGTGGGGTCACTAAATCATCAAGCAAATATGGCATTGAAGGTGGTCATACCATTTTTCAGGGCAAATTGGCAGTCCATATCAACCAACCAAACCAATCCTCCCATTGATGTTGAGCTGAAGGGAAAATGCACAGGAGACCACTGGTATTTGATGACAAAAATAACAAGTTGCGTCCTGAGAATTTACAGCTTTGTTGATATTCATCCCCGAGAAATGGAAAATTGTCCCACAAGATGGAGATAGTAACCCACCTAGAATGGTGGGTGTTTAAGATATATAGATAGTTTTCGCAATCTGGTTTTTGGTTGAGCCAAACATCAGAACAATGTGAAACCCAATCAAATCAAATCAAATCAACATCCCAGGTTTGAAACCAAAGGCTGGGGCGAGCTGGGGCTTACGAAACCAACCACCAATAACCACCATGTTCCTTGACAAATGATCTGCCGTCAGGGAAGAATATGTTGAACCAGTCCCAGCAGGGTAGAGCCCGGGATGCTCCAAGAGTATTCCCCTCCCAGTCGGATGCCTTCTGGTCTTGACCCATGGTCATGTAGGCCGATTGCAGTGTCTTGTTGCAGGATTTCGCATAGACACCCTCATCCGAATGGCAAATATGAGCGATGCACCAGCAATCCATACCTCAGCCATTGTTTTCGGTCCAGTCAAAGCCAAAACAATCAAAATCACGAATCAATCTGCATCAATTCATGACGACCAATCAAATAATCAACCAGTGAATGGATGTGAATGGTTTGGTTATCACAGCTGCTACGGTTGATTCCAAGGTTTTCAACAAACAGCGTGTCGTCCCCTGCCTGTATCGAAGAAGAGGTGCCGCCGCGGTTTTTCCTCGGACAAGCGGCTGCCTATGGCACCTTCCCCAGAACGAGCTGCACGGCTGCAGCCAAGAAGCCAAGACGTAATGTGCCTGTCCGTTCCTGACAGGACTTCAGGCAAGAGTGTCTTTCTGAGATGGGAATAATGTGGAGATATCACCCGTAAGAATGAGGATTAGTGATAAAAACTATGGGAAGAACAGTTTAGGGCTGGTTTAGTATACCATACAGCGTATCATCTGGTTAGAACGGTTGTGACACACGGGCGTTGTGCCTGCAAACAAATCACCCAACTAGCAGGAAATTGGACATCTATGGCTTAAGGACGCCCATCGTAGAAAGTGAGACCTTTTTGGCTTGGAGTGTTCCCTTTCTTTCGTCACCCGGAATGTCAAAGAGTAAAAATTGATGTCACAATCCGTGAATCCCAATGGCTCACCAGGTGCGCAGTTTCACAGTCAACATCCATTCACAGCACCACTTCTGACATACCAGCCTTCCTTCCATCCCTAAAGAAAACGACGAAACCATTACAACTCCAAAGGCATGGCAAAGGTGTCTAGCAGTGTCAAGTCACAGCCAAAATCGATGGTTCCCAAAATTATCATTCTATATAACATATTCTAACTATGCCATTTCTCAGCTTTGGATCCTAATCGTTCAACCCAACGCCAAGACTCACATTGTCTTCTCTGGGTTGCCGCAAGTAGATGCCGTTCAGTGCCACCAAATATTCCTGGCCGCATCAGGCCCCATCATTGCTGGGTCGATTATCGTCTCGGTCACACAAGAACAATAAAAAAACGGAGAGTGTGTCTGCAGGATATGTAAAATGTGTCAATGATTTTTACCTCAGAGTTTCAGGGTGTCCAACTATTCTATTTTGGGTTTACAAAAACGCTCAGAAACTGGCTGGTAATCAAATCTGGCTGGTTTCAACTTTCCTGAAAAGGATCATCATATCATCATTCCAAATACCAAAATAGAAAATATTTGAAAATTGAACATTACCACTGGAAAATCATGGAAAATTCCGGTTCAATTGAAACCTTTTAACATCGGGAAAAAAAGTGAATTTCTCTCCCAGCTTCCCCTTCCAAAAGGGCCACCCTTAAAGCGCCCCTGGCATTTTACCTCGGGCCTCAGGAGATCCCGTGAGCTGTTCATCCACGCCCCTCACCTGAACTGCCTGTCCCGAAAAGCCCAAGGCCTTGGCAGTGTTGACACCAGAGACTCGTGGATTTCTGCGGTGATTTCTAGGTAGGTTGTAGCTAAAAACCTAAAATGTAACATGGGAAAATGTTGATCATGGTTTATTGTGGTTGATTTGGAAAATGATGATAATGATTTGATAATGGTGTATCATCATTGTTATGTTTGGAAAATGATGATGGGATTTTTTGGGGTACTTGATTTGGGAATCTTGGGAATCCCAATACCAGCAGCACGCATCGTTTTTTCACGCTCTGACAAACATGTGGAAAACATCTGCTGCCCAGCAACATTTTCCACGGGCACCACAACCATCTGCTTGTTCACAACCTAAAGGCAGCTGGCAAGGCCACCATGAAACGAGATCATGGAACCACCTGCAATGCCCCTGGCGACCACTGCAGCGAAGGGGCCCAAGAAGCCATTCTCCACCAGCCTTGTTTGTATTTGGAGTTTCGTGTGTACCTCCGCTCGTTTTTGGAGGATAATTTTTGTCACAATGGAACTATCATTATCCCAAGTAGCATTTATTCCATAATTGGAATATAACCTTAGTTTATTTTGAGTCCCTTAGGCATTGGGGACAGTTCCACAACATTATGAAAATATATAATTCAGATTTTCATATGTAAAATCACCAGGTACTTGGTGGTGAACTGCACCAAGAATCTTCCGATATAAATGTCATGAATGGCGTCCTGTGTGAATTCCTGGAAGGGATTGGCTGGATACCATGCTGCAGATTGCTCTTGGTTATTTTTTGCTAACCCCCGAAAGACCACAATGTGTTTTTACTTGTAGTCTCGAACTATCAGGTTTTTGGGGTGGGGTACCCCAAACCTGATACCCTGGTTCCCACATCAAAATAGTTGGTTGTTGCGATATGTACCTCCCAATTCATTTATGGGATCATCCCAGGTATTTGGTCACTACCGGTGTACCAAGTTTGACTATTTCACATCCCTTCAAAAAAATGCAATTTTCTCACTTTGAAACTTCTGTCCAAGAATGTGCTATACCGGCTATACCCGCAAAACCAATAGCGTCTCATCATTTACGTTAAAATAAACTGGGAACAACAACCCATTTTTGAGGACAATGCACAGTATTGAATGTGAAATCCCTAATGTTGGAAGCTTAAATCCCCCAGGAGGAAAGGATACGGCGCACGCGAAAGCTGGGGCCACTTTGTCCACCTCTGCGTCAATGGTCCACATCCTCGGCTTGGGTCTGGATTAAAATTTCCAAACATATCTTCCATAAATCCCAGATATATAGATCTAGAATGATCTAAATAGACAATTCCAAGCATCTATTGATTTCCAAACACATCTAAATCATCCTATCTCCGCGGATCTATGTAGACTGATTTGATTTTGAGACTCTGATTTAGATTTAGATAGCCGATATTCTTGGGAGGTCAGCTCACCCTGGTATCCCAAAATTGGTGTTCGCTGGTATTGGCCATGGTTTTCTTTGAAGGAAATCTGTATGACCATTATCTTATCAACTAGGTCTGGTTTGGGAACCCAAAAGACTATTTTGGACATAGGAAATTGAGATGAATTGAGTTTGGGTGGGAATTCTCCGAGCCAGGCTAGCTGCTTATCTGACTGCTTTCTGCAATGCCAAGGAACTTCTGAGCAGCGCGGTAGTACAGGAAGAACTGTCCACTCCCTGCAAGAAGCAACCGACATAGGACGATTGTTCACACCAGAAACCAGCCAAAAATCTGCCGGCCCCAGTCTTTGAATTTTTGATTCCTCCTAGTATTTGACTCTTGTCACCACTTTTAGAGGTTCCAGCCCAACTGTTGATTTGGTCTTTAGCGGTTTCCCATCTCCGACCAAGCGCGCCTTTCTCCGAGCAGTCGTAGCGCGCAAAGACTGGATGGCCATCACTGGAGAAGGGCTGCAGCCGCCAGCGTCCGCAAAAACGATCCTCGAGAAGGGCGCTGTTCGAGGTGTCCAAAAGCCATGGGAAAGGATTGGAAAGGGGCCCCAACTGGGGGAAATCATGGGGAAAATCCATTATACATGGAGGTTTTCATGGGAAAATCATCAAACTAAATGGGATTTATAACCTCCATAAGATGGCTATAACTATGATAATAAGGGAATGGTGTTGATAAATGATGGTTCCCCCTTTTTTGGGAAACCCCAAACTGGCGACAGTAAGATTTCTACAGCGGCTATAATATATAGCATGTTTTTTTGGGAATCTCCAAACAAATTGTGGGATGTGACCAGTGAACATGGCGGATTGAAGTTCAAAGGAACGAGAATGGGTGTGCAGATTTATAAATGACAAGGAATAAGGGAGTGGTGACATGTCAGCAATCATGAATGAATCAAGAATGGAAAAATAGCCAAATATTTAGCCAAAATAAGAGTTGAGATTACAAGTCAAAAGGGGTACAGTAGATGAATCAATGCAACATGCAATTTGGCAGTTTCGGAGAGTTTCGCCTCCAAAAGTCATGGGGCACCCACCCCACTGGTACCCCCAAAGGTTATAAGCTCAATAAGCCCAGCCCTTTGTGTTCGCGTGGCCTGACTGGCGGAAGCTTCAGAACAAATTATATGCCCTTATATAACGAATAAATATAGACAATAATACAATATTGCTATGATGGTATACTGTATAGTATGCGTCTATATTGGTATTGTTTTATTTGTCATAATCATTGGTATTGAATGGTATTGGTATATAACAATACAATATCATTACAATACCAATATAGACCAACTAGATCCGGCGCATTCCCAACGGTCTCCTGGTGAAAGTTTAGCAGATCCGCTGCCACCACGGAAGTCGGATCCACCTCGCTACGGGCACGTCGTTCATCTGGGGGTCATGGACATCCATCCAACCTGGATGGCTTCATATAGGGTTTTTTCCATAGTCATGACAACACCCCAATAGCTGGATGGTTTATTTCATGAAAAAATATCCGATATCCAAAACCAATCTAGAAATGGCTTTGGGGGTGCCCCTACTCTAGAAAACCTCCATATGCATTGCATTGGCCCCCACATGATATGTCCCTGCCGGCGTGGATCTCACTTCTTCCAAGTCCCAACATTCACCTGTCCTGTGGCACCACAAGTTTTGCAACCATCAATCAAGGTCAGACAACGACTGATAATCATGACAAATATAATATTATCTATAATATGTATGTAATATATATATATATATATACGTCATAATATTGCTTAGATCATTGGTCAAATTATATTGAATCCCTTTTCCCAAACCCTTTGCCGCTGATTTACCACTGTTTGCTCTTTTTGTCAACCTGTGTTTGCGCAACAACCCCAGCTTTGCAGGTGATCTACCCGTCATTACCATATTGTTGGTGTACAACTGGTACTTCCAGCCGTCAACTGTGGATGGTTGAGAATCCTGCACCAGTTGATGGGCCAAAACCCATGATAATCCCATGATTTACAGTGTTTCATAGTTGCCTAATGGATACCCATTGGTTCCTCAGTTCCCAACTGCTGCAGGATTTCGCAACCAGCCGTAGCATGGCCGTTTTTTTCACAGCGGCGCCTCGTTGTTCTTGGTCTGCCGCGTCGCGAAGTCGCGCGCGGTGCGGAGGATAAACGCTATGAGTTCACCTGCATTTTGATGGGGATCAATGGTCATTCAATCATTCAACCATCAAAAAAGTTGGGATTTAACTGATTGAACCATGAAAAATGTGGATTTTACTGGCGATTCAAGCAAAAATGGAAGCATCTTTGAAGAGTGATGAATGATCGTTCTTTGCGGAATGCTGGGAATCTGATTGCATGTCAGAAGTATAAACCGGGGCCAAGAGGCTTAAGCGGAAGGACTATTGTCACTTTGTGGTGCCTCAACACATCATGTTTCACGTTGAGTTGTTTCATCTGGTTCATCTCCAAGCCCCAAAAAGGGCTTTCCCAACTCCGCCAAAAATAAAACGCCTTTGAAGATGGGGCAGTCTTGCGGCTGCACTTCTGAGAGCGGCTTCTCTTCCGGAACACCCTCCTCATGGGCCGAGAGGGCCGTACAGTTCACCTTCTGTCACCCCATTTCGATCGTTTGATCTTGTCTCAAAATGTGGAAAAAAAAACTCCATCCCATGGTTGTTCAACAATCATATGAAAATTACCATTCATTTATCCATCTTCCCCACTTGTAAGACATGATCTGAAAGATGGGTCAACAAATGGATGGTTTCATTTCTACTAAACATGACCCATTTCATGCTGAAGCTCCTCGGGCACGCAGGCCTGGTTGGCAACTGACTCGGCATGATGGACCTGCGAATCGGAAGTGGGTCCGGCACATCGAAGTAGGGGTGAAAAGATATGGAGAGGTTTTCATGTGAACCAGTGTTTGATCCATGATTAGCAGTGTCTTGTTAATTTCGTTGATGATTTGTCCGAATCATTTGGTGTTATAAGTCGCACAGAACCATATTTGCTGGAGCATTTTGGATGGTTTGGTCGATCTCCCATTGTTCTTCATTGTTGTGGTCTCCACATGAAGTTGGGGAAAATCGGCATCAAATTTTGGGACTTCACATCTTTTTGGTCTCCAAAGTGAAAAAAAACAAAGCCGTGGGGAACACACGTTCAGGGACACGGTGAGAAAGACTTTGCCAGGCGATGGTCTGGGTCAGAGGTCTTTCAAAACATTTCAACCGTAGATTTTTTATATCGCTCATATTATTTTATCATATTTTGAGTCACCGTCTCTGATGTTTAAAAATCATTTATATAAAATAAGAATCCGCTGTTGAGCCATCATTGTACACGGCATTAAAAACATGCAAACTCATTCAAACGTATGCCGTCATTGATTGCGCTAAAAGCGAGTCCAAACCTTTTTGTTTCTGTCGGCTGATCTTGAGAGGGTACCTCCTGTGCGAGGCTCATTGCTAAGCAACGCAAATCACTAACAGCTCTCCAACATCACCAGAATGTGTTGTCAGCCCCGACCTGCTTCCAAATGTCAACCTTTGAAGGCCGCTGGGCAGAGGTGTGCGTCGGAGCTTGTGCAATAACTCAATACCTAGGGTCAAGCTTTCCAGAGTGCTTGGGAAGTTCACACGGTCCAGGCTCTTTCTGTACCCCAGACCAAAACCCAGCTTTCGGAGACTGCTGGGCAAAGTCACAGTGTGCAGGGGTCGGTTGAATGCAAGACCAAATATCAAGCTTTCCAGAGTGTCTGGCAACCTCACACGGTCCAGGTTTCGATTGAATTCACGACCAAAAGTCAAGGTTCTGAGATTGCTTGGCAAGGTCACACGATCCAGGCTTTGGTCGAAGTCTGTGCCAAACTCCAAGGTGTCCAGAGTGTCTGGCAAGGTCACATCCGCCAGGCTTTGGTTGAAGCGGCTACCGAAAGTCAAGTTCTGAAGGCTTCTTGGCAAAGTTGTGCGATCCAATGGTTGGTTGAAGTAATCACCAAATGTCAAGCTTTGAAGACAACTCGGCAAATCCACATTCTCCAGGCTATGATTAAAATCGCGGCCAAACGTCAACGATTTGAGGCTGGGCCAGTTTATGTCTTGCAGGCGCTGATTGAACAGCAGACCAAACGACAAAGTTTCAAGGCTACGTGGTAAGGTCACCCCTTGAAGCGGCTGGTTGAATTGTTCACTCAGACTCAGCTTTTTGATGCTGTTCGGGAAGATCCGATCTTGCAGGCCCTGGTTGAACTCCCGGCCAATGGAAAGGCGTTGAAGACCATCTGGAAGACTCAAAGATCTTGGAATCTCCTCATTGAACCTGCAACCAAGAGTCAGACTCTCAAGGCTTGCTGGCCAAGAAATTTTGTCCAGCCCATGGTTGTTGCCAAGGGTCAACGCTTTGATGCTGCTTGGAAAAACAACATGTTTCAGGCTTTGGTCAAACTCTCCGCCCAGTGTCAAGGTTTGAAGACTACTTGGCAGGACGACGCCCTCCAAGCTCTGGTTGAACTTCTCACCAAGAGCCAAGTCTTGAAGGCTGTCGGGCAAGGTCACATGCTCGAGGCTCTGGTTAAACCAGGCACCGCACACCAATTTTTGAAGATTGCTGGGTAAGGACACGTGGTCCAAGCACTGGTTGAACCCAACACCGAAAATCAAGCTTTGCAAACTGCATGGTAAGTTCACATGCTCCAGACTTTGGTTGAAGAAAGCACCAAAGCACAATTTGTGCAGACTAGTGGGCAAATTCACGCCTTGCAGAGTTTGATTGTACCCAAGACCAAATGTCAAGCTTTCCAGAGTGTTTGGCAACCTCACACGGTCCAGGTTTCGATTGAATTCACGACCAAAAGTCAAGGTTCTGAGATTGCTTGGCAAGGTCACACGATCCAGGCTTTGGTCGAAGTCTGCTCCAAACTCTAAGGTCTCCAGAGTGTCTGGCAAGGCCACATCCGCCAGGTTCTGATTGAATTGAGCACCGAATATTAAGGTTCTAAGACCATTTGGCAAGGATACTCGTTCCAGGCTTTGGTTGAACTTGGCGCCAAAGATCATGTGTTCCAGACTCTGCGGCAAGGTTACCCTGTCCAGGCTTTGACTAAATCGATCATGGAAATCGATCCTTCGAAGTGTTCTTGGCAGGTGGCGCAAATATTCCCCAAACGGTGCGCCGTGGAGCTCGGTGACGCCATCCATGGCAAATTGGTCCTCAGGATTTTCCTCCTCCTGCAAGAAACAGGAGACTGCATACCTTGGATTTGAAGTTTCAATGTCCCGATGTTCCGAGCGCTTCGTTCAAAAAAAAACAGGTCCCATTAGACGCCCCAGACAATTGGTGGATTTTAGCCAACTTGGTGGAATAAAAATCGCCCACTCAATACAGTCTGGGATACAAATTGGTTGGCACGTAAGTACAGGACAACGTTGCAGGGCCTGTGCATTGATCTTGAATGGGAACGTGGAGCATCAGTCTTGTAGACCCCAGATGCATGGAAAGCCTGGCACCCGGTTTGCATGGAAGCTGCTCTGAAACGATCTTGTGAACATCCCGGCCAAGGGTAGAACCAGGAATCTTGAAAGTCAATCCCTCACCAGTCAAGCACAGCACCTGAAGAACCATCAGGGCCTCTTCTTGGGAGGGAGCTATATATCCAGCAAACATGGTAGACATCACATCTTTTGAGCTCTTTGGCTCATTTGGCCCGCTACGACTTGAGCCACCATGGCTCTACAGACTCCTGCCCATGGTGAAGAAATCTGGCCACTGAAATATGACGACTGGTCAGTGTAGTTCACTTTGGGGGGTTGAGTCATTTTGAGCCTTTCCCCCACCACTGAGGCGGCCAAAGGTATGAACAAAGCGTCAACAAGTTCATTGTCAATCGTCCAGACATCTAGCATTGTAAGTGGAAACCAAGTCAATCCACTTGCTCGCAGTGGTGTTTACTGGAGCCAGCAGTTGACAAAATCTTCCGGCGTATTACAGCTTGTAGAAATCCAAAAGTTGCTTCTCCATCCTTCTGAATCATCACAATTCTCATCTCCTGAAGCTTGCAGCAGTTCAAGCTTCAAAACAGGTGCCTCCTTCAACTGCCAATAGAGGACGTCCACAAATGCCCACAGGTTCCACAGCGATGGCCGCAGAGACAGCTTTGCGGCATCCACCAACCTAGTCCACCGATGTTTCCCCCATTTGGGGGGCCCCAAGAATGAACAAATCCGATATGCAGCCGAGGTTTCTGGGTGTTGACTTGATATCTTGAGATAGGCACCCTCTTGCTATCTAATTAAGTTGGCAATGGGAGTATCCGCCCATTGGAAGACAATAAAAATGGCGATCCTCCATTGCCATGTTTGCTTGCCAGAAGGTAGATACAGAATTGAACCGTCTAATTATCCGTCCATATGTTTTTCGGGATTGTTTCTCCAAATGTCATCATTGTTTTCTCATGTTTCTCTATAGTGTGAACATTTACACTTGCCACAGAGCTTGCGTTACTCAAATGAATTACACGCAAGTACAGCGGCATGCCATAGACCTGAACTCTGACGTGCCAGGGTTGAACCCGCAGGGAATGATAATAAAGGTAAACATCCTCATCATTCATGTAATCTGAATATTTTTAAATTACAGCTTTCAAAAAGACGATGTTTTCAGAATTTGTGTGGGATCCCTATAACTCCTTGCAGCACCACATGTTGTGATGGAAATCCACCCCCACCATGTCTAGCAGCAGTTCGTAGCAGGTCTCTCCATCCATCTCCGAAAGCTGCTGCGATGGGAAGTGGAGCGGAAAGGCTCCCTTCAAGCGCTTCAACACCGCCTGAGTCGGCGACTGGGATTTGGCTTGGAGGAAAAAATGTCATCGGAACTTCGATGATGGTTGCTGCAATCAACTTGAAGAATGGTGGCTTAAGGCTGGAGTCACCTATTAATATAGGAAAATCACCACTCGCCGATGGTGAACAGAATGGCCACCTGAAATGGAAAGCTGGACACCAATCCATAACGATTAGCAAGGCACCAGAGCTCCGCAAACGTACTGGAGACGTTGATAGGCGTTGGCCCTCTGCTGATCTTTCACCCCATCATGCCTTGCCAGGGGATGCACAGAACTGTCTATCAGCACATATCTCCATTGAAAATTGCATCAAGATCTAGGTGAAATTCACATTGAGGATAGTTCTCATCAAAGTGTTGATGATTTTTGTCAAACGTTGGTGTCTCCAAAGCCACCGATCTTTGGGTTTCCACCAAGGGCACCTCAAAGTTCATGTGTCCCATCCATGTTTGCTAGTTGAACCATGGTTCTTTCACTTATATCCATCATGTTCAGATTAACTCATATTATATTATTGGCTACATATTCCATAAGAGTTATCCCTTTAAATGGTTGGTTGACCATATCATTACACCCCAATTCTTGACAGCGTTATATATATATGTATATATATATACATATGTATATATATATATATATACATATATATACATATATATACATATATATACATATATATACATATATACATATATATATATACATATATATATATATATATACACATATATATACATATATATAATACATATATATATATATATAATATATATATACATATATATATATAATATGTATATATATATGCATGCATGGTCATCCTGGAGTAGATAGAATATGGAAATTTCAATATCCTTCCCATTTTAGCGGGGATTGGTTGAAATTTCCGTATTCTATCAATCTACTCCAGGATGACTACATACATAATGTATATATATATATATGTAAATATATATATATATATAACAACTTACTGGTGCTTAGTAGCTTACATCAGGAAATGATCCGATCCATTACGATTGTCACAATGATCCCATTACCCCCATTCCTACTGTGGATGGAAGAAATCCTACACCAGTTGATAGGCGGTAAAAATCCCATTGTTGACAGGGTTTCAACCATCCTTTTGGTGCTGGATTTCGCAAACATCCACAGTAAACTATAGTTATATAGTTTTCATTAGGTTTGTTGAATCTGTAGTTACTAAATCTTACTGAGTTAGCTACTATAAAGTTACTAAATTAGTAAACTAAGTTAAGTACTATAAAGTCCCTATTGAAGTTACTATTAAACTAAGTTAGTCAGACCATTCCTTCCGAAAAAGATTTCCCTCGGATCCATCCCTCGACATTCCGCCTGCCCGACGCGAAGGCATCGCCCATGCCGAAGCGCAAGGAGGCCTCGTCCGCACGGAAGCTGCTGGCCTGGCGACGTCACCAGTCGTGTTCTAAAAGAAAACGGTTGGTTGATGATTCCTTGGGGGATTCTACGACCATACTAAGCCATATCACTATTTCTATCTTATGGAAAAAAAAGAACATACCAAATCTGAAAAATATCTTAAAATCGATAAATTTAATAAATGTGGCATTAGTAATACTAAAAAGGACCCACTTTTACCGTGGTCCCAGGGGCCTAAAATTGTGACTGCCCAGAAATTTTGATGCGAGATTCATATACCAAAAACTGGAATGTTTTTAGACCTATATGATATGATATGAGATATATTCATATATATACATGATATATAACGTTTTAGTGGCTCAACCAACCCAGCAGCGACACAGCGGTGCAAGCAGGATTTTCCGATCTTGAGCCAAAGTCAAGTTACAGCATAGTTTCATGCTGACCCAACTCTGGATTGAACATGCTC
>Ga0126342_10013404_pt1 | contig 14525 bp, 11 predicted proteins | sample Cyp1metagenome_FD_92528 | JGI IMG/M metagenome (GOLD analysis project Ga0126342, IMG submission 92528) | Coral microbial communities from Lord Howe Island, Old Settlement Bay, Australia - Cyphastrea 1 metagenome | ecosystem: Host-associated > Invertebrates > Cnidaria > Coral ... | reverse complement strand
TTGACACACCAACTTTGACACACCATCTTTCACACCACTTTGTCCCACACCATCTTTCACACACAGTTTTGTCACACACCATCTTGCACAAACCACTTTGTCACACACTATCTTTGACACACCACTTTGTCACACACCATCTTTCATATTTTCTCACACCATCTTTCACACACCACTTTGTCACACACCATCTTTCACACACCATCAACGCCATCTTTCACACACCATCTTTGACACCATCTTTCACACACACAACTTTGTCACACACCATCTTTCACACACCACTTTGTCACACACTATCTTTCACACACCGCTTTGTCACACACCATCTTTCACACACCATCTTTCACACACCATCTTTCACACACCACTTTGTCACACACTATCTTTCACACACCGCTTTGTCACACACCATCTTTCACACACCATCTTTCACACACTGCTTTGTCACACACCATCTTTCACACACCATCTGTGACACACCATCTTTCACAGCACTTTGTCACACACCATCTTTCACACACGTTACAGACCATTTTTCACACTTCATCTTTCACACACCACTTTGCCACACACCATCTTTGACATCACATCTTTCACACACACACACACCATCTTTCACACACCGCCAAAGACCATTTTTCACACACCATCTTTCACACACACACCATCTTTCACACACCATCTTTGACACACCATCTTTCACACACAACTTTGTCACACACCATCTTTCACACACCACTTTGTCACACACTATCTTTCACACACCGCTTTGTCACACACCATCTTTCACACACCATCTTTCACACACTACTTTGTCACACACCATCTTTCACACACCATCTGTGACACACCATCTTTCACAGCACTTTGTCACACACCATCTTTCACACACATTACAAACCATTTTTCACACTTCATCTTTTACACACCACTTTGCCACACACCATCTTTGACACCAAATCTTTCACACACACCATCTTTCACACACCGCCAAAGACCATTTTTCACACACCATCTTTCACACACACCATCTTTCACACACACCATCTTTCACACACCATCTGTGACACACCATCTTTCACAGCACTTTGTCACACACCATCTTTCACACACCGCCAAAGACCATTTTTCACACACCATCTTTCACACACACCATCTTTCACACACACACCATCTTTCACACACAACTTTGTCACACACCATCTTTCCTCCACCTCTTCCTTTGTCTTTCCTTCCTGCCCCGTCCCCGCAACAACATTTCTTGCTCATTATTGGAAGAAGTTGACTTGATTTTTTGGGATGAATCTGCTGCAGTGTTTGGTCAGTTTTTTTTTTCACAAATTGCAAACAACCACGGGGCGCATTTCAAAGCATTCCAAGCGTCCCAACATTCATCCAGATTCAAGATATTTCAAGATTCACAGCGCTAGGACATTTTCTGCACATTGTGAAACTTCACACAGATCTGTCCATCAGTTTCTTGATTTTGACAGTTTTGTAGTCTTGGTTCATACATAGTTTTTAAGATAGTTTAAAGATATACTTGGTGATGTGCATAAACATACTTAATTACTTAGTTTCTTGATATTTCTTGACGTTTTTACGTTTCTTTTACTCTTTCTACCGCAATTCTGTGGCACCTCTCCGGTCTTGGTCAAGAAGATGCTGTGAGAATATCCGCAGGCCACAGCAATGGCCCCGGTCTCTGCCGATGCCACCTGCACAACGTGATGGAACAACATGACAGGAACATTAATCAAATCAAAACCACTGAATTATAATTAATAGATTTTATTGTTCATGGTACATCCAAAATCAGCATCCAAACTCCTGGAATTGATGCATCAAGAATTCAGATTTCTTCTGATCTTGAGCCTCCACAGGTCGTAGGATGTTCTCAGCCGTTGACTCCCCGAAGAGTGTACTTTTGGCTCCCCACGCAACAACCTGCCGACAGCACACTCAACTGGAGTGCTTGCCGCAGCAATTCCACATGGCCGTTGGAACACGGACGTGGCCGTTATTCTCATGATTGTGCTGTGGATTGAAGCATCAGCAAGACTATGCTGACTTGCTGCAGTGAGAGTATGGTCCTTGCATGTCCTTGCTCTAGTTGCCTCTACAGTTTGTGAAACCCGTCCTCTCCAGTTGTGAGTGCTGCACAGCTGTGTAGCCATCCAGCTCCGACTGCGCTCCCTCCACTGCAAACGTGCACAGGCGAGCGGCGCGTCTCTGTGCTTCCGTCTCCCAACTGTCCTGGTGGCGGGTGGCGGGTGGCGCACGACCATTTTACGTCACCCTGGGAGACAAAACCAGTGGGTAAAGCTTACAGATAAACATCACAATGGAGTTTTATCATGTTTTTTCTGAGCAAATGTACCATGCTCTTCGACTCGACGTAAACGATGAATTCTCCAGGTCTGCTGACGTGATCATCTCTCGACATCGACAGGGTCCGACTCGGTCCTTGTTTGTTTTGACCCCAAGCAAAGATCTCGCCAGTAGCTGTGACCGCCAACGTGTGCCACCAACCTCCGCACAGATCATCTTCCGGGATGTTGGCCACATTTGGCCACAAGTTTCTTCAACGATATTCAACGTCTCTCGAAATCAACGACAATTTCGCAGCTCATAAATTCTCCTGCCTGCAGAGACGCTGACAATGTCACTAGCAATCGCCACAGCCGTCATTCGCGGCAGCACCGTGCCATCGCCGATTTGCCCAAATTCGTTGCCTGCAGCGGCTGGGGCCATGTTGAGCACATGCGGTGCTGAGCAGCTCTGTGTCCATCCCACAGTAGAACCATGTCAACAGTGAAACATAGTAGAACCATGTGGAAATCTAGAAAAAATTGAAGTTATTTTCTATTCATCAGTCAATAGGCATGTTCCATTCTCCCTCAACTTCGACGTCGCGACCTCCCCATGCCAGCAGTTCTCCGTCTCTGGTAACACCAAGGCTATGCCTCACGGCTGGTCATTTTGCTGGTCATTTCTATTATTTTCCGAACGGAAAAACCAGGGAAATTGGTTGAAACCAGTAGCGGTTGTGGCAAGTTGCTGCATGCCAGTAGCGAGGCCCACTAGATCGGCTTCAAAGACCTGTGACAGCAGTGGATACCAGCAGCCCATGTCCAAATCAGTGAATGGTTTGCCGTCCTATCATGTGCCAAATGGCATTTCAATCCATTGTTTATACGCACATTCCTTACATCTTTCAATTCATATTTCTATAATTTTCTATATGCTCCCGTTTTCGTCATAATTTAATAATTAAAAAAAAGTTAATATATGTTAATATCCTACCGATTGATCATACCTTCGAATTTTTCAACAATCTGTGGATTTTCAGCATCCAGGCCCTGGGGCCACTGGGGCCCTGGACTTTTCCAGGGCTGCGCGAGCTTCGAGTGCCATCTCCCAATTGACCACGGTGGTTGTCACCCCAACCGACCACGATGTTTCCATCTGTGCACGCCTGACATGTGGATTTTCACAGCCAGATAAATCACCATGCAACATAATACCTTAAAGCCTTAACAAAACGTGCATCTTCAGAATGTTCATAACATAAGTCTCTTCTGCTTCCTATTAGATCTATATTAGATTCGATCTACATTAGATTATTAATGATTATTAATGATGATCAATTAATGATGCTTATAGCTTTTTAGAAGCTCTTTTCCAAGGCTGAGGAAGTCACCAGACTGTGCTGCTGGCCCAAGGCAAGCATTGCTGTGGCAGCTCAATTCCCGGAGATTTTCGGATGGTCCGACCATTGCTGTCCGACCATCCCTTTCAGGCACTAGTCACTAGTTTCAACCAGATTTCACAAGTTTAAAAAGCGATTTCTCCATGATTTCTTGTTACTAGATGTTATCATACTTAGTAGTTGATGTGCTACCTGACACGTGATTTGAATGTGAATGTGTGCTAATTGATGGCACTAGTTGAATGTGAATGTTCTTCCTTCACGAGGTGGGTGCTATGTTCAACCGGGATCAAAGGAGCCAATGCTTCCAGCGGAACGCGCTATTGCATGGCAGCTCTTGAGCATCTGGCTGTTCGAGAGGAAAAGCACAGCTCCAGTCTTAGTGGCAGTGATTCAGCAATCCAAGGTCTCTAAACTTTCACAAACTCGATAGAATGTTCATCTTTAACTTTAAATCTGAAGCGATGAACTACACACTCACTTTTTCGCGGTCTTTAGCTCCTATCTGGAGTGAAACTTGCTCCCATGCGTCTAGTCTAGTTGGTGATACCGCTTGATGCACTCGTAATCGTCACCTTAGCAAGCCATTACAGCCATTGCACCTTTTATGCACGAGCTAAGGCAACCATTTCGAATCGTTTCTGCCCATGAGATATCCCGTTCAACAGGTAAGCTGACATGCACCGCTTTTTCAATGCAAAATGAAATTTCATTGATATCCAAACACTACAACACATCACCAAAACCTTTTTGGCTTTGATTTGGGTAGAGCATCCGTATCACCTTGTGAAACATGAAATGACACGGTATTGTATCACACCACTTATCCCCCAATCATCTTCTCTTTCAAGGTTTCATCTAGTAAAGAGTTTACGCAGAATCATATCAATAACATCAATCATATATAGATCATGCGAATCTGAGTCATGAGGCTTCATGACATTTCACGATCAAAAAAAAACAATCTCCATGTCATGTCCATTTTTTGGTCGTTTCCATGTTGAAAAAACTCCCCTGTTGGATCCCCGACTTCTTCGCTGGGCGGGACCTCGCAGCAGGTGAGCTCCATTTGCTCCAGGCTCTCTATGTCCTGGTGACGACGGTCAAACATTTTCACTTTACCCGTGGCGACATCTCAAAAGAATGTCTTGAGGCAAGTCTTAAGGTCTTGGACATCTGGCTAATTCATGTTCATTCATAGGACATTCACATGCATCTGGATTATTCTGGTTTGAGGTTGTACCATTGTTTTCAGACTTCAAAGAGTTCAACATGGTTCAACATGGTTCAACATGGTTCAACCATGTAGTCAATCGTCATAACATCGTCATAACATCCATAGTCCATAGTTGGTGCATAGCTGGTGCAAGGTGCCTCTGCTTCACAAACGATCTCGAGGAATGATATGTCCTTTGACAATGTCAAACAGTGTCGAACATGAACCTGTCTTTCAGACATCGGTAAGAATGACTCTAGTGATCTGTTACTGGACAAGTTGAACATAGTTCATGATGTTCATGTATGTTCATATTATCATGGGATTCTTCAGCATTTTACCGATTTTTTTCCCCGGCCTTCTGACGATCTCTGGCAACATCGGAAGGTTTTTCTGGCGCATAGAGCCCAGCCTTGAAGGAAGTTGCGGTCCAGTGATTTTGGATTTTGTGCTGCGATTTTCAATCCACGGATGGGAGGATGGGATGTTCTCAAAGCTGTGGTGCTTACCATGCGTAGAGCGCGGTAAACACGCCAACCTTAGCCACGCCAGAGCAGGCCTTTTGTTCAAAGTAGTTCTCTGGAAAGTATTATCATGTTCCACACTGTTGGAAGCGACGGATCACTTTCTTGCAAAACCTCAGATTTTGAAACTCATCATGCACCGCATTGGACGCTTCTTTAACGATATTTAAAGCCTAAGATAGTTTTGCCACACTTGTCTTGCTCCCGAATCTGGGCACAGGGCTAGAAGCACAAAGAGCTGTTTGCAGCGCAACGGAGGCCAAAAGAGCCCACTGCGCAGCGGTAGCGGCTTATAAAACACTATCCTCCTGTGGTCCTATGGTGGTCATATAGTCACATATATATGGTCTCAAGGCTGGAGCTGGAAATTTGCAATCTGTGGCCTCCCAAACTCCAACCATAGCTTCAAGGACATCCAGCATCCTGTCCAAGTTGTCAAAATCAATCCGTTGGAGGCCCGAACAACTGGATACTCAGAAAATCTCAGAAAGACATGCCACATCATGCCACTGTTGAAACAAAATAAACAAAGAAATTCAGAGAAAGTCATGACATTTTTGAAGACATCTTTTCAGAGCTACCAGTCAAGCTTTCTGCTCTGGGGACTGGCCATCTTATGCTGAATATGCTGACCATGCTGGATTCTTGGGGTTGCAAACATGTCGAAAAAAAATAAAAAAGACTGGTAAGCCATACCATGACTGGTGTCAGATCTTGGAAACCACAAATTTCCCCTGAGATTCATTGAGTGATTTGGTGATAGGATATGATTTTCATAGTTTCAGTGATTTTGGGCTCTGCTGGCGCACGATCTGGATCCAGGAGCCAACGGTCTTGGTGTGGCAACCAGCATGTACCTGTCGACAGAACACCATGGCAATCCGTAGTGCCACAGGAGTGCCACAGGAGTGCCACAGGAATATCAATTTGATCTTTCAGGAGAAGCTGTCGCAAAGCCTGCGTTCCCTATGCCAACGGACAAGTTGCCATTCAAAAATGTCTCCGTCATCAAATGTCGATGTCTCAAGATTCTCCATAGTGTCCAGGCCATTTTCCGTGGGCACGCGCAAAAGGCACTGTAGTCCACTAAAGACATCGCGAAAACCTGAGATGTTGATGCTGATCGGCCAGGAGCCTAGCAGTGATTGTTTCAAATTTCAAACGAAAATACATCATAGCACCATGACCACTAGAATTATCATCTCGAATCCTGAAAATGAATGGACATGACATGAAATCACAATTTCTCGGAAGAAATGACAAAGAAACAGGTACATTTACAGGAAATACCAGGAAACTCAGCCTGAGGTCTGAGCCAAAGTCAGCATGGGTCCCAAACACCCCTTCTGCACACAAGCTCCTCATCTTCGAGCGTCAGATCTTGTTTTCGGTCCAACTTTCACGAGCCAGCTGCCAACAGATTACTTCAAAATGTGAGGTGTCATTGCATCATGCATTGCATCATGCATATCATGCATATCATGCATCATATTGCATCATATTGGATCATATTGGATCATATTGGATCACAGGAAGACTTCTGTCGACTCTCCTCGTGTGCCGAAGGCGAACAAGGGAAGGCTGCACACAACACAAATCACATCGGACCTCGCGGCTCTGGAACCAGTCAGAGACAGTCTCCAGGATTCTCCAGGAACATTGTCCGAAACACCGAGTTCGTTTCATGTTGCATAGGTCCGTAGGATGTCCCTAGATGTACTCGTTTGTGGTTCAGTTTACCAGGAGCCGAACGAGGTTGTGAGAAAATGCATCGCATAGACCTGGTCGAACTTCATGGAATTTCATGGGCCATGGCAATGCCACTTCAAACGAATCAAACCCGAAACACCAGTGGCGATGAGGCGATGAGTGGCGTGCTGAATATCCTGGGACATTGCCCTGGAGGACAGCTGCAGTGCGGATGAGGGCAAGTACCTGGGCTGGGTGCAGATTGAAGGTGAGGGATTTTTGAAGATTTTTCAGGATGGACACACATATCATGAATCATGAATATCTATCAGAATCTATCAATCTGGATATTTGAATATATTATAAATTATAATAACATCTTCATAAATTATTGCCATACTGTGAGAACTGGTCAGTTCACAACATATCACCAAATCTCCCAGATCATAGCCAGGACACATCCGAATCTTCCATGTTTTAATTAGAACCAAACAAGAAGCTTCTTCACCTCAGCCCTGCTACAAAGCGACATTGAATCAGCAGTGTTTTTCAACAAACATCTGCATTTGCTGTGACTCTTCGCTACAATTTCAAGTGTCGCGGCGCACCAAAAGGCCAACGATTGCACACCTGAACATCAACCGATTGTTGGGCCAACGCAGAACATCTTTCAACCACCACCCGATGAATCTTGGATCCTTCCCAACTTGCCTCCCATGAATCATGGGACGTTCGATGAAGCTTGCCACCTGCCACAGCATGCCATCTAATCATTACGTTGACAAAATTGAAAACACTATAGACATTCTTTGGCTATTTGGATTGAACATTTTTATACATTTTTCAGTTCTTCCATGTTCATCTCCATGTTCTTCCTATGTTTCACATTGGTTCAGTCTCACAGAGTTCGAAACCATTCGAAACCGTCCACAGCCGCAGCAGCGCGATGCGGCGCCTTCGCATGTGCGATGCGCAAGCGACTCTCCAGGGCTCGCCGCCGTGCAGTTCGATCAGAGGGGAGCTCGCCCACGAGCCTGGCGTTGCCGCGCCGGAGAAATGTACTGCAGATTAATGCAAATTAATATGAAAGATTATGAAAGATACGCAATAGATACGCAAGATCAAGATAGATCAAGATATGCAGGTTCCAGCTGTAAGCCAGTTTCAGGACTTAAACAGCAACACTGCCAGTGACACTTCTTAGGTTGTTGAAATTTGTTGAATAATGTTGAATGCACTGCAAATGTCGCCTTGGCAGGTTCCTGGGTTGTCCCTCGCTGTCGATGTCCCTTAGATCAGCTGCGACTGCACACATTTGCACTCCCTTCACCAGACTTGTTCCGGACTTGTTCCAGACTTGTGACTTTGACTGTCACAGCTTGGTTGATCTTCAAATTGATCTACGGCTGCGACTGATCGGCCTCGCAAAGTGGAGACCTAGAGCTACGACTTGTAGCAAAGAGTCAAAGAGCAAGATTACTTCTGCCTGTGCCATGATCAGATTCGGCTTTGGATGTTTGAGAATCCGCGGTTTCAACTCACCAAGGTGTAATTACCCCCGTGCTCGTTTGTGTAGTTTGGCTAGTTTGGGTAGTTTCGGTCAGCGTATGTAAGTGGATACATAGTGGATACTATTCCAAAGCTATTCCATATACATTCCATGCAGCACAGGCACCGTTCTTCCTTGCCTTGCATCATCCTGGGGATCGGATCGTCAGGTCGTGATCGAAGGTAGACCATCGCCCTCTCATGCCTTTATGATCCTTTATGATACTATATTATACATTAATATTGACTATAATGCTCTTGAGTTTTGAGTTCTTCCAAACTTCCGTTTGATATTTGAGAAGATTCTCCAAACTGAATATGCCGAATGATGATCATTGTTTGCGGAAATCAGCCCTGATGTGACCTGGCCTTCCAAGTGGTGGCACAGGAGCACCTGCCTGTTCCACAAATCTCCACATCCGCCAGATTTTTGGTGCCAAATCCGGCCGAATCCGCCAACTTTCAGAAATCCGATGTCGAACACTATCTGATCAGATATGACAACTTCCAAATTTCAACTCTGAACAATATTGAATACATGTGTACATCATTATACATCATTATACATCATTATACATCATTATACATCATTATACATCATTATACATCATTAAACATCTTAATCATCTTGACCTCAATTACCAATATCTTGAGGTCAGAAACAAACACAGTATCAATATACCTTGGTAGCACATGCTGCAACTCGGCGTTGCCTCGATGGCCGTCAACAGGACCATGTTTCCTCAGTGACAAAGATGCCGTCAACAAAATGACAACTTCTGTTGCAATATCTATACGGCCTATATACAGCCTATGCCAAATACATCCAAATACATTGTGAAACAGTTTCAACTGGGCTCAACTTTCAAATTCGATACATCTAATGCCAAAGATCGAGGCTCTGACTGGGGACGGCAAAAAATGAGTTCTATGTGAAACGATTTTTGTGTTCGTCCCAAAAAAGGTGGTCACTGTCTGCAGTCACTGTTTGTTTTCCTCTGCCACATGACGTACATGACTGTGTTTGGTGATCAAAATGCTGGCACATATCCAATATGTTCTATTGATTGTCCATTGATTCCATTCCGTTTTCAAAACAATCACCATGATTTGAGGTTTGATCCAACCTGCTGCGACAAGGTCCAGGTATTTAGATTCAACCTTGGAAAGCAACTGAGTACTTGGGCCCCTTGGGCCCCTTGGGCCCCGGTCCTGTCAGGCAAACAACGCGGTTATATCTTCAAAAACTGGAAACAATCTCGAAGTCTTTTCAAATTATGATATATCATGAAAATCTGGATTCACAACAATGAAAACTCAAATTCCACCATGGATTGTTGGTTTGACATTGATCGTTTCCCTTTCTGTGTCAATTTTTTCGCTGCGCCCAAAGTGCATCATTGGCTCTCGGTTCTCGTCATTTTCGGCCTGTCAAAGTGGCGGCAACCGTTTCCCCCCGACAAAACTGGTAAAAACTCGAATGCTGATGTGCCAACCGAGTGAGCTTCCAAACTTGGAGAGTGTTGAATCATGCCATGCAAGCGGCAACCCAGCTACACCAGTGCAATCCCCAAAGGGTGGGTTTTAATCTTAATTCAATCAGATTTTATCATTTTGCTTTTGAACAAACTATTGGACTTCATCCTACAAGTCTCATGGGCGCAGCCTGCATACAATTGCATCCCGGGCCTCTGCACTGGTAGACGAAGCAAACAACTCATCTTAGAGGAGAGTGTGAACGCGGTGCATCACGGTGCATCACGATGCATGTTGAGTTCAGCAGGTTGACCTGGAATGACGTGAAGGACCTGAAAGCCTGAAGGCCATTCTTCTGGGTGAGAACGAGACTCCACACTCCACTCCGCCTGGACTTCTTTCGACATCTCTTGCGTCTGGTTGTGCATGGATATCCAGGACACCATGCATTCAACACCATAAGGGAAGTGATCTGGATTTCATTGCGTGTGATAAGCGTGAGAAGTGGACGAATCAATGAAGATCTATGAGGTTGTCCCGAGAATACACCAGGTGGCACAAAGTGTGGCATCGTGTTGGCTGCAAGACTGTCTGAGTTAGCACCCGAACGTGGCTGCAGTTCGCCGAGCCTCTGTGCTGTTCGGGGCTTGTCCTAAGGTCCTAAGGTCGTCCTAGCAGCTTTGGAGTGAACCCGCTCAAACAGAAGTGTCGCCTAGGGTTGCCAGGCTAAGAGGCTTCTGCGCTTCAATTTGTCGAAACATTTGATGTCATTTCGTGAAAGCCTATCAGGCAAAGGGTGCCGCCAATGCATTTGCCACACATCACAAATGGGTTGAACTGCCAGTCATTCGCACGGCAACGGGGAAGAAAATTCCTGATTGCGTACACGCATGACTGTACCATAAGAAAAAACATGTGGCCAACAGTAATACGGCATATATTTTACATCTTTATTTCATTTGGGATGTATATCAAGTGGCACAGGGCAAGACTTGTATTGCAAGTGCATGGTATGACAGAAAGAGGCGATCCAGGGATTGTACACCTGATGCAACTTCTTATCAATGCACCTGACTCGATCCTGACAATCCATGAGCAGTTTGACACTCCGACAAAGGAAACTCTGCCAGACATGGCTTGGTGAAAATACCATATCGACCAGGACATCTTAATGAAAGCTTATAACCTCGACAAGACAAATAACGGCCCTTCAGCACCCGGCTATGCAGCTCACTTTGGCATCTAAATTGCAAGCCTTGTTGCGATCGGTTGCACCATACTGGGCCAATAGTCATGCAGGGCTGGCCGTAGTTTCGGGCCTCCCCAGCCGGAGTAGAGCAATATGGTAACATCCGTTGGGAAGGGGGTGGTGCTAGCCCTCCTCCCAACTTGGCAAATCCCTGAGCTGTAAAGAACACAAGCTGAGTGGAAATCCAAACGTACCTGCGAAAGCCACCTCCAGCCCATATATCTCACATCAGTTCACATTCCTGACCTGAATTTCTTTACCCTGGAACATTTTGAAAAGTGTTTCAAACCTCTGTGTTCTGCTTCTACTTTTACGTGTGAATGGGCGCTATGAGCCGGCGTGCCCCAAGCAACGCAGCATCTAGAGAAATCCTGCCAATTTCCCTTTGAAACTGCTCTCTTTGAAACTGCTTCCTGTAATGCAAGCAATATACTGACCACTGATTGCTTCAGATGCCTGCAGGTACTTCGATGTGTGGAAGCAGTTAGTCCTCAATTTGGCACCTAAATTGCAAGGCTTGTTGTGTCCAATCGGTTGGACCATATTGGGCCAATGGTCATGCAGGGCTGGCCGTAGTTTTGGGCTTCCACCCCAGCCTGCAATGGAGTGGCTTAAATGGGGGTTGTCCACAATTAAATCACCTGAAGACTTCTCTTGAGCAACTCTTGAGCAAAACTTGTGGGAAGCTTCCGCCACCGAGCGTCGCGCTTTTATAGCAACACTTTCAAGCAACTGAAAGTGCATACTGCGCATACTCTCCGAAATGCTAGAGGCAAACCTTGGACACTTGTGAAAAACTTTGTTTGATGTAGGTTTCACACCACAACAAAGCTGATGAAAAATGCCGTTGTGTAGGTTTCAGGACGGCTCTCAAATGGTGACATCCGTTGGGAAGGGGGTGGTGCTAGCTCTCCTCCCAACTTGGCAAATCCCTGAGCTGTAAAGAACACAAGCTGAGTGGAAATCCAAACGTACCTGCGAAAGCCACCTCGAGCTCATATATCTCACATCAGTTCACATTCCTGACCTGAATCTCCTTGCCTGCGGACACATCAATGCTTGGAACAGTTTGGAAACTGTTTCAAAAAACTTTTGGCTTCTACTCTTGCAAGGTGTGAATGGGCGCTGTGAGCCGGCGTGCCCCAAGCAATGCAGCATCTAGAGGAATCCTCCCAATTTCCCTTTGAAACTGCTCTCTTTGCTTCTTGCGGCAGAAGCAATATACTGACCCATGATCGCTTCACATGCCTGCAGGCTTGCCTTGCAGCAAACATGACTTCGTAAATGCAAGGAATTGCGAGGAGACTGCGGGCCAGATTTTATACGGAGGCATAGTAAAAGATAGAGGGTGCATCTTATCTGCACTTCCTCAAGATTCGCACAACATCCATTCCAATCAAGTGCTGTCCATGAGGTGACGCAAGAAATGACTGGAAAAATGCGATCTCAAAGCCGGCCAAGAATTTAATTGGACGGCACCTGGAATTCGGTTAGCCTGAATACTCCTGGACCTTCTAAAATGCATGTCCCGAAGGGCCTTGACAAACGGCCTTGTAGCTTCAATAAGAACTGCCATCAATAGGATTGGGATAGGATTGGGTTTGATTCATGTTGTCTTTTGGTGTCTCTTCCCGAAATTGGATCAAACGATCTATGCATCTTTGGTTTGTGGCATTTGACGAAAATTGCTTTGTTGAAATCTCTGAGGCTCATCATGCATTGCCGCAGTCCTTGATCAAATACCAGTTCAAGGTCTACCGACAAGTTGGTCGCAAGGAAATCAGCAGTCGGAGATTTTGCTTGATGTAGTTCAAGAGCCAAAGCCCTTTGAACCTTATCAAACAGCACTTCAAACCTGCTTGGATTTAATGATTTCTGAAGGATCTTCTATTAAAAACCTCGCACTTGGCTGGCCTGGGCCTTTGTCTCTTTGCTGCGAAGAGGTGTCATCGATCAGTCATGACATTGAAATGTGGACGACGCTGTGGCATTCTCAAAAGACTCTGTTTCTGTTTCTCCAAAATCCCGGGAGGGCGGGGGGGGACAAAACGAAGCTGTCGAATTCCATTTTTTTTTGCTTGGAAACCCTGGGATAGTATCCAACCCCTCAAATGGAATTGTAAAGTAACATTTCTTAACAAGCCTTGGGCACTGGTTAGAAAATACTTGCGTTTAGCTCCGGAGGAGCTAAGCGCAAGTATGATGACGGCGGTGCAATTTTTGGAGGGATGCCATCCCTACATATGTGCTGCTTCAGTCTGACATGTGCTTAGCTCCGGAGCTAAGCGCAAGTATTTAATCTTCATCTGCTTGCCCATGACATGGAATGATGAGGCATATTGATCATTGAGAAAGCATGATTGCAAAAATGGAATTTTAAAATGAAATTTCAGTACGACTCCCCCTCAAATTCCATTTTTAAGAGGGTAGGGATTCTCGTCCAACTCAACATGAGACAAATGACTGGCACTCCTCACCCCAACAACCTGGCCTCCATGTGGGAAAAAATGTGTTTGACCCTATGAGGAAGGCACGTGGAAGAGCCAGCTGCCCTCCCAACTGAAAACAAATTCTCAAATCGCTTCGAAAAGGTGCGGACTTGGGAGGAGTGCCGCACTATCACCATGCATTGTGTGCCGTGGCCCTCGAATTTTCTTGGCCCCCAAAAACCAATCTTGCTCATGAGTGGTTGGCTGTGTCGAAGAGTTCAAGGTCTACCAACAGCCAGGTTGCAAGGAAAACAACTGTCTTGCAACAACACCACAAAAACACGGTCTGGGGAATCTTCTTTGGCTTACAAGCCAAGGCCCATGCGTTTTGATTGCGGCACCTAACATCCGAAAAAAGCTCTGGAGGCTCTGGCCGTCAGTTCTAGGACTTTGGACTGCTTAGTAAACCACCTAGACGGTCTGAAATCAGGGCGGGGAATGCTTTGTTTGGTTGGTTCGTGACTGAAAGCGCCACAGAGAGCTCTTGCATACCTGGGAGCTCCAAATGTATGGAAGTTTTTGCCGATTTAGGATTTCGGCAGAATTTTCAGATTTCGCTCTTAAAAACGGCTTTCGGCGGAATTCCATCATTGTAGACCAATTTCGGCAGAATTGATTG
>Ga0126342_10013403_pt1 | contig 14525 bp, 18 predicted proteins | sample Cyp1metagenome_FD_92528 | JGI IMG/M metagenome (GOLD analysis project Ga0126342, IMG submission 92528) | Coral microbial communities from Lord Howe Island, Old Settlement Bay, Australia - Cyphastrea 1 metagenome | ecosystem: Host-associated > Invertebrates > Cnidaria > Coral ... | reverse complement strand
TGAAGAACGGGATAACTAAAGATATGGAAAATGATGGCAGATGATGTATGAGATGATGAAAGATGATAAGATGATATGAGGCGACGGGATGGGATGCGATTGATGAGATGAGAGGAGAAGAGATATGATGAGTTACAGTGGACGCGAGATAAATTGAGCTAAGACAAGCCATGAGTGGGGACCAAAACTAAGGGTCAAAATAGCCGAACATAATCTGGTCCCTGGCTAATGATCTGGTTTTGGGTGCTCTTCACGATAGATGCTGATTTGGGAGCTACACTATTTACATCCGACGACTATTAAAATAATGCAGGGGTTGCTACACAAACCCAAATGGCTGCAAAACCGACAACACCTTTCAACCCGTTCTCGTTTCAAGTAGGTCACCATATGACCTCTCATGTAAAGGTTTGAAGTCTTTGAAATCTTTGATGATGCAAAATTTCGAGACAAGAGGAGGTGCGACGAGAAACAATGAGAAATAATGAGGTAAAATGAATTGAGATTGCGAAGGCGAGATAAATAATGAGAAGGCATGGGTAGCGATAAACCCGGACAGTTGCAGGTCCAAAAAGCAAAGCTTCCTACCTGTCATGTCTATGACACCATGTCAAAGTTGAATTCCAAGTGTCGGATCCGCGCCATCTCACGCCAGCTGGTAAACTTCATTTTTGTGCAGATTTCTTTTCCGCGGTCAAAGCTAACATCTCAGGACATGACAGGGCGATGCTCAACCACCGCGCGCTTGCGTCACAAACAGTCGCGGCTCCTCTTGCCTGTCCCTCCTGTATTTCCCCCCGCCTACCTTTCGTCCCCCCCTCTCAAGTTTGACGAATTACCGGACAAGTAAAGGAACTCGCACGATTTGGCAGCATAATTGGGACCAACATTTCGCAGAGCAATATAGCAGTCTGGCAAAAACCAAGGCAAAAAATGAACACAATTTGTAGTCGAGGGATGCGCTGCCGGTTCTGGAGTCTCACAGGTGCGCAGACAACCAGAGCAATGGGGGAAACGAAAAACGCTTGCCTAGAACTTCCAACTTAGGGTTCAGCAACAACTGCTAGGTAGCTGGTACGTTTCCGTTTCTGAAATTCAAATGCCGAAACTACATATTTTCGGACCGGTGCACGCGCAGAAACATTAGATAGTTCTTTTCCGTGGGTTTGCTTCCTCAACCAACAAGAACACCCATGAGGTTAAACCAACCAAATCTCCAGGTGGCCCAAATACCTTTTTGGGCACTGTTGTTTGGTATGGCCGAAGACTGGCGTCGGTGTTGTGCAGCCATATTCTTAAACAATTTGTGGCTCCACAGGCTTGTTGGGAAAAATGCTCATGTAATGACGGCGAAACTAGCTTGACAAATTAATTATTCCCCAAACAGCTTCAAGCTCGCGGAGTTCCCAAATCTTGTGTAGAAACGAACCTTGTTCTGTAGTGATTTCCCCCATTTGTCCCACTTTGTCCCACTTGTTTGTCTCCCCATTTGTCTCCCTTCTCATTTTCCTACTGGGATTCAGTTCCACCACGATTTTCTGCCACTCCCACTTGTCCCCCACCTGTCTCCCATTTGCCATCATACTAGAGGGATACAGGGATCCAGTCGCACCATTATTTTGTTTTCATTGATTTGTTTCTGATTTGTTTCCGACTTGTCCCTCTTCTCATTTGCCACTTGCTGGAATGGAGAAGAAATTTGTACAAGATTTTCTTTGCGGTGCGTGCAGCGCATACCTGATGCATGCATTCGGTGCCCGCTTGCGCGTGAGGAATCTTCCAAATTGACGCACCGCACTGGGCCTCATTCGGTGCCTCATTCTGGAAGGTCATGATTGGATCGGGGGATCTGTTCGTCACAGTTCACGAAAGGTAGCCTAGGCTACCTGAGTTCCATGTACTTTAGTACTAGTTTCGTACTGGGGGAGGTGGTTGGTTCTTTCCTGGAAATTGAGGGCTGGAAGTAAGGAATCTCCACATAAGGGAGGGGGCCCTGTTTTTTTTTAGGCTTGAATCCTATGTGGATGTAGCGTGAGTATTGAGCACCCTTTATATACGCCTGTAGACAGAGCACCTACTGGCAGACGCCGTGAGAAAAGGGTGTGAAGCTGTCTTGGGAAGACGCTCTAGCTGATCTATACTAGACGCTAGTGCCCCTCTTCAAGTGGTAGCAGAGCTGTGATCCTTCATTGAAGGTGAGCTCCAGATAGAGCCCGATATGTCTCGCCATGGCTATGATGATGATGACTTCGACATTGTCGATGCAGATGGATGGAATCAATATGACTCCTTTGCAGTGAGAAGAGCACCTTAGCAGCCTTCAATCCATATGACGCAGCAGATGACCACGAAGGTAGCCCCTGCATATGATGGAAGAACCAGCTTCTTTGCATTTGAAGATGCTATTGATGACTGGTGTGACATCACGGAGCTAGAACTTGAAAAACGTGGACCAGCTTTGCGAAATCGACTGGAAGGAGAGGCGCAGCAATACAAGAGGTTATTAGACAGAGAAATGCTCAGGGATCCCAACGACGGAGTCAACTACTTCAAAAGATTTCTGCGACCTCATTTCATCAAAGGTGCCCAAAACGTGTTCTTATACCGTTTCATGCAGTTCATGAAGTACAACAGAGGAACTATGGATCTTCAGAAACGGATGACTAGATTTCAACTGACGGGAAACAGACTTATTGAGTCTTGGATGGATTTACTACCAGACCTGTTGATTACTAGCCCAGAAGCAATCCTGTATGTTCAACGACAACGACAAGAACATGAAGCACGTCAAGCTGAACTCGCACAACTTGCAGCAGCTGTACCAGGACAAGAACCACATGTCAATGTACCTTGGACAGGTGATCATTCCTAGGTAGCATTCAGAAACTCAACGAAAACAGACGACAACAGCAGAGACTGGCATTTCCCTTGGGTGACAATTTGCTAGCATTGATCTTTGTAAGTCTAGCAGATTTGACTCAAGATCAGAGGAACACACCCACAAGTATCATGACACATCGTGGACGCACACTCGATCAGTACAATGTGCAAGAACTCAGAGATCTATTCCTGGAAATGTTTTGCACTACAAAGATGGCAGTAGACAATCCTATGATGCATCCCCCTGGCATTGGACAGAGAAGATTTTTCCTCGTTCTGGATAAGGTGGATTAGAAGGAACCGATGAAGACGGTGCAGAAGGATTCCTGGATGCTTTAGAAGATGTTTTCTGGGCTTATGATGACGCTGACTACACATGGTATCAGAGAAGGTTCCAAGGAAGACAGACCAGAAGAGGCAAAGGTAAAGGAAAGAGAAAAGGAAAAGGAAAAGGCAGAGGAGGACGAAGGTTCTTCAGATCTAGGAAAGGAAAAGGCCAAGGAAAAGGAAGAAGAAAAGGCCGCTCTCACATCGTGAGTGAAGAAGGATACGAGGAAGAATGGAATGAAGGAGATAGGTGGAATGATCCTCATGAAGGCTATTGGGCCGATGATCAGAACTGGAATGAAGGCTATTGGGCCTATGAAGATCTGTACTATCGTATGGATATTCCCAGAGGAAAGGAAAAGGAAAAGGAAAAGGAAAAGGAAAGAAAGGCAAGGATGATGAAGGCAAAGGAGGAAAACCAGGAGATGGCAAAGGTAAGTCCAACTATGTTCAACCTCAGACCTCATGGACTCCTGCCATACAAAACCAACAACAGCAACAAGCTCATTATTCTTCTTCAGCATCAAGCTCTGGTCATGGTTTCTTTGCATTCGCAGAGACTGAACCAGCACGTGCGGATGCCTTAGCAGCCGCCTATGCAGAACAAGAAGAACATCGACGCACCCGTCGAGGAGGACATAACCAACGTGATGCTGTTGCACAGATGAATCGAAGAGAAGCCAAGAGGTTTCCTGTGATGGTTGGAGATCTTGATGCACCTCGATCGCGGCAAAAGACGCCGTTCACCCTTACCAACAGGGGTACCGCCGGGGGCTAATGACGACACTCTTCCTGACATTACCTAAGGAGACTAAGGTGACGGATACACCCATTGTCAGACCGGAAACCGGCTGATCCATTTCTAGGGCTGTCGCAATCTGAATCACTTTGCTCGGTTTGCAACTTCTTTTTACTTTTGAGATTTTCTGCTCGTGTTGACCCCAAGTTTCGGTGACCAAGTTTGCATATTGCCTGTGAAACATTGCCGAGCAACTTTGATCATTGTTGTGATTCCACTGTTTTACATGATACACTCTGGGCTTTCCTTCATAATGTTCGCAGCATTCCAAGTTTTCGTGCTTTCGTCATCACATTGATCGTGTTTGCAACCATGATGTCATGGCTGACTCCGATCGTTCGCGCTCACATGTGCCTGCGCGAGATCGACCCCAACCACTACCATTCTTCCCTCGATGGTGCGGACCCATGAGTGCAGTTGCCAGACACTTACACAACACGCCAAGACATCAGAATCGGCCATCGTGGCCAGCCACTCAGTCGGGACCTTACATGATGGGACGTATGTGGACACCACCTGTACAGTTGGGCATCATCACAACCTTTTCCACCAACTCCACCCAATACTCCTCCTCCTCCCACTCTGCCATATCTACAACATCACCAGTGTCCACCGACGCAACCATGTCCACCGACCCAACCTTGCTCACCCACGACACCGTTGATCTCTCCGTCGCAACCACGCTCGACCAGCACTTCACATTCTGGTCCGCCACCAAAAACACACAAGAACGAAGCCACTAGGGTCTATGGCTTTGATCTCAATCCACATTAGCAAGAAGATCGAGATCACTACGACAATCAGAAGATTAACGGGCTCACTCTTCCCAGAGCCATTCGTCAGTCAGCCTCCACGCAAAAGCTTGACATTGAAGGATGCGATCCTCTGTCATTGCCGGTGGCTGCTCTTATGTATCAACAAGCCAACAATCATTGGCTTCGGAAGCTGGCTCACGGTCGTGAAATTTACCTGATGCCGACAGGGGACATTGCCAATGCTGCGGTGGTGTTCACGACGGAACTTCTCACTCAGCTGAGAATCCGCGGCATCGACCTGGACAGGGTCTCTCATCTTCGAGCCAGGCAGGATGGGAAATTGTTGGACAAGACCACCAACACTAAGTATGCTGCGCAACAGATCGCAGAACAGATCCAAGGCTGGTTACCAGCCAGGGCCACGGATCCAGCTTCCCAACATGAGATCACCCAGCTCCGCAACCAATTGGCTGAGCTTCGTCAACGCACGGGTGAAGACACCACAGAGAGCACTACACCTCCCAGACCGGGTCAATCCAGTTCAAGTCCCGCTGCAACCCCCATCCAACGTGCACTTATGAACAGTTCCAACACTCCTGCTCCACCAGCCTTTGAACCTGCCAGTTGACTCACCCTTCCCACCACAACCAATCAATGGCTGGTTGACAACATGCCGAGCACTTTGGCTGTCCGCTCCTTCGCAAACTGAAAGACCCCCCCATCTCTGAAGCACAACGTGCAGTGCTGACCACCAACTACATTACCAAGACGGAGGCATGGCGGGGTCGGCAACCTGCCGAATCTCTCGAGACAGCCCAAAGAGTAGCAATCATGATGGGCATTCCTGTCAGCTCTTGAGCAAAAACTATGATGTCACCAACTTCCTCCGGGCGATGACAGCAGCGATCAGCATGACCAATTGACTAGCTCCCCAGCTTCGAAAGAAGCTCAAGCACAAGGTGCTTCAATCCCATTTGCAAGCTCTTCATTCGATGATTCTGGTCATCTACATTCTTACTCCCTTCGCCATGGCTTCTACGCTTTCCTTTTTTCAAGGCTTTCGCATCATCCAAACTCGTATGATGGTGCTGTCAGTCATCCATGGTCTCCGGCCCAATCAAAAGCTAAAAGCAATTTTGGAAGGGTGTGCCAACCTCAATCATTTGTGGGATCTTCACTTACAGCCCACAACCTTTTTGCGCAAACATTTTTCCTTTCCCAATGTGTCTACATTCGTTTCACACACATCATGAACATGCACCCCAAATTCTATGTTGGGTCGGCCATGCACCACACCCTGGACCGCGAATCAAATGGTGGCAAGGGAAACCTGCACCACGGGCTTCAGCACTTCGTGCTCCCTGGTCTTTGAGTCCGAATTTCCAACGCACCCTGAAACAATGTCTTCGGAAATGGCATCTAGAAGTCTTGGCTTATCAAGTCCCTTGCCACATGCCATCTTTCAAAACGGTCTTCATCAAGGACGCCTCGGTTTTGGACCAACTTTGCAACCACAAACATGCCATTTCTCAATGGTCCACCGACCTAAGCGTCACATGCTGTTGCAAACATTGGTCCAAATACAAAAAAGCAGCCCTCAATCCATCGGACCCACACTGGGTCTTGTCAGGCTCGCTTCTTCATGACCTGCTTCCGGCAGATCTTGCCGTCATTGCCGAGGGCTCCTTATTGAACAAAGTCTTTCCATCCAAGAAGGACTATCAAGCCACTTTGAAGTTTGGTCTGAATCAGTGGACAAAACGGAATGGTCTCCCATCTATGCCATCACTAGACATCTCCGACCTTGCGCAACTTCTATGGCAGCAACACCATGAGGAAGTCACCTGCCACATCACAAAATCGTCCATCACCGCCTTCCAACGCCTGTTTGATGGTGCGATCTTGCATTGTGAAGACAAACAAGCTTCGTCGCTCAGACTTTTCTGTCCACGCCTCTACTAGAAACTACCTTCATGGACCCCTCCATTTTTGAATCCGTCAATCAAGAACCCTCAACGATTGTCAATTCCCTTGTCTCAACGCTGCAAAAAAAATATGGCAAGTCATACCCATGGGCCACAGGATGCCACAGGCAAAGGTCGCCAACTCCCTGCTGGCTACATTCTGGCCAAAAAGAAAAAAAGCATTTCAAAGCGGCCGTCCCATCATTTCCTTTGTGGACCTCCCCTTTTAGGCCTATGCTCAACATTCTGGCCAGAATGATCTTTCAACTCGTTCCAGTGGCCTGCCCTGAGCATTTCGCCTTGAGTGATGTCTACACTCTCTTGTCCATCTTGAGAGACGCCCTGGTTGATGGAAACCCCATCCTCATCAACCAAGACTTGGCTGGCTTGTTCACCAGCATCGACCAAGCAAGGTTCATTGGGGCCTGGTACATGCTGTTGGATTTCCTTCGACCTCATATGAACGTGGGAGACAATGAGGCCTTCTCGGTCTACCCGGGGAAAACCAACAAATCGGGAGATCTCATCAAAGGACGCACGTTTCGTCGACTCAATGTCACAAGAAAGATCGTGGTCAAAGATGTGCCATCCCTCATAAAAACAGCATTGGATATGCAAACCTTTGCGTTGGGCCACCGTTGCATCCGACAACGCAGAGGCAGCCCTATGGGAAGCCCGCTGTCTCCTGCACTTTGCCTCATGGTTGTCTCCATCAGCAAACAGATTTGGTCCATCAACTTCAAACAGGTTCTCTCCAACCACAACCTGTTTATCAAACATATCCGATATGTTGACAACCAACTTATCTGTGGTGATGCTCATCTCAAAGACCTGGCACCGTACGAAGTCTTACTGGACGAAGGCTTCTACGGAAAACCCATCATCCTTGAAACTGAACCCGATCAGGAATTCCTTGGTTTCATGCTCGAAACCCAACCGTTGGAGTTGATCTGCAATGGACCCACCAAGATTTCCCAGGTCTTATCACCATATTCAGCATCACCACCCAAAGTCCTCCTCAGTGGCTTCCGCTCCAGATGCCATATTGTCGTCAAAGGTGCCTTCCCAGAATACAGGGTCCGACAAGGCTTGGACCAACTGATTCAGCTCTACACCATGGCTGGCTTCTCTAGCGAAGAACTTACCCACATTTCTTCGCGAATTTTCGATCTCCATCATGTTGAGGGAAAAGATTGCCTCTTCGCTGCCCACCATGCAATTCTTTCTCAGTTTGCGTTGATTCTACTGCTTGTTGGTTTCCACTTTCTTTCGTTTTGTTTTGCTTCCCTCTTGTTTTTACTTTTAGCGTTTTTTGGCTCGAAATCGCTCCTTCAATTTTGTGCCTGTGACGCCTGTGACAAAACATGGAACCTTCTCACTGCCGTGAGATTCACTACCATCTCGCCCGAGCAATCATGCGCCTGAACAGCATTGCCGGGTTTTTACCACTGATTGAACCAGCAGTTGATTGGGATGATCACGACGCAGACCCTTATCGTCGTACAATTCTGTCTCATCCCCATTCGGTCGCCATCTTCATACATTTGTCCCCATTCCTTCGTCCCCGGCCATTCCTTCATTGACGGTAACACGGAGGAATTCCTTCTCATATGGTTTTAAATCCAGAACCCAACCTTCGTCCCGTGTCCATCCGCAGAGGTTCTATAGTCCAATAGAGGAGGCTCGCCCAGTCAACACAGCCCGCTCCGGGTCTGGGTCTGGTCGCGGGGAATCGTCAAACCTTACCCACTTGCCGATTGAATCCACCGCAAGTGCACCACCGACAAATCCAGAGCGAGACGCTCACAGATCCTTCAAATCAGCCGACCGGGCAATCCCAGATGCCATGACCCGGCAGCCCGCCCAAAGAAAAAACAACGTACGCATGCACCGGTATCAACCTCTGCCCCGGATACCACCACATCACCAGTTCTTCCGACCATTCATGATCATCCCACGGAGGTCCCAACATCGGACGATTCAGACTCAGATCTTCACCGTCGTCGTCCAAACTCCGCATCTCGGCCTGCACCTCCGCCAGCCACCAATCCCAGTGCTTCTGCTGCAGAACCTCGTCGACGACCATCACCCTCCATGGAACCCGAACGTACCTCAGCACCCTCCCGACCGGCGGAAGCGACAACAAACAGACAGCCAAGATCATGAGCTCATCAGCTTCAAGAGTGACGCACGGGCTAGACCTGCATGGAAGACAATTGGACTTCGCCTTAAACGAGATCCTGAAGCCTGCAAAGCACGTTGGATCGTGTTGAGACAAAATATGCGTGAACTCAACCCCCGCACCGAACCGGAAGCGGAAGACTAACCAATCTCAGATGCGCGGAAAAAAAAGAAAAAGGCCTGCACGGACTCACCATTCGTGTCGCATCCTGAATAAAACTTTTTGTCTCCATTGCATGTTACATGTGGCTGTTTTCCTCCTTTTCTAGCCTGGCTCAACCTCAGTTAATTTAGATATCATGTCCCGCGATCGCTCACGTTCCCGTGACGAGGATCCCCGCCGGATGTGGGGCAATCCTGATCCTGACCGCCCCCGTGATCCTACTAGAACGGGGAGATGGAACTACACACCGGCCCTTCGCAGGATCCGTAGAGTCCTCATCTTGGTAGACATTTCCCAAATCAAACCACTGATGGAGGAACAATTCTCGGACGCTATGGCTGTCACATCCTGTGAGCATCTTTCTGATCTTCGAGCACCTTTGTTCACCTATGCTCCGCTTCTGAATCCTGGCCAACCCCAAACCACATCAGCTGGTGATCTTCTGTATAATATTGGCCAATACATTTACAACACATGGGGCGTCAATGTTGATGCCGACACCATGGATGTTCGTTGGAGTGACAGAACAGGCGACACCTTCGCATTACGTCCTCCCCACATCATTGGTCGTATTCTCCTAGAAAATCGCCCCAACTGGGCACAAGCCCAAGATATAGGCATTTTTGGCAGTCTCCTAGCATTTACAAGCCCCACTCAACCGTACATCATGCGGATGAGCTGTCACAAAGCTTTGCCCCCCAATCACCCTCCATAATGGCGCACTGTCGTAAAACAAGGTATGCTGCTGCTGGCATTGCTTATTGTTGTCAAGTCCATCTTTTTCTCTTTGTTCATTTTTCCCATTCACCTTAACTTGTGTTCCTTTTCAGCTCTCAATATGACCAAACGCCACCCGTCCACGGCCAACTTGGCTTCCCCGCGATTCTTGCGCATGGATTCGTGGTCATCTCCAATGAGCACAACTCGGCATCGACCTTCTCATGGTGCATCTTCTTCATCGGGACCAGGATGGCCATTGTCAGGCTCCTACGCCGCACCGAAAACGGCTGCTACCTCCACGTATGGATACACGTCGGAGGTTGACACAGGCCCTATGCCACGCAGTGATGACTCGTGGAACCCATTTCCCGGACCATCCTTTCCACAGTGAATTGCATCAGAATCAAAGGGTGTTGCATACCCAGGTGTTCAAACAACTGGAGGTCGGGCAAGGACCCAACAAGCAAAAACAACTATGGGTCACAGAAATCGATGCCGAAGGCACCGAGAGATTACGACGACCCGAATTTTTCTTCCATGGACTTGTTGGTCATGTGAAGGACAAATGGGGCTATCCAATCCATGGTTGGAAAGAAGCACCACGCTTGGCCAACTACTGGCGCAGATACTTCGACATCACTGAGGTGCCCTACCACTTTCATCGGACTGAGCCGCATGAAAATCGATCACACCATGAAACTTTGGAGGTCCCAGCGGAAGACCTTCCAATTGATGATGATGGGGATGACACATCCCAAGTGGAATTCCCTGCTGACGTACATGATCCTGCTCCTTCGGCTCCTGGGCACATCATCAGCCAGCTTGCCCACATCATGTATAATATGTTACTGGAGGATCCTGATTTCAATGCCCCAGTCATTGAATTGCTCCAGACTCCGCCTGCCGATCCTTCTGAGAGCAACCTTCGCCTTTTCACTTCAGCGGAATTGGCTCAGCTTGCCAGCCATTTAGCTGTCACGGCCAGCAAAGTGGCCAGACAGGCAAACCCAGAAGATTTCCCTGCGGACTTCTCGGACGATGACGACCAATCTGGTCTGTGATTAGATATCTCTTTGCTTTTTCATGCAATTCATTTCCTTGTCATCCGAACCCAGTTGGCCAAATCAGAGCTTGCATTGACCATGCATCTTCCAAAAAAAGCCCCGCGTTTGTGTGTGTGTAACATCTGAACAGATGTAAAACGTCTATAACCGTCGCCATTTAGGTTTTTTTGTGAACTGTACTACGTGTCAAGCAGGGGAGTGGAGCAGGCCTGCAGAGCTCCACTTAATAAAGCTCTTTGCAGTGTCCTGAGGATACCTATACCACTGGAGACGTCCAGTGACGTACCTGCTCGGTTGTGATCACCTGTTGTTCAGGGTCTGGTTCCATTTTCATTTCTTTTCGATACTATCATGGCAACCGGCTAAGCCCAGAACCGGCAAGACGATTCATTTCATTTCATTTCTTTACTGCACTGTTGTCGCAATCTGTCAAGGTGGGAACGATTTGGCTTAGTTGAAAGGTAAGGGTCAGCTTCCAACTTTTTCATGTAGCTCTGGCTATGGCGATGGTAACTTCTTGATATTTTCTCGGGTCCTTTCACCGACCCATTCCTCAGAATTCGCAATGATAGTTCTGAGCAAGTGTGTGCCATCTGAATCGAAGTAAAACTTGTTCAAACTAGCAGGGGGTGCCGGAGGCACTGATGAGACCGGCACTAACAAAGACACTCATCAGTTGCCTGTGATATCGATGGGGACGCTCATCGACGTACCTGCTTTTTGAGATTTACTGCAGTGGCAAGGGGCTAAGCCGAGAACCCCAACAGCAGCAATAAATGTGGTTTTACACGGTTGTCGCAATCTGAGACTATTGTGGACGTTTTGTTCAACTTTGTCTATTTACTTACCCAAGAACCCTGACATGGCTATTTATGTTGGAATCTATTTGGCCTTTTGGATTCTGGTTTTTGTCCACGATCGACGCTTTCGGAATACCTTCACTTTATTCGCATTTTACATCGAGGAGATCTACTTTAGGTCATTGTTTCTAATCCAATTGCACGTGAAGGGATTCAGTTCCCAACGGATCACTTCAATGATCCATTTCTTATCTAGTGTGATTTCCATGGTGGCTCCGACATGGTGCCATGGACCCATTTGAGGGTGCCTTTTTTAAGGTGAATGTGGACTGACCGGATTTCCGAATTGACACTTTTAACTTCGTAATTTGTCTAAGTAGAGTGTAACAGTTGGCCTTCGGTTATGCACCTTTTTACGACGTCCCGCTGCCCCTGCGGTCCTTATGCTCCCTTGGAGTTTCATTTCTCTCTGATTGCAGCCGTTCCGGAAAGCCAGAAACTTCGTTTATTGCTGCTGCTCAAGCTTGTCACTTGGACACATGAACAGAGACACTGAAGGCAACAGGCATGTCCTCTTCCTGTAGGTGTGGTCACTTTGGATTCTGGTGAGGTCAACATTTTGTGCACCTAATTCGCTGAATTTGAACAGCTGTTTATGCCCATGTGGCCTGACTTGGCCACGGTCCCTTTTGGGAACAACGCACGATTACCTAAGTAGGAACTGAATCCTCTCAATCGATGCTCGGTACTGTTACTCTCGTATTTGTTATACTTTTAAGCAATGTTTCCCTGCAGGTCGACCTCAATTCCATCGTGGCCGGCACCACCGCACCGGAGCTCTACGGCACCTTCACCCACTGCACCGACTACATGGCCAACATCCCGCTTGGTTCCCAGTCCACACAATGTCCTACAACACCCCACACCACACCACGCTACTTCGAGTTTCACCTACACCTATGATGCCTTCTGGACCTTCTGAACACTTTTTTTGCCAACCTTCGGAACTTCAACTTCATTGGACACATCACCCAACGACATCGTTTCCTCCCACAGCTCCAGGTCATGTACATCCTGTTCACACGTTGCCCCACGCACTTCCGATCCAACATGGACCTCCTCCGCATTTTACTGGCCACTTATCAACATCACCAACATTACCGGCTACACCACCACCATCCTTGCCACATTCCTCTCCATCGACGAACACACGGACATCCAGCAGACATCTGGTCCTCCGGCCCCCATCTGGCCCTGTCCAGCCACCACGTCCAGTGGTCACAGCAGTCAAATCTGCCCCAAAACGACCTGCTCAACCTCGACGGGCTCCTCCACGAGTTGGTACTCCTCAACTTGACAAAACCAGATTCGACAACAGATGGATTCACATTTTTACACGCTGGAGACGAATGCGAATGTCGTTCTCGACTCACTCCACAAAACACTGCAACAATATCAATCTCCAAGCTCTTCAGGTCATCCTCCACCACCACATCCTTCGACACCACCACCGTCCAATCCTGCAGGCCCACATCCAGCTCACTCATCCCAGCCATCCCCACCGCGCTCATCTCGCCGATCGCCGACTCCACCAGTTCCCACCATCGCCGATCCCGCTCCCGTTCCTGTCGACACCATCGTAGCCGACCACAAACCTCATCGCGTCGCCGAACACAACATCATCCCCACACCTTCACCATATCGGCGCCGATCTCCAGCCCAACCTCGCTCCCCACCTTGCCGAGCCCACCGAGATCCCGCAAAGACACCTCGCCGCAGTCGCTCACCTCGTCGAGAACCAATTGTGCTCACTCCGGCTCCTCGCTCCTCCAGACACACTATCGACCTTGAAGCTGATCCAGATGAATCTTGGGGCGACTGGAAGAAACCTACGACTACACGACCAGCTTCAAGCACCCGCCCAATCTCACCTACCCATGGTCCTATACAGTTCCTCCCCAAGCAGCACCATTGGGCGCGGTCACCGAAAGAGTTGTGGATGGCACCACGAGCGAAAGCGGAGACGATAACACCACCTACGCCATTCGGGACTTTGAATCTTCCACTATAGTTGGCTCACGGAGTACAAGGATGCCGACAAAGATGCTAGCAGGATTTGGTGTGCCAACGAACTCCCTCCGGATCACTATGTCGCACTCAAGGAGGAGCTGAGCAAAATTAAAGGACCGGATAACCCCACATGTTACCAACTTCTCTAGACTTAGACTGGGCATAGAAAAGCAAGAAGGGAAGAGAAAGTATAAGAGTGATGGAGGGGGCTCGGCGGATGAGAAGGATGCGGTCAGAAGTGGGGTGATCGCAAGTGCTTCTGTGCTGACCTCAGTGAGTTGTTCAGATGCCCAAGTTGACATGTCCACTTCAGAGCACACCTGTTCAGAGCTATGTTCATCATAGCATGCCATCACCAATAACATATCATAAAGCTATTCATCATAAAACAATCTATTTGATATGTGATGAAGAAAGATATATATATATCTATTTTGATTCTGATGTTGAATTATCATATTCTAAAACCAACATCATTATTATGATATTGATGATGTCGTTGATGATGATGACGATGATGATGATGATGATGATAAGCCATGTGCACAGGTGAGTGAGTGAGACTGTGAGTGAGTGATGTGAGTGTGGTGTGTGTGAGTGAGAGATATGAGAGTGAATGAGTGAGTGAGTGAGTGAGTGAGTGAGTGACTGCCACGCCTGCCACGCCTGCCACGCAAAAGCGGCGGAGCCCCAAGGCACGCCAGGACGTACATCCGACCCCTTGGCAGTGCACATTGTCCCACGCCTGCCACGCAAAAGAGGCGGAGCCCCGAGGGACGCCAGGGCGTACATCCGACCCCTT
>Ga0126342_10013402_pt1 | contig 14525 bp, 14 predicted proteins | sample Cyp1metagenome_FD_92528 | JGI IMG/M metagenome (GOLD analysis project Ga0126342, IMG submission 92528) | Coral microbial communities from Lord Howe Island, Old Settlement Bay, Australia - Cyphastrea 1 metagenome | ecosystem: Host-associated > Invertebrates > Cnidaria > Coral ... | reverse complement strand
GTATTTATATATTATATATGTCTTTATATATTATATATATATATTATATTATATATATATTATATATATAATATATATTATATATAATATATATATAATATAATATATATATATACACATTACATAATTATATAATTAATATATATATAATAATATATATATATTATTATATATTATACATTCTCCCTAATTAGTCTCTAGAATTTCCTTTTTGTCAACATGCGTTTTAGGATAGGTCCGACAAACTCATATGTGCAGCAAGCTGATGGCTCATGTTTCACGCAGAGTCCATCTGGCTGCAACATCTTCCAAAATGTTCCACAAGTTCCACATTTCAAGGCCAGTGCAGCGTGGCTACTTGGTCTTGAAATGTCTTGAACAAACTTGAAAGACTGTACCCCATGTTTCCCGTAAGAAGCAAACAGCCAACTTTGCCTCGAAGCACTTCGGCATCCTGGCAAAGGGTGAAGGGTCCTTTCTGGAAATGGCATACTGCATACTGTACGTGTTTCTGGGATTGCTTGTCTGATGTGTCTTTTACCCCTCGAAAAACAGGCAAAATGTCCTGGCATGTCCATACCAGAGCACCCCGGATACCCTGGAACCACTACGGCAAAAAGGAACATCCATAAGGCATGCGCGCGACCTGCCAATCCAGACCAATCCACCTGTACGTGAAAACGTCCACAGAAAGACCCCGTCTCTCCATCTCTTCACTCAAATTGAGTGAAAAGTGCAGTCTATCCACCTACTAAGGCCCCACGGTTACAGGAAAATGAAAATTCCGATCGAGATTCATCCCAATGCTCTGTGGCGAAGTCTTCAGCTGGTGATTGATTCTGCAAATTTTGCGACACATACTTCTGAAACCTTGGTCCATCCAAGAACTGCCAAGAACACAAGCCTCGAATTCTTGGTTTGAAATCCGTAGCAATGCAATGTATTGATAAAGATTAACCAGCGAAGGATGACTGGACTACATCTCATCATCCTCACCTTAGCATCTAGCAGTTAAATATAAGTCCAAGCTGCTCCAACTCGTACTCTTCGTATTCTTTCGAGGTCCAGGTGCATTCTCCCGGCTTCCCAGTCTCGTTGCCAGTGCACAGCTGGTGCAAACCATTCCAACAGTCTCGTAAACACTTCATCTTCACCGGCAGTGGGTTCACTGGCGAGCCAAAAACATCCAGTCAAATTGTCGAAACGATGGCACAGCTGATCGCTGGCAACACCAATACTGCGCCACGTTTCATGAATGTAATTGTAATGTAAAGACTTTAGGGCCACTACATACTAGACTCTAGACACATCATATTACACATTTAGACACTAACAGTATCTACAAATATGATACTAATTCATGATATACCACTTGCTTCGACAATACCGGCTCAACAAACAGTTGATAGGGTGCTTAGTTTCAAAGTCCCAACACTTGACCACTGAAACCATCCTAGAGATACACGCGACACAGCAGACTGACTTGCAGTCAACATATGCAAACACATTTGAAATGAATTCAAGCATCTTCAAACCATGTTTTATCACGTTTTTATAGTTGTTTTTTTTGTTTTCTCATGTTTTACCATAGTCTCAGCCTCCATGGATCATCCTTTCCTGTTCTATTGTGTCTTCTCGCTACCTTCAGCTACCTGGGTGACCTGGTTTCCCGGCAGCCATCAGCTCAGCGGATGGCAGCCTCGCCGCCCTGGCCTTGACAGTTCCAACGGCAACGGCAATGGTGAATTCGAGGAACGGTTTTGGATGGACAAACAGAACCCAAACAGAAGCCAAATAGAAACAATATACCCAAAACACAAATCACCAAATCATAGTTTCAAGATGTTTCAAGAATGCACCAAAAAGGAGAACCAGCACAGATTGAAATCGAACTAGAGACATTCATATCAATTTCAAGCGGTTTGATGATAAGACTGACCAAAGACAACTGATAATGCCCGCACGGGGAATTGGGAGACAGCAGCTTGTGACCAAACTTGAGGACCACCATGTCTCGCCATTTTGCTTGGTAGATGTGGAGTGAGGTCTCAATGAAGCATTTGTCACGCATGACTGCCGGTAGTCACTGCAATTGTAGCCATTTATATTTATATCAATCTATCACATATTAGCATTCATCATAACAATATATTATATATAATAATTACAACAATAGTTCCAGGAAAACAAACGCAAAACCATTGAAGCAAGACCGTCCGAAGGAACACAAAAGTCTCTTGCTGCAAATACAATTAATCACAAAGACAAGGCTTGTAAATATTTCGTAGATTCTAGATGATAGATGATGATAGTAGTTCTTGCGTCTGATGCACAGCATACTAAGCCATGATCCGTTTTGAATGCTGCCAACTCCGGTTCTGTCTTCCGCTTCGCATGGCTACTCTAAGTTGCCCAACAACTCCTCCACCAGCAAGTACCAGAACTGAATGCTCACCTAAGACACACATTGGTGGCCGGTGGCACGCGATATAGAAGTGTGTTTTTGCAAGCTTTGGTCTGGTATTGGTCTGGTCATCCCCACACTACTGATACCCCTTGGAGCTCCATTTTGTCAAAGGCATAACTTAACGACGATGCAGTGCAATCAGTGCAATCAGTGCAATCTGAACACACCACTTGGATCACTTGGGATTCGACGGCATTCTGTGTAGTACTCTATCTTCCTCGAGTCACGCGGGATCACCCACCTGAGTTCAATTCCACAGTTTCCATGACTTTCTTGTGCGCGAGCACTCAGCCAATTTAGCTGGGACTTGGACGCAATCTTTTTGGTGAGGTCAAGCTCTTCCACGAAGTACGAGGTCTTAGCCACACTTGAGTGGGATACACATCCACTGAAACCAAATGGAAGTCACAACGTCCAGGACAATTCACCTCGACCTGGGTTCCACCGTTGAATTAGTGGAGAAACATGGAAAACATGGTATACTATGGTATACTATACTTAGTTTGCATTTGTTTGCCCGGCAAACTCTTCCTTTGCTTTCTGCGGCAATTCAACAGGAACCAAGACGTGGCACCAACCGACAGTTGAGCCTGCTGGTTCAGGTAGATTGCACCAGGGTGTAGCCGCATGTAAGCCAGTTTTTGGTCCAACCTGGGACCACCACATTGCACCAGGGTGTGCCGCAACATGCCGCAACTAATCCGTCTCATGGTCTATCTATCGTGGGTGACAGCAGGACACAATGTGACAAACTCAACGTTCCAAACGAAAGAATGAGACATCACAAGCTGTAAGGCATGGCAATGGCAACAACTTTTAGGCGCGGACGTCTCAAGTGGATGGCTGTTGCCGCGAACAACCACCTACACCCAGGGCCAGGGCCAGCTGAGAAGGACAACGTGTTCTCCCAACAAATGATCACCAAATTATACCAAATTAAGATAATTAAGGGAAATGGTGGAGGCAAATCCAGTCAAAGATTTCCCATCTCCAAACACCATGGATACTTCTGGACCGTTTCTTGGTCCCAATCCTTGCAGGCCTGGAATTGGATGGGGTCGATGTCTCGGAGGCTCACCTCTTCCTTGGGCGGTCTTCGCCCTTTTCCTGGCTTTTGGCAGGGTATGCACCATGCGTGGCCCCAGCTGGACAAGCCAGTCCTTGCGTTACCCTCATCAGCACACCGGCCTTGTCATGGGCTTCCGGAAGAATGCTGATCTTGCTGGTTAGGTGCGTCAAGCATGTCACTACGGATTCCAAGAAGACAATGGTTTGGAGAGCAATTAATTGACCCAAAAATAAACAACTCTTTCTAACTACACACATCGAAGATGTCACACATTGTCACACACTCCTGCCTCCGTGTTCATGCCTGGCTTGACTGGTTGTACCACAAGGCGACCCTCTCGCAGCAGCCTCAGGCAGGGTCATAGCTACATCTCATCTGATACCTTTAGCCGCTTGCACATTGCCTTGGGGCATTGCAAGATGTTCCCATCAAGAATTTGTTGCCCGACAAGATAAGATTTCTTAAGTATCTTGTTTCTGGCAGGCCATTTAATTTCCAAATGTCACGTGTTTCCCCTCCAAACATCTCCAAACTAGCCGCTGACGAGCTTATGGGGCCTTCCGGGGCCCTGGCTCATCCTGGAGCTTGGCTACTTCTCCAAACCACCTGTGATTACCAGAAATTGTCATGGTCCATAGAGGTCCATAGGGGTACATCAGTGAATCAGATCTTGGTAGTACATGGTAAGAAAATGATAGAAAATGTAGTGCCAACCCTGAACTGGAAAATAAAATACCGAAAGAAAACAGCCTTAAGTCCTGAAATCCTACACTTGCATGCTACAGGATTGAATGAAACTAACAAGTTTACCAGAAATCAGTGCAAGAATCGCGCGGATGAGCAAACCGACCAAAGGATGATAATCGATTGCCTTGAATTGTTGCATTCCACATCAGCAACCAATGCGCAACAATGAGAAGCGTTCGTTTCTGACGCCGCAAGGGGATCTCCATGATCTCCGCGTGGCCAATCGCCACAGCTTCATAACAGCAAACTCCGCTGAAGGAGTTAGGCCCCGTGCGCGCACTTTGGCACACTTGAGGGCCCATCAACCAAATGACACCACGTCACGTTTGGTGCCCAAGGTTTGCTAGCAGCCGTGAAGTCACAAACTGCTGGTCATTAACAGTCACTTCCCTGGCTACAAAAAAAGGTAAGATATAAGATATATGGCATGGATATATGACATATTATATAATTATACATACATTATATATGATGATATATGGATATATAATTATATAATGATATATATGGTAAGATATGGTAAAATTATGTAAGATTCACAATCTTCAAACATCTCCAGACTGCCAAGCTCATCATCCTGCGGGACAAAAAGGACGCTGCCAAGTAACCCCAGCCGACCTTTTAGGCTAGGCTACTCCACAGCAGTTTCGACGATCAGCAACCAGGACCACCAGCGATTTGAAGGCCTGTGAAAGACTGTGGCAAGGAAACCTCCGCATCAAAACAAAACTGTGAATAAAATCCAAACACTTAATGCACCCACTCTTTGCACTTGCACTCTTGGACGCCCCTGGGGAACCACACAGTTGGTTTCAGGAAAAGCACTCAAAAGAGACACCAGCACCGAGAACAGGAGGACTCCGCCTGCAAGAACTGTAAGCATCGCTGGTGAATATGTTGATTCCTCAATCTTGGGGTGTCCTCATGATATTGGATGATATTGGATGATATCGGATGATATTGGCACGGTCAATCTATGTCTATCATTGTCTATCATCCTGTCTATCATCCTGTCTCCAGCGCATTGCGGTGTGGTGCGCTGGGCTGATCACCTCCCACAAGGAGATTGACCCCGCCAACAGATGGTCGCTTCCACCAGGAGTCCTTCGCGGGCGACGGCTTGATGCGGCTGGAAATTCACGGGAGCCCATTGGACGGAAGATATAACATGATATATATATATACCTGATATTAAACACAGAACAACAATGTAGACCATACATCAACATACGTAATATAGAGATATATAGAGATATTATCTATAAAGTTAAGTATATATTTATAGGATAGTATAGGGTAAGATCTTTGAAAGGACCAACCAGCCAGTTTCACCAAACTTTGCTTTGAACAGAGATAAGTTCTGACGTAGCTATAGCAGTCTGCAGCGAGCCAAACATGCGCTGTGTTGCTGGAAAATAGATAATTACTGTAGCAGGCACAACCTCCTGTTGAAAACTGTTGAAAGAAATCATCCAAAAGCCGTCGGTGGCACTCCTCCGCCCAATCCTTGCATTATTCCTTCTGCTGAGGCAGAAACCAACAAAACGTCAACGCTCCAGCGAGGTTCACTGCCATCCTGATTTGTTTTGGGCACATTCGAGCATCCACGGTGTTCAAATACGCACAACATGCACAACAAACAACCAAAACAAAGATGTCAGTGAACCTGTCCACTTTCTGAGACCAACCTTCACTCCTTCACCAGATTTTGGGAGAGCCAGGAAAAATACACTGAAACTGAGAGTTATTGGGCAAACATGGGCAAACAGCAACACAATACCCTTTTTTTGACTTGCAGAAGAGATTCGTGAAATAGGTGGCACGCGCCATGCGTGCATTATAGAGATCTTGCGGTGGATGTGGATTGCGTATGCTGGGAAAATATGATTCCGCGATCCCGTGCAAGTCGAAAATCGGCACAAAGAGATTTTGCAGATTGGAGTTCAGCGTGATGCCTGCGTTGTGAATACTGGTCAAAAACTCGTACCTCAGGCGATCTCAGGCGCACGCCTTGCTCCCGGTTCTTGTGTAGTCTGGATCGTACTGTTGAATGGGTTTCTAGGATTTAAAAATCTTAAAATTTACTTGGAACGAAATGAACTTCCTAGAGATAATATGAGATAATTAGATGATCTTGGAACTTAGGTACCGCTGTTCTGAATCTTACCCATTCAAAATGTGGCTTCAGCACTTCTTCGCTAAGAGACAAGCCAGCACCTTGAAGTTCCAGCTATCCCAAGACTGTACCCAAATGACCTCCTAAACCAATTAGAGTCAACCAGTTCTTGCAACATCTTACAACATGTTACAACATCTTACAGCAACACGATTTTCTGATGGCAGCAAAAGCATCTGTGCCAAGTTGCACAGAGGCCTCATATCCGTCAGGCGAGATCTCCACCACTGCAAGGCTTGACAACACTTGTGCGATGCCCTGGATGATCATCAGGACATTACCTCAACAACACTTAAGGAATCGACCTAGGGTCAAATGACAGCGTCCTCCGCGTCTACAGAGTGATTTACTCTGATTTAGATTAATGGTTATGATTGATATGATTGGTTTAGTGACTAATTGTGTGTTTTTAAACATGTTTTGTTGCTGTCCATGAAGCCGACATTCAGCAAGCGTCGAGATTTGCTCTGCGCGAATCTCTGCGCTGCATCCCAAGTGGCTACCAAAGGCATAGAACCAACCGTCTTGACCAACGCCCCAGGCCTGGGCGGGGAGAAGCCGTCAGAGGCAGATTCTGGCGATCAGATGCTGTACCCAGGTGGCTTGCGGTCGGTTTCGCCAAAGGGTCCAAAGGCTTGCATGTTGTATGAAAATGTATGAAATTCGACAATGATACCTGAAAAATCCTGAAAACAATGATTCATCTTGCAATCATCTTGCAACAAACCCGAACCAGGACAACATGAAAGTTTCCCTTGAATTTGAAAACGACACCGAGGTGCATTGTATATAACCATGAGCTGGAAGCAATTGTTGAGCGCAAGGATTGCCGCTGTCCACACGAAGGTCATGCGCCAGTTTCGATTCATAAAGAACCTTCTGAAGACGTAAACACCTGGAAGTAGCATGAAGTAGCAAGGTCCATGTGTTGTGTGATGTCAACATCTTCGGATTTTTGAGGGCAACATAGAGTCCAGTGCCCAACAGCAACCCAGTGGGTCAAGTGATCCTTAAAACGCCATCAGTTCCACCAGTTCCCTTCAAGGCACCCATCAAAAACATGGCATTGCCAGCGAACGTTCCCACCTTGCGAGCGACTGGGACTATAAATGATGGGACTAGGGTAGCAACGACGTGGTGATTTTCGCCCGAGGATTTGTGTCCAAGGCTCTGAGTTCTGCAATGTCGAGGGAGCAGCGATGAAGGCAATGATATTCTTCGGATATGCAGTTTCCAAGTTTGAGAAGATTCGACATCTTCAGCCACATCCAATTGTAGTTCAATCGTCAATCACCCTACTGGATCTACTGGGCAAAGAAATTGGAGTTTGGAACCAGTCTCACTAGCTTAGCTTTGTCTTTGGACGTTCAACTCCATGGAATGAAGAACCAAAATTAACCAAAAGGCCTCCGAATTCCATGAGTTCCATGTTTTGTTTCGCTTCAAGTGGCTGCGCCGGATTCAGCAAGCTTGCAATGGCCATATTACCTGCAGCCAGGCGGCTGCTGAATTGCTAAGCGGCTAAGCGTGGAAAAGACAATGCCAGAGCACCAAGACTGGGAAGATCTTAAAATCTACAGATTTATACAGATTTGATACATCAGTCCGTTGTTATCCAGTTTGCGGGTGAAGAAAAAGCCACCAAACCCCACTCTCCAATCTGTCTATAATCCCTTCTACATCTCCTAGTAAGAAAACGAAATGCTGCTGGCAGCGGCGTAAATCCACCATCTGAAGAGGAAAAATGGTTCAGCCATCTGGAAGTCAGTCAAGGCCAATACCAATCTTCTGTCGTACTCTCGCTGAGCCCTCTTGCTAGTCAAGGTGCCGAGAGCAAAAATGATAAGATAAAACATCACCTTTGTCTGCATCACCTCTCATGGATGATTGTGACAAGTTCACAATGTTCACAGACTCAGCTCAGGCATTCATCCTCACAAACAAAGACGTTGCGCCATCACGGGAAAGCGTCATACAACCATAGTTTTTTTCGCACTAAGATATTGTATAACAAGAATTGTTCGTCATCTCCAAACTGAGGATCAACCTCAACTTGAGGCCAGGATGGGGGTACGAAAGCTAGCAGGGCTGTTGTAGGGTTGCAATAGCGAGAGCCCCCCAATGCAGCAATCGTCTCTCGCCAGGTGTTTTGAGCAAATGAAAGACAATTTTTTTTTAAAAAAAGGCCTCCAAATGGAAGCCCAAATCTGCATTAGGCGTACGCAAGATGTTCAAGGCAATGCAACATTGATGATGATGATGATGATGGTGCTGGTGGTGATGATGATGATGATGATGATGATTATGCTGATGCTGATGCTGATGCTGGTGGTGGTGGTGGTAGTGGTGGTGGTGGTGCTGCTGCTGCTGCTGGTGCTGGTGGTGCTGGTGGTGCTGGTGGTGCTGGTGCTGGTGCTGGTGGTGGTGATGGTGGTGGTGATGGTGATGATGGTGGTGATGATGATGATGACAACGATGACGAGGAGGAGGAGGAGGAGGAAGAGGAAGAGGAAGATAATGAGTTGATGGTTGATATACTGAGATGAAATACTGAAGAGGACGACCCTATACCTGCAGGAAACCTATGCCCGAGGGGGACCAGGGGGGGATTGAACCCGGGCCTGCCAGGGGGGTGGTGTAACTGCAAAGTTTCAGGGTTTCCAACGGTCCTGGTGCCTGCCTATTCTTTGTTAAAGCAAGAGCAACTTCAGCTAGCACAAGCTAGCTTTCGTAATTTCGCTGGCAGAAATACAACTTGTCAAGATATTTCTATCGAAAGATCATGAAAGATCATTTCCTGACTTGCGAGGAGATGAAAAAATGACAAAAAAACGAAGTGCACATCTCCTGTGGACATTCAAATGCAAACGTTTCACTCTCTCCCTCCATGCCTTCCACATCACCTTCAGCACATCTGAAGCACTGTGAGTTGTCACCACTTGCTGTGGCGGATCCTGCGATGCTAGTTGACTTTGCAGGAAAGGACTGCTAGTTGTCACAAGAATGCTCCAGTCAAAGGTAATCCAATCATCACCCTTGCAGTCCTGCAATAAAACAGACATCAGGATCAAAAGCGGTAAACTTAAGCACACCAGAACGATGTGAACTTCCCAAAATGTGAGTTCAAAAGAAAAGATAGTATCATTGGTATCCTCAGCTCAACGGGCATGTTTGCGCATGTTCTGAAGCAAATGGCGGTGGTATGTGGTGCCAATATTCTTGCACTCTCGGACAAATTCCGACAATTCAGGTCAGTCTCTGTTTCTGCATGTTTCTGCTATTTCTTATGATCAATCAGCAAAGTGTGCATGTGTGGTGTAGCGTCATGTAGCCATCTCGGGAGCCATGACATGACATGCAAACATATTAATTATTTAATGCCAAGTTGCTCGCCCCTTGCTGGAAGGGTAGTAGTATTTCCCATTCATTCCAAGGATGCCCAACCTTTCATCACTTCAATGAGAAAGAAATGTTAGACTTCTGTGAAAAGACTGCCGCTCCCCCACTCCCATGCGAATGTTTGAGTGAAATGTATTGAAATGTGAGCCGTTTCACCTGTGTTCCATTGAAATCAATCATATTTGCAGCTGTGACATGAATCCGAGTCACACATTGGTTACTGTTGTCGCTGCAAAGCGCACCATCCTAAGGAAAAAGCGCGTACTTCTTCCCTAAACGATGCTGCGAAATTCTGGGAGTGCACATGAGCAATGTATCTTTCCAGATCTTTCCAGTTTCCGACATACATGAAATTTCGAGTGATTTCAGAGTCAAATGATTTCAGCATATATCTCAGTACTGTCTAAAAAAATCACTGAATAGATCTGGCTGTGGCATTGGCGCCATGAATCTGTCCCGTTGTTAGGATGTAGCCCCTGGTCTCTGGCGGCTCCAGTTTGCTGAGCTCAATGGTCATACCATCACCAGCAACATCTGAGAAAATGTAGAAGAAACACATCACCTGGGCAGCGCCCCAAGGCCCCAACCATCAGTTTCCAAGTTTCCCGCAGCATACAGTATGACGAATGTGACACTAGTGACTATAGTTAGTACAGTAGACCATAGAAGACCAGTGTGGTGGACTTCGGGTGACCCCGTAATTAGCAACGCCGACGCCAAATCATGTTCTGCCAAATTGATCCAAATTGCCAGTTCACTGTAAGGTGTCAATACATGACAGTGTTGGGTGTTTCGAAATTGAGATCGCCTTGATTTTGGCACTGACATGCGAGTACTGTCTTGCAGGCTTGTTGTCACTGATTTCCGAACCTCTTCTAATTCCTCATGCATCTGACAATGATGCGCCACATCATCCATCATTGTGTCATATTGTGTCTGCACCGAGGCACCATCAGTAGCATCATGTAGGTTGCAAAATTGCCCTCGTCAGCCAAATTCTGTGCCTTGGCAACTTGGACTGCCTTCAGTTCCTGTTGAAATCCGGCACATGGGAGCAAGGATTCCCAAGAGTAGAATGAGTAGAATGAGCTGAGCTAAAGCACATTAAAGATCATGAAAAAGCACAAAGGGGGCATGAAGAATTGAGATATGATTGATATATATATATAATTATGTATATATATAGATTGATATTACATCGGCATACATCGGCAGCAAAAGGGATCAGACAGGTCTCAAGAATCAAGACATCCAGTAAACGCTTCCAAAGCGCAACTGCAGACATGCAAGCTAGGATTAGAATCGATGAGCTCCATCCAAATATGATCCTTGGACGTTGGAAGCTGACCATGAAACTGCATCTCCACCAACAATCAGACAATTGACACTGTAAATTACCACGATTTGAAACCTTCGACGGCTTGACCCGTCAGAAACAGCCACAGATGTTAGCTGCAGCCCAAGTTCCATCCTTTTCTACGTGAGCCGAAGAAGGTAATACGATCTAGTAGCAAACCGTAGAATATTTTGAAGTTCCATGGCATCTGCGTGAGTGATACCTCAGACACAGCCCTACCACTGCCGCTTGGATTTATTTGAACCGTAGGATTGTAATGGATTCGGAAATCATTGGCACATGTCCGACCAGAGTAGTCATGTGTCTTGCTTAGGATGCCATCCATGATCATCCATGTCATCACCGTGAGTCATGAGCAGCAAATTCATGCAAATTCACCATCTATCAGCCTACTAAAACCGGGGACATGTACTGCTCAGCCAAAGGACCGAGATGTTGCACTGCTGAATGGATGCTCGTCCAGGTTCTCCCAAGGGTCCAAACACATATTGGCAAATTGGAATGTTGATGTAGTTGGAAACGAAGCCATACCTGGGAAAATACTGAATTAACATGCAAAAGCAATGCTTACATATGCTTACCACATCTTACCACGTCTTTTACATTCACCATGTTCCATCAAAACCTGAGAATTTATGAACATGTGTTGCAAAATGCAAAACATGTCAAATAAATTTAGAATACCCTGCGATATTTGCGCCAGAGATACATCAGGCCCACAATGGCGTACATGCAATAGAGGCCCCAAACCGCTGTCTTGTCAATAGTTCCTCGTACGGAAACCACTCAATTCGCCGACGTTGTGGTTGTGGCTGCAGTTTCAACATCTTTCAACTTCATCCCAAAAAATGTTCCCCATTCGGGACCTCAACTGATTTGACCTGGCCCATCCGTTGTTAGCAACAATTTGGAATGGGGGCTCTTCGAAATATTGCGTCCCGAAAATTGCAATTGTTCGCCGCCCTTTCGCATACTGTTCACTGTTCACCTCATTTCAATTCGGGGTTGGTTTTCGTTCTAGCAGAAAGTTGTGGTAAAAATATGTAAAAAATATGTATGCCAAACATTTCGCTGCGCTTTAGCCCCCGGCGACTGAGGCAATAGCAGCTGCCACTACAAAAAATCTGACAGTTTTAGAACGACTCCCGAATTGCCCAATATCCCAGTCCTGGGACAGGATCCAAAGACACCCGAACCACCTCCGCGATACTTTGCACCAAGCTGTGACTTCTGGGAATCGTACCGTGACCCGAATGGCCAGCTGGGCCAGCAGAACTCAGTAGGCTCCGGTCATCCACCACCGAGGAAAGGAGCGAACCAGCCCGGTCCAGGCGGCCCAAGGACATGAAAACGTGCGAATTGGCACCGCTTGATGTCAGCCTGGAGGGCTACCCATCAAGGCACATCCTGTGCCGACTGTGGCTCGGTGCTGTTCAAGAAATGGGATGAAATGGGATGAAATGGGCTGAATTCTGACGGTTCTGTGCTGCGAAACTGCTATGCTTTTGCACATGGAAAAGATTGAAACGACCCGAATCAAAACAAACATCGATGCAATCGACCTCGGAAAGTGAGTGTCAAATAGGCAGCATTTTACCATGTTTTTCCCTCTTCGTGAAACTTCAGGGATCACCGAATGCACTAAGACCTACACATGCATGTGCCATCCAAAGGCAGTCTTGCTTGCTTTACTTTGGGCTTCATTCTGCAGCTTAGCATGAAGGCTCAAATGCAGCTGCAAAGAAGTGAAAGAAAGGCCTTCAAACATATTTTCTCAGCAAGAGACCAACTTTGAAACTTCATGGATCACAGATGATCCCAGCATTCTTGAAGCATCAAGCATGACATATCATGACGATACTAATTAATCTCTTCGGTAAAGCGCCGGTCTCGCCTGTTGGCATCGGTGCCAGACAAGGGGGGTAGCTCGGCTGCAGCGCACAGCATGTGGCCCTGGCATCAACACACAGGTCTCTGATGGTCTCTGCATTCTCCCGCGATTTAAGCGACTTCGGTTCTTGGTTCGTCCAATGCTCCCTGTCCACCTTGGTCTTCCAAGCATCCTGAAGCATCCTGTCTTTTTGTTGTGACCCAAAAGCAATTGCAAGCCTTGAGCAGCAGCTCATTGGAAGTATCCGGTAAACGTGCCTGGCGCATGCTGAAGTGAAGGCAGTCACGAGGTTCTGCCAGATGTGCCAATATTTTGACATGAAAGCGACTGGAACAAGCCACAAGCGAGTTTTCACATCTTCGATGATGGATCTTCGACCATCTTCAGTCTATATAGAGCAGCCAGGGACTGTTCTGAACATATCAGTCAAAACCTGTTATCAAGTTTCACCTTCATCTAAAAATGATCAACATCTATCGCCCTACTGAAGGAATTCAGCAGCTTGGTATGGCTTGGCAAAAATTGAACCATCAACACCACCATGCCTCGATAGAGCGCCTGGCTGGGAAGCCCCATCTTTGAGAGCTACCATCACATAATCAAATAACATCAAATAGCAATAAATAACATGCTTTTCTATGCTTTTCTATGCTTTTCTGACGCATCCCTGTGCAGCCATAGCCTAGCTGGCCTAGCTATGCCTAGCTTACCTGCTATTGCCTGGGTCTATAAGCCAACGGATGCCTGGTTCAAATTTGGTGGATCCTCATGACAGCGAGTGGCGCTCAGTTGTAAGGACATTCCAATTTTGTAAGTGACACGTCGGAAAGGCGAAAAGAAATCCTCCGGATTTCGGCAGAAATGCTGCTCCAGCGGTGCATCCTCAATGCTCAGAGCTTTCTTTGGAAGTGCCGTGACATCAAACGCAACCGACTGGATCCGACTGGCAATTCTAGTCTCAAGTCATACATCAAAGTACAATCCTTTCATGTCCGTTCGATTGTTCTGATTTGTGCCAGCAAAGACAAATCCGAAGACTACAAGGACAGCTTACACAACTTAGGACTCCATGCCATGGCAATCAGAATCGCAGTTGACGGACGACCTCTTCTGCCTGATCTGCAGTCTGCATCTCTCGTTCGTTTCAATCGCTGGCAGTCGGTGGATCCAGTTGATTGGACTGTTGCATGATGTTGCATCTCAATCTGCAACCTGCACATGTGTTATAATTACTTAAGTATACTTTGCTAAATTTCATAAACCCTGGCCCCTATAGGAAAGAAAAAAACAAAAAAACGTTATATATCTGCAGGTACCTGTCATAAGTTTTAAAACACTTAAAACGACTTAAACACAAACGGGTCTTAGTATAATCGAGTATGCAAATAGTAGATGCAACATATCTAGTAAATACAGGTG
>Ga0126342_10013401_pt1 | contig 14526 bp, 14 predicted proteins | sample Cyp1metagenome_FD_92528 | JGI IMG/M metagenome (GOLD analysis project Ga0126342, IMG submission 92528) | Coral microbial communities from Lord Howe Island, Old Settlement Bay, Australia - Cyphastrea 1 metagenome | ecosystem: Host-associated > Invertebrates > Cnidaria > Coral ... | reverse complement strand
CCTTTCCAGGAAATATCCTTCACAGGAACTGTTCTTGACAGAAAGTGTCCTTTCCAGGAAGTATCCTTCACAGGAACTGTTCTTTACAGAAATTGTCCTTTCCAGAAATTCCCTTTGAAGCCAAAATTGCTCCGTGGGAATCGACACACATGTCTGTTACTTCTTAGAAATGAAACTATTTTCACTTATTTTGACTTATTTTAACTTATTTTCACTTATTTTCACATATTTTTGAAATGTATTCAACTATATTTGATTATATGTTCATTATTATGTTATAAGTTCACCTAAACGATAAGTGGAACTTAAAACTGAATAATTTTAAAAATACAAGTTAAACAGAATATTAGCAGGATAATAGCAACTTATCAGATACTTATAAGTTCATTAAGTGCCTGAAGTGGTAATATCTTCACTTTGGGGTCACAGCAGTGCAACTGCGTCCACAGGTTCCGAGTCCCAACTCCATTCGTTGGTTCTGCTGTGGCTACTTTTTGGGCCTGCTGAGTGGCATTTTCTTTTGCCTCTGGTTGATTTTGTACCCATGACGGGCGTTTATCTTCCAGCAGACCAGGCTACAATGCGAGTGTACACATCGCGTGAGCCAGAGGATCCTGAGTTCACAGTGGACTCGATCCTGCCCTTTTTGGGCCTGGGAGCTACAGAGTGCGACCTCAACCACTATGTGCTCCCCATGCAGACGTCCGTGCAGACCTATGTCTGCCCAGCACTGGAATCCGCAGAGTCCAAGTGGATACCATGGGATACCACTTTGGACGACACCTTCCGGTTGCACCTGCTCGTTTGCGAGAGGGAACTCTTCATTTCGATCTGCTTCCCGTATCCACAACTGGATGATCAACCTTGGTGGCGGCCATCCCGCCAACAGGCTCTTGACCTACGTGTAGCTGCATTGCTTGCCCCCGACCGAGACCGTCGAGGTCATTGGACGCATGCATAAGAGCTTGCGTAAGTTGCGGGACGAGGTCACCATTCTGAAGACCGAAGTCAGGCTCCTTAGGAGAACCTTCGGACAAGCATTGGAGAACCTGGCCGCCAACTATGAAGAGCTGACACCGTTGGTAGGGCTTGTTGCGCCGCCTCACATCCAAGGAGATGATCACATGCCAAACGAGGCCGACTGAAATCTTCCGGCCATCGCACTTTCAAGAAGGTTTTTACAACAATTTAAATGTATTCGGGCATATCACCCGGTGCGGCCACTGAGCTTTTGGGCATCGCCCGCTCGAGTGCCATCAAAAAAAAGAAAAAGCACTTCCAGTATCTTCGGGGGTTTGTCGCACTGTCAGAACTTCACATCATTAGACATTGACACATGTCAAGAGATTCACAGTTTACATGTTATGTTGAAGCAGTTGGGCAGTCTCAAAAGAGTGGTCAAGTGACCCACACATTGATGTTTGACCGTCACATCTTCATCATTCTGCCATGTTCATGCAAAGGCTCAAGTGAGCAAAGTTTTGAACACAGGGGCGGCTTAGCACTTGACTTCTTTTGAAGGTCTGAGCCCCTGCACCACGCTGTCGAGTGACAGTGGCAAGTGAAATTCACATGATGTGCATTCAGAACATGGGATTGATGTTAGTTCAGAATAGCTTCAACAGATCGTCAAGTGACGTTCGTCAAATTCAGGTGTGGAAGTGAACAAGTCACCCTCTCAGAGTGGACAGACTCCTGATCATCATATGATGGTTCATGTCTCACTTGACAAGTGTCCCGTGATGATTTTCATTCGGTATGAAAAGGTAACGGTTTCTATGTTATCTCAGGTTTCGAAGTCAATATATCCATTGGAGCCGAACAGGCGGGTTGATCGGGTTGCAAGTGCAACTTTTCTTGACAGCTCGAGTGAGTGCATCTTTTGATAGAGATTGGACGAGTTTGCAAGTGCAATTTCTTCTGGTATACTCGAGTGGGAGTTAGTCGACTTCTCGCCACGGACATCTGACCTGCACACCAGGAGATCTTCAGACGGTCTGGTGGCACTTTACTCAGATGTGTTCGATTACAACCCAGACGTTGATTTTCATAACGTGTCCTTTTCAAATGCATCTAGGTTCAAGGAAGATATAATTTTGAGTCTGACTTCAACCTGTTGCTGGACATTTGTGTTTTTGGACGGCGTTTGAGACTCCTGTATTTGAGGTTTTCGGCCCCTGGGCTAGTGAGTGCATCCGAACCTCTCCTGCTGAGTTTTGCATGAGCATCCGTGCATCTGTCCGTATAGGTGTATGCGGAGAGGGTTGAAGCGACCCAATGATTCTGACAACCTGTCAGAGTCGGCATCCGTCAATTCCCGAACCGTGCAGTTGCCTTTGCCCGATGATCTCGATTCAGCCGAAGTGGTTGACATAGCAGGGTCAGATGAGGACAATCTCTTTGGAAATGATGATGCCATCCCACAATGGGATGGGTACTTTGATTTTCCCCCTCAACCACCAATACTATCAAATCAAAGAGCATCCGTGCTTGATGAGAATAGTGCGAAGAATTTAAAGTCTATGGTGACGGATTCCTGCCTAGGAGCCAAGCCTACTTTCAAATTCAAAATGCCTTGGGAGCGGAAAGGATTGTCACTTATCTTCAACAAAGATCCCTCAAAGCTGATTCCTACTCCTGTCATGGGTCCGGTCGAATTTGATGCTTTAGGCAATCAGACAGCCTCGTCCGTTCAGCTTGCACAGGGAAAAACTATCCGGGGGGCCTTTAGTGATGTCATCAACTTCGGAAACATAGAGCTATCTGAAAGGGAGCTGGAAGAATCAGCCATGACGAAGGCTCTGGAAAAGTGGTACCTGATTTTCTCTACGGGTCCTGAGTCATGGCCCAATGGTTTTGATCTCCGTGCAGCTGTGCGCAACCACAGACTGGATGATATGAAACTCGTTTTTGGGAATAGGAGCCACGGGAGCATTCTTAGACGGGGTCAAGCATCTTGCAATTCACAAAGTGGTATAAAGCTCGGTACTTTGCACTGTGCCCATTTCCTGTGTCTCAAGACCTTGTGGAAGAATATCTGCAAGCCATGAAAGATGAAGGCAAGCCTGCCTCATATATCAGAGGTTTCGTGGAGGCATTGAACTTTTGCAAACACGTTGTTGGTATCAATGTGAGCCTCGAGACAGAAGACCTGATCTCGATAAAAGTCCGCAGACTCATAGAAGTCAGCGATGCCATGCGTCGAGAGAAGAACCAGGCACGGGTGCTGACCGTGAAGGAGGTCGAACACTTGGACCTGTATCTTTGCGATGAAAGCTTGATCTTACCGACAGGTTTGCTTGCCAGTGGGTGTATGTTGTTTTGCCTCTACAGCAGAAGCAGATGGTCAGACATCAGGAAAGTATATAGCTTTTATGCAGATGTGGATGAGAAGGAGGGTAAGATATCCGGATACCTTGAATGCAAAACCAGGTCGCACAAGACATCCAGACTGGTGGCAAAAGGTGGCCTTGCAATGCCCTTGGTGGCCCCCACCTGGGGAGTCACATCCCCGCCATGGGGACTTGCATTCTTGAAGGTTGCCCAGCTTGCCAACAGACAGCTTGAAGGCCTTGACCACGAGCCATTGCTTGCTGCTCCCAACCTAACGGGAGGATGGTCATCACGAGCAGTCACCACCAAAGAAGCTGGGAAATGGATTAGGCATGTATTCAAAAATGTGGAAAGAGGATCTACTTTCACTACGATCCAAACTCTCAAGGCCACGCCTCTTTCCTGGAGTGCGAAGTGGGGGTTAGATCCAGATGTCAGGGCTATCCTAGGACACCACTCCACAGGGAAAACTTAGCCGCTTAGGGATTTTGAACTGGTCCTCCAGCAGATCAGGACAAAAGCTTTCTAACCAGATGCTACATGCTCTGGCATGCTGAGTTCAGCAATCGTACCCGATCCGAAATCCTCATTCACAGTTGACCCTGCATCTAGCCGTAAAGCCTCCGAAGACATCTCTCAAGAGCCCGACTCCTGCGAAACATCCTCTGACTCCAATGCATCCGACAGTAGTGACCCCGAGCCAGGTGCCGAGTATCAGCATGATCCAGTAGTTGCACCCAGAACTTGGGACCCTGATGTGGTCATGTACAGGAACATCCGTACTCAAGTTGTTCATGTGGTAGTTGGTGGGTGCGTAGAGTCGCTCCTTTGCGGAGTGAAGATCACTCAGGATTTTGAACAGGTTGATGAGTCTCCATTTTTGGAAATCCATAAGTGCAAGAAGTGCGCCGCCAAGAAGCCTATCAAGACGGTAGGACCAGGACGCCTGGCATCGATCTTAGGATCTGCGAACCGAAGGTGAAAAAGGGCGCGTCTTGAGCAGCATCAATGTCGAAATCCATCCTGAGTTCACGACAATTTGAATTGGCAAGTGCCATTCATTGCAAGTATAGGGTCACAAACCCTCTCTCAGCATTTCATGTTGAGTTGTTTATGCATTGTGGATTTTGTCACATGCCAACCTGGTCACATGGCAAGTGCCACATGTCAGTGAAAAAGTGATGTCAGTCCAACTCGCAAGTGCTGAGTTGAAAATTTCACCATGCGTGTGCGTGGCTCAGAAAAAAAAGCTTTGACAGGGGGCATGATTGAAAACATCAACAAACAAGACCACTGACATGATTTAACAAACACTTGAGTTGAACGGAACACCACAAATGACTCATTTCGGTGATATACACTTACTGGTTTCAGTGATCACATGTTCTTACAATAGCTTTAGCGCTTCCTCCTCGCTGACATGAGCACCTTGTTAGAGTCGAAAGAGGCTCTGAGATCCAGGGGCCTTGAAGTCAGCTTGACGGTGGACGAGATTGAAGCCCTCATCACGAACCGAGTGGATTCGTTAGCCCGTTTGGCTTTCGCCGCATGCCCTCCAGGAGAAGCTCCAACCAATGAACAGATCGATGGGCTTTTCAATGGATTGGTTGCTCCAAATCCCGGCACATATGCATCCATGAAAAGACTCATCTTTGAGGCACAGACGTTATTGTCAGCAGAACTACAGAACAAGGTTCACAAGACTGAGGATCAGACCAAGACAAAGCTGGCACCCGCTGAGCGGGAAAACCGAGTCAAAGAGCAGAGGACCAGGCTGGAAGGACTCAGGCTCAAAGGAGAGAAGGAGTGTGCTTTCCAAAACTATGACCTTGTCCTGGGTATGCTTGAGAAGGACTCACTTGTGTACTTATCTCCAGAGAAGTTTGCTACCAGAAGGAGTGAGTTGGCCCTCAAGAAAGCCACCAAAGAAATATCGATAGACCAAAGTGCACTGGTAGTTCGCGACAGGTCGCAAGACATCACCTGCTCAACAGCAACAGAATTGGAAACCACGAATGCTATGAGAAGAAGAGCGCTAGCCTTCGACTTAGTTCAAGCATGCAACTACCATGTCATGAATGCATTTCATGCGGAGCTCTTCGACCACTTGCACATGATTCCACCACCAGGATACTCAGCGGTTACTTTGACCCAGATCCTGAGAGCCGACCGAGCAGCATGGCTCCATATGGCAGAAAAGCTGAGTACCCTGAAACGTGACCAGCAAGGCAACCTGCCTTTGGAATCCGAAATCGCCAAAGTGCTTGCACACCCTTCGGTGACGTTCCACCTCCTGCCGTTGCCCTTGAGGACTACCACTGACAAGCAGATCCAGCCGAAAGCAACAGCCGCACCAAAGCGCACAAGGTCGCGCACCCCTCCAAAGGGAAATCCATCGGCACCAGCCAAAGGAAAAGGAAAAGGGAAAGGGGGCAAATCCAAAAGGGGACGTGGCCCGAATATTCCACGAGGACTGATCGGAAAGTGTTTGCACACGAAGGCCAACGAACGCTTATGTTGGGCATTCAATCTCCCCCAGGGGTGCCAAGATGCGAAGCCGGGAAACAAATGTGCTCGCGGGTTGCATTTATGTGCAGAGCCAAACTGCGAGCAGCCACACAGCCTCCAAAATCATCAGTGACAAACTCAAGTGAACGGGCCAATTTTGACCCCGGATCTCCCAGACATTCGAAGTAATGCCGATCCATCCAAGCCGGACCGTTCACTGGGCCAATATTTTTGCATCGAAATTTTCGCTGGCTCTGGAAAACTGACAGCCGCCTTGAGATCATTAGGCCTTCGAGACAGCTTTGGCGTCGATTTAAAATTGCCTGATCATCTTAGAAGCCCAATAATTAAATATGACCTTTTGAAGGCCGACCATGTAAAACTTGTACAGGGTCTTATCGCTTCGCCCTTTTGTATCTATGTGCATTTTGCACCGCCATGTGGCACCAGTTCCAGAGCTCGCCTCATTCAAAGAAGAGGCCGATGGAATCCCCCGATAGTGCGCACTGACCAGCATCCAGACGGCCTCCCTGGCCTCACTGGAGTCCTCAAAGCCCGCGTCCAAGCGGCGAATGAACTATATCAAGTCACCTGTGACCTTGTTGAATTTTGCCTGCTTAATAAAAAGTACTTTTCAGTGGAAAATCCTGGAAGATCATTCATGTGGCTTACCAAGCCTTAATGTCCGATTATTCAAAAAGTTTTCACTTTATGAAGTCCTTTTTCACCATTGCAGGTATGGGAGCTCAAGAAGAAAACTAACAAAAATTCTTCATAACATCCCAGCTTTTCAACAACTAGAGTTGATGTGCGATAATCAACATCAGCATGAACCCTGGGGTCAAGACCCCTCCGGCCATTGGAGGACCTCGGATGAAACCACGTACCCGTGGGAGCTCTGTAGGGCAATTGCAACCAAACTAGCCCTGCAGTTGCAACACGATGGGATCAAATGTTCCCCACCAGTCTTTGCCCTGCAGGAAGCCTCCCTACAGACCATGCGAGCGCCCACAGATTTGCAACCACGACGTGGCCTCCCACCAATGGTGCCGGAATTCAAGAAAGTTCCCCAACATCCAACTTCACAAAAGTTACCTCCTTATGCCAGGAAACTCTCCACTCATCACGGGGGTTCAGGCGCGAGTGCAAGTAACAACAGTGATAACCCAGATAGCAAAGTGACCAGGGGAATACATTTTGACCCGGAAGAATTTGTACAAAAAGCACTGGAAGTAGGCCATCCAACCCGGCTGCACTCTTTCTTTCCGGACGAAATGGAGGAAGTGGTCGAGCATTGCCTCGACAAACTCCAGCCAGCCTGGCGCAAGATCGCACTGAGGAAATGGATCCACTTGAGCAAATCACTGGGCCCTGAAGAAACCTCTATCAGGGAAAAAATGTCCGACAGGAGAAAAGACATCTTGGGAAGCAAAAACCTCGCTTTGCTTGAACATCTCCTGAATGATGCAGAACATGGGGATACTGACTTAGTGAAACAGCTCGCAGAAGGTTTCGACCTCACAGGCAGTCTTCCAGAGTCCAACGTCTTTTCAAGGAAAGTTCGCCCTGCGACGATGTCTTGTGGAGATCTCAGAAGAATAGCAGACCTTAGCCGTGAGAGCATGCTGCAAATGGTAAAGTCTTCAAGGGATGCTGAGGTAGACTCTCAACTTTATGCAGCGACCATGAAAGAGGTGTCTAAGGGTTTTCTCGTAGGCCCCATCAATCCCGAAGACCTACCTGCTGGGTCGACCCTAACCCGCAGATTCGGGGTGTTCCAAAAGAACAAGACACGACCCATAGATGACTACAAGGCCTCTTTTGTGAACGCTAGTGTATCTCAGACAGAGACGGCAACGGTACATACCGTATAGATCATGTCGCGTCCATGATAGCCTGTGTTTTGAGGCATTCCGAGGCCAGGTCCCAACACCCTGAGTTGGTTGCAAAGACATGGGATTTAGCTGATGCGTATAAGCAAATTCCCCTTAGTGATCAAGCGTTTTCTCAGGACGCCTATTTGGTGGTGTTTTGCCCCAACACCAACAGACTGAAGTGTTCCAACAGAAAGTTTTTCCTTTTGGATCAGTGGCCTCCGTCACAGCATTTCTCCGCGTGGCCCACGGTATATGGAAGCTGGGGAGCAAACTTCTCAAGTTGATGTGGACGTCGTATTTCGACGACTTCTTTTCAATCACTGACGCATCCAGCGCCAGGCATACTGATTTAGTGGTCCTGACGATGTTCAATCTTTTGGGTTGGAAATTATCTGCGGACACCATTGATAGATTACCACACTGTTTGCAAAGTGCTTGGGGTGGAATTTGATTTCAATATGTCCGGTGCAGGTCTGACGACCGTTAACAACACCGCCGACAGGGTCAAAGAGCTGTGCGATCAACTTGATTCCATCCTGGAAAGGGTAAGCTCAAGAAAAGTGACGGCGAACGACTTAGGGGGCGTTTGCAATTTGCTAGTGGCCAACTTTTCGGGAGGAGTGCCAGGAACAGCCTCTGTGTGTTGTCCAAGCACATACCTAGTAATCGCCTCCAGTTGTGCGATGACACCGTCACAGCCTTGAATAGTCTCAAGCAGCAGCTGATGTCCAACCTCCCACGGACCATCAGAGGACCCATGTCCGATCATATGCACATCTATGTTGATGCCTCATTCGACCTTGACAAGTACTCCGGAGTAGGAGGTGTAGCTTACTCCAGCGACGGGACAGTGTTGGGATTCTTCAGTGGAGAAATAAGTAAGTCTTTCATTCTTGCTGCCATGAGCACGGATCAACACACGATGATCCAAGAATTGGAAATGTTGGCTTTGTTAATCGCCGTATCTGTGTGGTGTCCAGGCCACGCAGGACGACGTATAGTAGCCTTCACCGACAGTGAATCTGTCAGAGGAAGTTTTCTTAAAACTTGGTCAGGCAATGATCCTAGCAGCAAAGTGCTTAGACAATTTTTTCTTTTTGAGGAAACTCATTCGTGTCATGTTTGGCTGGAACGTGTTCCGAGCCAATCCAATCCAGCTGACAGTCTCTCTCGAAGCCAAGTGGCTCGTTGGCCTGGACACGAAAAGATTCGGGTCGATGCCACGAAGTTGTGGAACCACACGGCCACCTGCATGGGGTGAAAGCGCGCCGATGTGGCGGATGCGAAGTCAAATCCCCAATGGCAAAAAGAGTGAGTGCTGCAGCTCTCATGTGTGCATGGAACATGGTTGACAAGTGTTGCCACACACCGCAGCAACATGGATTCATAAAACATAAGAATACTCTCATGAAGAATTCATGATATTTTTTAATGTGACTGAATTCATGAATAAACGAAACTGTTTAGTTGAGTGCTGCGGTGTTATCCACTTTGACATGAGAGCATATCCACTCACATCCATCAATGATTGCATTTTTCGGTTCTAGTCACAAGTGTGACTAGCGGCAAGTGCCGCAAAATGGAACTTCATGAAGTTGACAAAACATTTCACAACATGTTCAACGATACATGTCAGATTATCAAACATGTGACATCACATTTGTCAACTTAAGTCATGTCAATGAAGTTCACATTTTACTTCAGATTTTTTTCGACCCAATACCTCTCCCACCCTGAGAAGTATGGATGTGCAACCGAATCGGTCCTTGCAATCCTTTTTCGTGCAGTTCCGGATCGTTCAACATTTTTCACAGCACAGTTGACTGTCGTTGAGGACAACCTGATTGAACTTTCTGACTTTTTCGAAGAAGAAGGTATCCGTCAACCTACGGACCTCATCGAGCACATGCGTGCGGAAGTGCGCCAACTGCGAGTGCATCTGGATTTCATCTCTTCCTTGAGGCTGTTGCAAGCTTGTCGACAGTTGCAGCAGCACTTGCAACGTCATGGCCGATTGCCTCTTTTTGACCTGAACTTCGGTTGAGTCGACACCAACACCATCATCCGAGATTTTTGAGATCCACTTTTCTTTCTCCAACGCTTTGCCTACCCGTGGCCAAAGCGCGCCGATGTCGCGGATGCGAAGTCAAATCCCCAAAACCATATCCCATTAATATGGATTGTTTTACCCACAATTAATAGCTTAGGGTGTGAGATAAGCCACCATCTTTGAGACGCAGATTTTACTATGGTGAAGTGTTAGTAACTGTTAGTAGAGGAATGATGAATTACAGTGATGATAATTACTATGATTTACCGCATGGTTACTATGTCTGATTGGTGGTTTGGAAGATGCTTTATTTTCCCCAATAGTTGGGATGATGATCCAATCTGACTAATAGTTTTCAGAGGGGTGGCTCAACCACCAACCAGATGTTTTGTTTCTCCATGTTGCCAAGCTCCTGGTCAATTCTTGTACCTTGTTTTGTTGATCCAAGATCATGGCGTTGGCGACGAAGACAAAGAAGGGAAACCGCTCCGCTACCCATTGGCAAATGTACAACGGTTGGGTGTTTTTGACACGTCCATCCCCAATCATATCAATAAATATGATATTGATATGATATGATCTATTTGAAACCATGATACTGACATACAGTATCGCTTCTTAACAATCATAAATGTAGTGATTCCCCATGTCAATCAAGAGCGATCCAGATCTGCATGAAAGGAAAGCTCGCAGAAACCCCTGTATTTGCTCGGATAACTATTTAGTTTATGGTAAAGTTTATCTTACACCAATCCAATGAGAGATTCTTCTTTGTCTCTTTTGTGGAGAGTCTGTGTTTGCCCGAATTGTGATGGCTCATGATGATTCTATAGAAACTGGATTTTCTGTAATTGATTTTGTAATTATGATGTTCATTTTTTTGTTGCGTGTCCGAATAATTTTCCCATCGCTTAACAAAAATACACCATTCGGTTCCTGGGTGCTTCCAAATCAGAGAATCCCAGTTGATCAGAAAGACATAGACCTTTTTCCGGGGTTGGAAACTTCGTTTCCACTGAACTTAAGGCAATTTTCTGGGTCTATGTTACATGGTAAATCCAGATATCATCCTATGTGTATCATGATTTCTTCGTGGTTGAAATAGTTTAAATCGTCCAATTCCTCATGTTTGCATTTTTTGTTCATACTGTGGATGGAAGAAATCCTGCACCAGTTGGTAGATGGCTTATCCCTTTATAATCCCATCATTTTCAGTGTTTCGTAGTTACTGGTTTCCAACGGGTGCAGGATGTCTTTCTCCACAGTAGGGATGACCTTGACATGGCTTATTGGTTTCAACCGATTTTTGTTCATAGTTCAACATTGTTAAATAGATGTAGTTTTTTTGTATATCATTCCACTTACATCACTTTTTTTTCATGCTTTAAATCCTCCAATCCCTAATGTTTGCAATGTTTGTTCCTAGTGTAACACGGTTAAATCACCATTGTTCCTTGGTGAAGCCACGTGAACCATCCGTGGCGTTCGGAGGTCGCCCTTTGACAACTTTGGTCCGGCGCTCTACGACGCGCTGAGACCTGGGCAGGCCGTGAAGATCTTGGAATTTCCCTGGGATTTTAATGGATAATAACTGATTGGTTTATAACCCATAGGATCCATGTATGCTATATATGGTTGCATTTATCATCAATATACCCCCAATGTTAGTATATATACCATACATGGATCCTATGGGTAATGGAAAATCCTTTCTATAATATGATTTTGGATGATTGAACTACGTTCAACAGTTTGCAAGCAACATATACTGTATCTGGGTAAATTATAACGACCTCACTGTTCTCCCTCACTGGGAATCATGGTTAGTAATGGAAATCATCACCAAATGGCCTTAATTCAGGTTAATTTGTTCTGACCCATATAAATATATGGATATATCATAATGTATCTGGATGATATTATCTATATATTATGATAACTGCATATATGGATATATATATATATAATAAGGAATCTGTTTGTCAGTAAGTCACCCCATTAATATCCATTTATGGTTCATGTTAAGCCTATAGAAATCACCATTCAATTGGCTGATTGGTGGTTTGGAACATTTTTTATTTGTCCAATTGTCCAAATATTGGGAATATATTTTCCCAACTGACTTTCATATTTTTTAGAGCGGTTGAAACCATCAACTATATAGATAAGGATGATAATGGATAATTATGTTGGATAATTATGATGTTAATATCCCAATATGTTGTTGTTTTTTTATGGATAATTATGATGTTAGCTGTTAATATGATTATTTCTGGTTAATGATGTTCCATGGGATATTGTTCAGAGTTTTTTTGAGATATATTCCAATATATGTCATTGAGATAGATTGTAATATTATATATATATATATATATTTATAGATCATAATATTTAATGATTTTAATGGATACCTTCTGGTAAACTAACATAGCGAACTGGAAAATCTCTATGTTCATAGGTATAATCAACTATAAAGTAATGGGCCATTTTTCTATAGCTATGTAGTTTACCAGATGGTAATTGTGATGTTAATGTTCATGGACGATGTTCATATCCCATTTTTCCTGGAATGGGATACTTATCCCTAAGGATCCATGTATGGAATATTTACCTACATTGGGATTATTTTAAATTGCTTTAGGGATCAATGTAGGTAAGTATTCCATACATGGATCCTCTGGGTATATTATGTTTATGATATTGTTTTTTTGATGTTTAATGATGTTTATTATGATTGATGGGTCCATTCATGGGTCCATGCATGGGATAAATCGACCTGTCCCAAGTTGTTAATGGGATATTAATGGAACAATTAATGTTTATGATGGACTTATGGATGATTTATATAGTGTTTATTTAATGGATCTTATACCTTGGAATCATCGGAATTTGATATGCATGGAGATATTTCATTGAGATTATACGTTCTTTAATTTTATAGATCATGATATTTAGGATTTAACCAGCGATAAGTTAACATGAGTTAACCAACCATGATGAGATATATAATGGGTATACATTGGGGATAAAAAGTGGGGACACAAAGTGTTGCCGCGGCTTGGCCGCTCCTACGTGGAACTCTCGACATGTCCACCGCGTTACCATGACAGGCCATGACATCAGCTGCAGGATCTTGGTTGTTCTTGGAGTTCACACAGAAATCCCAGAGGATCCATGTATGGAATATTTACCTACATTGACCCCTAAAGTAATTTAAAATAATCCCAATGTAGGTAAATATTCCATACATGGATCCTTAGGGAATGGTCCCTCTTAGGGCCTGCATCGAAAAAGACCTGGAGGGACACCAGCAACTCACCCGGTGACATTGACCTGAGGGAAAAGCTTCTCCTCTCACACCGTGTTGGCAACGGCCTGTTGGCGATTCCCTCGGCGATATCATTAGCCACGGGATGCCACAAGGACTCGAAGATTATGAACTTTGGACTGAGGTGGACATAGAAGGAACCTGTGTAGTGGATGTTATGTTTAATTGTACCTTAATGGGATTTTAGTTATCCATGCAAGGGGATATTCTTGTTTATATAATGGAATATTAGTGGGACAAACCATTCGTTGTGTAATTTCGTATAATTTCGTATATCCTATATCATCGAATTTAGGAATCAAACCAATGACAATGGGATTTAACCAATAATTATGGGATATGTAATTGGTATATTGGTATATAGTGGGTATAGTGGGGTTAATGGAATTTTTGATAATTATAAGCACCAAATTAGATTGAATTGAGACATGCTGTTTTTCTTTAATTAGGTGCTAGACGTAACTACCAAACTTGGATTTGAATGGCAAATATAGGAATTTCATAGGATCCTTACTCCTGTGTTGTCCTTAAGATGGGCTATAGCCATCAGCAAGATGGACTTAACATGACTTAACTATCAAATATGGTGTCCCATAGTTTCCTACATAAGTTTGTTTATAAGAATATTAACTGACAAATTCAAATTCATGAGGTATGAGTTCACACTAAAGCCTAAGCATTTTCGGGCACTCCCATATACATTCTTATCATTTTTCATGGCTTATAACCCTCTACTATTTTATGTTTAAATCTCCCCTTAAAATGGTTGCTTCATCCAAGACGCTCCATGGGAATATGTGCCAACATTGGGATCATTTTTAGGGTTAATGTGGGTAAATCTTCCATACACTGAACATATGGGCATTGACATGCTTGGGTTCAAATCCCAATTTTGGCTGGTTAGGTATGTTTGATGCTTAATTAAATCATTTAAGATTTAAGATACATTACATTACCATACCTGGCTAGTGGCTAGATAGCCAATAAGAATGGCTGATTATCCCTGAAAATGGCTGGTAAACCATCATTAAAATGGATGGTTCAACGGTTCAATCCCGCTTTTTCCATCATTTCCGAAGGGGGTCCTGGATGGCGCTGTTTTTTTTTGGCAGGACCCGACTCCCGGCGAGGCCGCGACGACTGTTTTTTGTGCTCGAAGTTGAAAACATGGGATATGAATATATATATATATATGATATATATATATATATATGATATATATATATATGATATATATATATATATGATATATATATATATGATATATATCTATATATGATATATATATATATATATATATATGATATACTGGGCAGCCTTTAGTGAAGTCAAATAGTCAAATAGCATTGTGTTCTGATTATTGATTTGTTTCATGTCTACTGCCCGTGACATTATTTTCTGCGAGCCCAACTAATATAGGTTTATAGGTG
>Ga0126342_10013400_pt1 | contig 14528 bp, 15 predicted proteins | sample Cyp1metagenome_FD_92528 | JGI IMG/M metagenome (GOLD analysis project Ga0126342, IMG submission 92528) | Coral microbial communities from Lord Howe Island, Old Settlement Bay, Australia - Cyphastrea 1 metagenome | ecosystem: Host-associated > Invertebrates > Cnidaria > Coral ... | reverse complement strand
TATATAATCATATATAATCATATATAATCACATAATTAATATCACATAAAATCATATATAATCATATATAATCATATATAATCATATATAATCATATATAATCATATATAATCATATATAATCATATATAATCATATATAATCATATATAATCACATAATATCATATATAATCATATATATATATATATATCTTAGTCAATTTGGATCATCCCCCTAGGATGGAACACCAAGTGTCCTCTCGTGTGGCCATGGCTGCCCAACTTCACCGCCATGACCTGCCAAGGTTTTCCCTCATGGCTGGACAGCCATTGGGAACTACGAAGATGTGGGGTTTAAGTGGAAAAAATCGGTGCGGACCAGGAAAGCCTGAGGGTATATACGTATGTATATATATATATATATATACATGATTGATCGTTTTTACTGGGACTTTAGGGTTTATAACTGCGCAACTTAGGGGTTGCAAGGCTGTCCTTACTTGGCCTCGATATATCCCACTCTATTCCACCCTAGTATTCAAATGGGCCAGCCACAGCTGCAGCATTGTTCAACACCTGAGGAGGATTCTGGGCTGTGACACCTTCATACACTACGATACACTACGTATGTGTGTGTGTGTATGTGTGAGTATGGTGTTGGATTGTTTTGGTCATGGTAGTGGTACTGGAAATGGCAATAGTAGTGTAATGTATGTATCTGTGTGTGTGTGCCTGTTACACAATATCTACATACAAGTACAAAGCAAATGTAAACATACGTAAACTACAAGTACATCAAATGCAGTATACATGCATGTATGATCATGTATGTATTATGGATATATGCTTGTGCGACCATACATTAGGTAAAGTAAATCAAAGTAATGTCTCCCTCTCTCTCTCTCTCTCATGTCTTAAAAAAGGGGTGTGTCTGAGAATGGAGGTACCCCAAGAATCCAATTGAATGGAGGAAGTGATGCCAACCCATGGAATTTGGTGGGTACCCAATTTTCAGAGAAACCCCCAAAAAAAGACATTCTGGTCTGGACCGTAGTCACCTACTGCGGCCGCTGGACTCTTTTTCCTTGACAAAATCCGAGGGCCCGGGCATCATCTCGGAGGGGGAAGATGGTGACTGTGACTGCCCTATAAGGTTTGGCTCATTCTGAGGCAAGACCTGGAAAATCAGGCAGTTCTTGATGGCAGTTTCTCAAAATGATTATGATTTGATTACAATTTGTTCAAGATGTTTCAAGAATCTAAATGGGAAATCTGTAGGGTTTCGGTTTGGGGCATTCATTTTGAGACAAGCCAGGCGCACATCTTGCATCAAACTGATTCAAAAGTTTCATTCAGAGCTTCACCCAAAGAATGGGGAAAACACTGTTAACAATGGACTTGCAAGGACCCGGCGTTCTCGCAAGCAAACAAATCTCCACTTCAGAAATTCACTGCCATGCTCTGCCATTCTCTGCCGACCCTGTTTTGACAGCCCTCTGCTGCTCAGGGTGTTTCACAAGCGTGTTGGGGACAATACGGATGATGGATATCATATAGGATCTCCGCTACCTCTTCCATGTTATCCTCAGGGATAGACGTCATCATCATGTTCTCTGAGACCTTGATCAACAGTATCTCAAACCCATTGGTCTTGTCTGCCGTGACTTTCCTCATAGGTCGTCCTCTCATATCTTCCCCTGACCCTGTCGACCCTGTCCGCGGTTTCTGCCATTCAGGCGCAGTGCCGCCCAGGGAAGCCCCCATCTTGAGCAGGCTGCAGCAGTGATGGCTACAGTGGCTACAACCACAAAAAATATCAAAAAATGCTCTAATGATGTAAGGTCAACCATCTGACCGGGGATATCACAATGGAAAACACTGGAAATACAAGCGGAGAATGATCGTCAAAGAATCATGTTGGTCACATTCTCCAGGCCGTTTTGATCAATTTTGAGGTGCCTGATGCTTGAATAAAGATGGCAGGGTGTTTCTGAATCTGTCTTACCATGGGAAGGCATCCAAAGGATGCGCTATGACCAAACCTTCCATGAAAATGGGTTCCAACCCCGTACCGCAAGCGGCTCGCTTGCTTCAAGCACCCGCAACATGTCAATGCTTGATGGGATTAAATCTGAGAAACATCATGCCACCCTGCCTGAAGAACAGCAAAAACGAACGGCTTGGTCTAAAAATCGAGTACTGTAGCCGCTGTAGCCCGTTCCATTCACTGGTTAATCATCAGTCAGTTTCTATGATCACCCGATTTTGCTCTGCCTTGTCTGGGAATCGCAGGTTGACTTGGTTGGCCCAAGGGTACGTCCTGGCGATGCTTGAGGATGTTCAATGAATCTATTTGAGAGAAAAACTAGGGTTGCAACCCCTCTGTATAAATCGTTGATGGTCATTTTACCGTAGTATCCTGTTCATATTCAACTCATCCCATCGGCCAAAATGGGATGTGGATGTTTTTCTCGGTGCCAGGCCCTTGGAATCATCCGTGTGGATAGTCAAAACAACATGTACCACACACCAACGACGGTTTAGAAAGAGCAAAAAGAAATGTATCTAATAAATTCTAATAATCATATTATAATATCATTTAAACATTTATATAGTTGTCCAATACATCCGAGTTTTGAGAATTCATATCATATCAGAGATATCAATGGACATCAGGGACTATCAGTGATGAAATTCTGAGTTCCAGCAAGTCCTGGTGTAGCTCTGGTGCCATAAACTGCCGCAGCTCAGGATTGCGAGCCTGGGCTCTCTCGAAGTCCACCTGCTTGGACAGAATCAGGGATTCTGTAAAATGCCAACATGGGAAAGCAGCTCATGACGCCAACAGAAAAGTGGTTTAATGGACCACAGTATCCTAATGGCCAACATGAAAAGTGGTTTTAATATTCCATTTTATAGTTTAAGAATGTTTAAGATATGTAAAAATGGACCACAGATGACCACAGTTCATCATCAAGACTGAGGATCTTTTTCGGGCAGACTGCGGTTTGAAGCAACAACAATCAAGACTTCACAAAAAAGAACAAGGTAACCGGCAAGGATGAGAATCTAGTCAAGAAGATAAGCTCGCGTGGATGGGCACAAAATTTGGCACCATCAGTTTGGATGGTGTAATCAACCAAAAGTGAGAAACCCAGGAACAATTAGGCAGAAGATGACGACTCTAAATTCCAAAAGTGGATAGTTCAGTCCCAAGAACTGAGTCAAACCTCCGGGTACACTTTGAACAACTTCAAACCATTTCCACTCCAAGGGACACGAAGTTGCAGGGCGTGCCGAAGCCTCAGGTGTTGCTGGGCTTCTTACACTCCAGTGCAGCGAATCCTGGACGCAGCTGACGCAGCTGGGAAGCCGGACATATCGGCACGCTGATCCGATCCCTCCGGCATCTGCCGGGCACTGGCCTCTGCCTGCAAGACCTGCGGAAGCGATAGTGCCAGGTCACAATCACTCTTTCAAAGGTGTGTAGAACCAATATTCACAAGGATGCGATGTGTATGTATATGTATAATATATATTATATAGACATAGTGTGCATTATATGTCTATAATTATATAATGTTATACATTGTTATACAGAGTATGCGGTATTGTATTATATGAATATATATGTCTATAATTCTATAATGTTATCCATTGTTATATACAGACTATGCGGTCTACGTATTTATAAGACCATACTAACATACCTTCCCCAAACACCCCCACGTTGTCCTACTTTGCCATTTTTTGAGGGGGAACAGATTATAGATGAATTTCACTGTGTCAAAGATCCACAGGTGTCAGAAAATTTCAGCTCATCCCCAGGTTTGAAGTGGCCACAACCAAGTCATGGGCGCCTCCCTCTCCTTTTCTCGAAGTCGTTCTGCGGCCCTGTAGCAGGCGAAATATGTGGAAACTGCTTGAAAAAAGCTGCCACTTCACATGACATCAGGTCACACGATCATATCGATCATCCAAATGCTGGAGACCTAAGGACCAATGGAGGGAGGCCTGCTCTGCAGTCGAGCCTCTCTGGGATTTAGGTCCTGCAGCCACTGAGCTTCACGTTCAAAATCTGTCAAATTGGTCAATGGGAAGCCTTATTTCTCGTCCATCGCCACATTTTCTTGGCCAATGTTGGGCCATGAAACCTTCCATCCCCAGTCCCAGTGTCCCGATCGCCTGCCGGACAGGCTGCACCGCTGGACTACGACCCTGCAAGGGAGCCATCGGATTCTGCACGTCTCCTCCTTCGCCGCGGCGCTGGGAACGTGCGTCCTGCCTCTGCCGCTCCTTCTCTGCAATCTGCTCTTCCAGCATGCGCTTCAACTCCTCATTCTGCTTCCTGCGAAACCGAAAACGATGTGACTCGTGGACGGGGATGCTATGAAAAGTGATGCAGAAGTTACCATGAAGATCTGCAAATCTATAAAGATTGCAGCGCGAGGGCAAAGCATCTGGTTGCTTCCACCGAAGCTACCGGTGGCTGCTGGTCCACTGCTGGTGAACATAAAACAGCAGAAAAATAGGTTAGATGAACACCCCAACTGTTTGATTTTGGATATTCTTGGGATGTTCATCTCTGACCCCGGCCTGCGCCGCTCAGCATCCTGGTTCCCCAAATTCTCAAGGCCACTGGGCGACGTTGGCTGTGCCACCGCATGCGTTGCCGGCACCGGCACCGCCGGCACCGGCGGCACCGCCGGCACCGCCGGCACAGCCACCTGCACAGCCTGGGGCTGTGCAGCCCGTGGTCCCATGGGATGAGGTCGTCCAGGCTGCGCCGGCTGGGGACGGGTTGGTGGAACTGGTTGTGGCGATGCAGAGCTCCTTCCTTCGGCAACTGCAGCTGGTTTCAAGGTCTGCTGCAAAGCTGGAGACCTGGGTTCTGCCAGCCCCGACCTGCCGAGGTGTCTTGGAATGTCGGAGTTGGAGGAAACATGAAACTCTGGAAGTGGCTGGTCTCAGCTCAAGTCCGAAAAATGCCGTCTCAGGATGTGTCAGGTAGATACTGGTATAGGCATGAACAAGGAATGAATACTTGAAGCAGATGAAGCATCTAAAACACCAGAGAAGTCATGAGATTGCATCGTGTTTCGTCTAACTTTTCCTCACAAATGTAACCAACAAGGGTATTTCGCCCGCCTCTGTGGAGCCTGAGTTGGCAATCCAAATAGTCCTCCCGCAGGATTGCCTCCCAGATTTGAATTGGGATTTCAGCTAGACAGTATCCCAAACTAAGCCAACAAAAAATGAAACTGAACGGAACATTGATCAATGAATGACTTTAATCATTGATGAAAGGCCAGTGGCAGCCCTGAAACCAACTTCCCACGGTTTTCAGATACCCTGACCTGATCCAGCAGGACCAAAAAGTCCTCTCTGAGCACCCTTTCCAGCATCTTTTCCTCACCAAAACTGCACCCCTGGGATCCCAAAATGGAATGAAACCAGTCCAATAAATTCCAGGCCACCCCAAGATGGCAACAAATGCAACAAATTCAGTGTGTTTGTTGCCTCAGCGGTGAACCAACTGGCTACACTTGGGATTTCATGTGAGCCCAGTGACCGGCACCAAAGGCTGCAGGGCGTGGAATCTTGGGCCCTTCCTGCGATGCCATTCGCGTGCCAAAACAAGAAGTCACAAGTGGAGGTCGCCAGGGTCGCCAAAGTTCGCTTGAAACTCATCCGATTACCCTCTGGTAAACTAACATAGCTATGGAAAATCACCATGTTTTATAGGTAAATCCACAAAAAATGGGTCATTTTCAATAGCTATGTTAGTTTACCAGAGGGTAATCCTCTCAACCTTTCCCCGAATAAAATACCTAAACGAACCCTGGTTTTTTGAATCTGTTCATTTTGGGGCGCAATATTTAGGGGTATTGGATATGAGGGAGATGGGAGTACTATGCAAGAATCCCGACAAGCAACATGTGCTTGTAAACACCGCTGCAACTTCCCCATTCCCCGGCTGACCACGTCACGCAATGACATTTGACCAGTGGTTTGCAGGGCTTCAAGTTTCAGTGGCTTGTAGTTGGATCATGGTACATATGGGCCATAAAGTGAACACGAGAAACCCTGCCACTCTTGTACCCAGGACTTTGTGACTTATAGCACCGAATCTGTTCATTTCAGGGACCTTAAATGGTGGGGGGTCTCTTCCAAATGAGAAAAACAACCAGCAGTTCCCGCTCCGTGGCAGGCGTGGACTTGTCATTAGCTGCTTGCGCTGCTGCCTCGGCCTCCGCCTGGGGCGAAAAAATGGAAGCCTTGGCCCTTAGTAAGCTCCTTATTGTTAACAATTGGGCTTGTCCCATTTATATCTGGGCCACTTAATCAATCATGGTTCTCACATGTTATCACTTGTGATATCCCACTTGGGTTATGACTCTATTTTCCATCTACAGGTGATCATCATTGATATCTGGGTCGTAAACCTACAAGTTAACTAAGTAACAACTAATAAACCATTATATAATAACCATGCTTTTTAAATGTTCTTAACCATTGAATAAACATAGGATGAAGATGGAAGATCCAAGAAGAACACCCATCCGGCTGCCGGCGGCACCTTCAGAAGCTGCTTCAGTTCAGGGTTCTTGGCTTGTTCCCGCTCCAACTCGACCTCGAAACATACGTGGTATCTGCATAGTCCCACCTTTTGGTCCTGTTTACTATACTGGTTCAGAACAAGATTCCCAATGGATTATGGTCATCTCCAATATTAATTGGATAGTGTACTCCCCTATATTTCTCTATATCTTTATCAACCAACAGGGGGGTTTTAAGCTTTTAACACTGCTCAAATGATCTCAAGTGTCTGAACTCAAGAACTGTTGCATGAATTTGCCCACTGGAAAAGCCACTTGGGTTTGTCTGAAAAGTGGATTCTATATTTTGTCCTGCAAAAATCCACGCACCGGCTTTGAGCCAAACCAAAATTTGGATGTTCAAACATTAAACAGCAAACCATCTGGATCTGAATTCCAGCCGTGTTCCTTTTTGAGAACCGCCGGTTTTTTTCACTGAGACACGGACACGGAGATGTACGGCCTGCCGCATCCTGAGACTTCATGCAGAGTTGGGATTCATCCTCCCAAGAGATGGTTTATAGCAATCCACAGCCCCAAAAAAAATCAAAAAGATCCTTTTGAGTTCTTCAAAAATCTTCAAAATATGAAATTCATTGGAAAAACACCATGAAATCCTGGCACCTAAGTCATCCAAGTCATCCAAGTCATCCAAGTCATCCAAGTCATCCGCTGAGAGCTCCCGGCAAGTCTCCACGCTCCTCAGAGCCTTCTGGCATCAAATCGGCAGCCGCCTCCATGTGTTGCACCTGCAACGCACCAGGACTGGGCCAAGACGCGTAGATCACCGTAGATCTGGTGTACTCAGGGCTTCGCTTGGGTGTATTTACTACTGGATATGAGTGGGATTAATGGATATTAATATATATTAATGGATATTAATGGATATTGATGGATATTGATGGATATTGTTCGTACTAAATCAAGCATTTACTCTTGGGGGGATGGGATTTTCATGATGATTAATGGATGCTAACGGGGTTGGGTTACAACCACGGTCAACACAACGGGCCGAACACTGGATGATTTGGGGTCAAATCTCAGGAACCAAATTCACTTCACAACCCAAATACCAGGGGTTACCGGTTGCACCTGATGTTGTTCACCGAATGTCGTACTAAACTCCACCATCGGGCCATCGGGCATGGCTTTTCCATGGCTTTTCCTCAACTTGTTCTATCAGATTGAAAAAAGCAGTGCTCCGCTAGAATCCACTGGTAGCACTGCCAAGCTCGTGAAAATAGCTTACCCTCTTTGTCTGAGGAGAAGACTCTCACCCACAATCGCAAAAACCGGCCCAGATCATTCATTTCTGATCACCGAATATCATCCCAAAAACCCGGTGCTTTTGTTGTCACTCACAGTAAAAACGTCTTCCAATCAGAAACAGTGGTATCATCTGGTTATTTAACATTTCGCCATGGAAAATCCCCAAGTAAAAATGTCACTCACAATGCGAGTCTTAGAGTAATGCAGCAGCCAGTAATTTGGTGCTTGATGGCCTTCGACGGCCACGACCCCAGCCCAGCCCCAGTTCGACCTCCTTCTCCTTGTCTCGAAATCTCTCCACCGCCCTTGCCAAGTGATCCCATGCGCAACATTGGAATGACACAGGGCTCCCAACACCAAGTACAAAGAGGGGTAAAGTGGATATAATTGGATAAATATATAGAATTATATAGAGGTAAAATGGCCCATTTACCCCTCCCTACTATAGTGGGTTGGATTGCTCCCTGTGAAAAGAGACGTTTTTCACCACTGGCTAAGCCGCCCACCGGTTCTGCAAATGGAGCTCTCGTTGAACGCTCCATTCCTGCGGGGCAATTGGACTCAAACAAACTCTTTAAAAGATGGACATGTAATTTGCCACTAGTCTACTGTATAGGATTCGATAGGCAGGATTTTGCTTTTCTCTCTTTTTGGGGGTTGCTGTACTCCAAAAGCTGAGGGTTGACCATCAATGTCACCAATATCCCCATTTGCATTGACATGTTGAGGTTCAGTATGCCGCTATGCCCCTTTCTTGGACGAACCCATCGGGCCTTTCAGGATGCAAAGGAAGGGATGGCCCAGTTGAAACGTTTCATTCACGGAAGCAGGGGCACAATCCAAAGCCGGGACCTTCCAATCCTCTGATGGTCGTCCATTTGGGAAGGAAAATTGATAGCTGAGTAGTTTGGATTGCCGTTCTGCTCCAGGTTCCTCCAAACATGATGTACCAATGTACCCCTAAAGTTTATCATCATTGTCTCATGCAGAATGGCGATTTCTGATGATTTCTGGGGCTCCATTTTTGGACAGATCTAGACCCAGGTTCTTTCAAGCAGAGCACATCACTCCTGCTGTAAAGACTCCTCTGTGACAGCAGCCGCAGCTGCAGCTTCCTGCATGGTCTCACGTTGAAACCGGTGCTTGGCTACCAAGATTTGCCGCAAATCCCATTCTCGAAACATCTCGAAGCAATGAATTCAATGAAATCACTGAAAACCACTGAAAGCCACTGGGCTTTGGGGAGCTTGAACTCCATAAGCCATAAGCACTATATTCAGTTGTTTGGCTGAAACCTTGATTGAAGACCACACCCCTGGGCTGGATATTTCATAATCAGGTGAATCGAAGTCCTTCGGCACCTTAGAAGCAATCCTGTGAATTCAGGGATCACATCTCCCTCAAAGGTTACATCAATTTTCCATCAATGGATCTATAATTGGTGGATAAATGGATCTGGATATTTTTTGGGGATACAATCAATTCTCCATAATTTTCCCCATGGGCTGTTCCCTCCGACCCCCCAGCTGAGACAACGCGCCCTTTGTCGTTCTGCACGCGAGCGAGGTTGCATCCTCACCACCTGGGTTCAAGCTATGGAGTACCCAAGGACCGAAGGACTACTCCCGTCATTTATTGGATAGATGGATCTTAGCACCTGAAAATTCAATCAAATTCATCAAACTTCCATCTTTTGATTGGCTTCTGAACCAGTATGAAAATCATGTAATAAACATGGATTGACCAACATCTACAGCTTGGGTTTGGAACTGCTGACCCCAGCCCCAACCCCGAAGACCGGCCTAAGATCAGCCATGGAATGACATGGGGCCTTCATCTAGCTCGGGCCGCCAAGCTGCGGCTTGGATAAGGTGGAAATGTGGATCATCTTGGAGATGGAACATGTAGAAATCCGAACCACTCACCTCAAAAGACCAAGGTATTCAAACGTATTCAATGTAACATATGTAACATTGTATCAAATTGAAGAACATGAAATCAACACACTAAACACGCCTTGGGAAATTGAATACCCTATTGCCCTATTGTTTATTGTATCATCATGGGAAATCACATGAAATCGACACACTCAACAACCCTTCGTGTTCCAACCCACGGAAAGAAAAACCCGCCTGACTTCCAATTCCAATCAGGTCACTGACGTCCTCATGTTCGAATCCAGGGATCGCTGCAGAGGCCTCAAGATGATGCCATTCAAAATGCCTGTTGCAATGGAATATGAATGGAATATGAATGGAATATGAATGGAATATGAATGGAATATGAATGGAATATGAATGGAATATGAATGGCTCATCAATGGCTCATTCACAATGGGATATCAACCTTTGTGGCAACTAAAAACGGGTGATACGTCCAAAGCGGAATCGTTGTACGACATCATCCCATCAACCAGAGATGGTTTGAGGCTGCGATCCCAGTGCTGTTGCTTGATCTCCAAGGGTCGATTTTATGATTCGAAGCCATCAATCAATTTTATTGGTGACAACATCGACTTCATCAGTTTTGCAGGTACACTGGTTATCACTGGTTTGTTGCTTTTTCTTGCTTGAATTCACTCATCTCTCAGGTCTTATGGTTTCTGAACCGGACGTCAGACAAACTTGGAGCCCAGACCACCACACCCAGAAGGCCGAAAAGCCGCCACATGAGCCACTTTGTGACAGAAAAGTGTGGAATGGTTTGCAAATGTTTGCAATGGGATGGGCAAATCTGGAAGGCCACATAGTTTTGCTGATATTTCATCATTTCCATGTTTTACCCTCTTGTAATCATAGTAATCGTATCTGTCAAGGGGAAAATCCATCAGAAAATCCTCTTTTTTTACGGAGAAATCTGGAAAAACATCTGCGAATTTGCGAATTTTCCATGGCCAGCTTGGATCATGTGAGGTTCGCACGGCCTCTGCCATGTGTTTTTGGCATTGGCAGGTCAAGATGTGCCAACCATGGGGTATCCATATCCCAAGTTTTGCATTTTGGGCATTCAATCATCAAAGGTGTTTGGATGTGTGGTGGTAAATCAATTTTGAGCCTTCCAGATTTTCTATCTTGATGTGATGCTGCAGGCTTCGCAATTCACGTGGTTTTCTGTTTGTGTATGTGATCCCTTTCATGCACTTGGCAATGTGTTCGTAAGCCAAAGCTCCCACGCATGCCGCAGAAAATCAAGCCAACAGAAAATGCCCCGTTTTTGTTTCAAACTACGAGTTTCAGATACCTCATATCATCAAAAATAGTGAGGTTCGGTGATTCAGCACGTGGGAGGGACGACTAGCATCTGCCGCTTCCTGAACTTGGGTACCCTCGGTGCCTGTATGAGTCATCATCAAGTCATGCCCTGCTGACGGATCGGCAAAGCATCAGATTCAGTTGTCTGGCTAAGCCAAAATGGGTAAGATATGTTCGGGGCAGTTCCTATTACTGACCACCATTTGAATTCAATTTGGAAGGTAACATAGGCAACCTTGTAGTGAGGTTGTCAGAATTCACACTATTCCACCATCATGGCATGGCCCTTTTCGATGGCTCTCGTTCACAGCGGCATTGGTCTCATGTGGGACTGTCGGACAGCACGTACTTCTTGTTGGATGTTGCGCTGGTGCACCGCGCCAACGTTTGCTCCTGGCATTGCAAAACGGATGGTTTATTTTCTTTCCGCTGCTTCGATAGTCGTGAAACTCTCTTGAAAGGATACAGGAATGCCTGGGGTGAAGGCAAGTTGCAGTACAGAATGGGTTCTCAGGGGCCTCACGTCCCTTTCATGTCAAGGCACCAACCTAAATTCGAATTTAAAAAAAGTGCCAAAGTGGTAAACCAAGATGTATTAATGTGATTTTCTAAGGATTTGGAATGCCTTTGCATCGTTTTGCATATCTTTGAGGGCGATGATTGATCAACGAAGGACCCGAAACACATCCAACTCCCATGGCACGCGTCAGCGCCGCGGCGACTGGACCGATCCGCAAATTGGCCCCTGGGCGACAGCTGTTTTTTTGTGGATGCAAAGGCTGCCAAAGATGTGGATTTTTCATCGGTAGATGGGAATGGTAATATTGATTTAATATGATTTAATGTTGGTAATTCAACATGGCTGGGAAATCCGGAAATGGACCAGGTTTGGAGCTGGGAAAACATGGGAAAACCATCGAACTCAATGGTGGACGTTCCAGCAAGCCATGTTTGATTCGAGGCGATCAAGCAATGTGAGGATCTCCGGTGCATCCGGTGCCACCAAGCCTCCATCATCGCTCCGAGTCCTGGAACAGCTGGAGCGGGATCCCCAATGGATCCCGGTGATCCCCAATGGATCGAAGCGTTTTGGGAATTCCATGGAATTCCTATAGCTTGGTTGGCTATCATGGGATCTCCTTGGGATGTAGCTGATCCCCACTGCCCAAGCTCACAATCCTCGCCTCGGATGCTGTGGTCCGTTTCAAAGTGGTTGGCATTCGCACACCCTCCTCGGTTCGAGGCACGCCAGGGTCCCAACGTTTCTGGTTTTTTACAGTGGGAGCTCCAAACCTTTGAAACCCGTTTGGGGTTGCAATTACAGTAGGAGGTCTGTATGACCCTCTGACAGAAATCAGCATCCATCATCTTCAGTCACCTTGAGGTCGGGTCCGACTGCGACTTTGGCTGACCTCTCACTAGCCAATCCAAAGCTTCCTGGCAGAGATCTCAGCTGGTCTCCCCTGGTGAGCAACCTGCAGAGTATTCAGATGAACAAATATAACAAAAACACATATAGCTCTTGGAAAATAGTCATCATATATCATCATATGGGGATGTGTCAAAACCTTGTACCCCTGGTGAACATCAAAATAGCTGGTAAATGGATGTTCATCCCACTAAAAATGGTATGTATAGGTATTGATCCATAGCCATATCTGGGTGTCTAGTTTCTGGAGGCCTGGAGGCCTCTTATTTTCAGGAGTGGTGCTTCCTTCAACGGGATTCTCCAAGAAGAATCCCCCGAGTTTTGATGGTGGATGGCCCCAACGACTTCGTGCATGGCCTGTGTGCGGTTGCTATGAAGCCGCAGGGCGCGTCGGGCTGGAGCCTCTTCAAATCCCTGGCAGATCTGGCAGGCTCAGAACTGAGGACTTAGAAATCCACATGTCTTCATCACAGATTTATGTAATAATAGTATATACTGGTATGAAAACACGTATTTTTCTGACATACAAATAAAAATAACAATGAAAATAGTAGTAGGGGGTATTACAGTAACAATAAATAAATAAATAGATAAATAAACAAATGATACACAATAATACACACAAAGGAGTATTAGCGCTATGTTGATTAATGTTGATTATATTGTAGGATATGATGTGATGTGATGTCATAACCATGCACAATGCGACATGAAAAGACATGAGATGACACGTGCAGTTCCCAGTTCGCCTGTGACAGTAGAGAGGACAAAGACAACAAATCCACAGGCACCGTGGCAGCGTCATCACTTCCTTCCTGGCACCGTGGCGTGGTGCCGCAGGGACCTGCCTTGGACCTTTGGGACCTTGGATTGTCTGTCGAAATCATGGGTTCCATGGTTGATTCATGTTGATTCTGAATTTCCATATGTTGACCCATTTTGACAAACGTTCCGAAATGATCTGTGGTGACTTTCTCAAATGCCTTGGCTGCCTTCAAGTTTCTTGCCGCTGGACAACTCTCTTCAACCAGTTCCCAGATCATTCTAGCTGCATCAGCTTCATCAATATGGCTTGTATTGGCCGCCAATATTGGCTTGGAATGTGGTAAACAATGGTAAACACCAATGGCTATAGACATCCCCAGAGGTTTATTGGTTACCGTCCCCCAAGGACCTTCTCCGAGAGGTGATGCGAAAAGCCGCGTTTTCCCGCGTCCTGAGAGGTGCCAAAAGAGTTGGAGACCTCGACCCTCCAAAGTAGACATGAAAAATGATAGACATCCCAAAATCATGGGTATATTGCCCAGTTTTCTAGGTACTTGGAGGGTCTAGGTGTGTATATATTCTATATATTCTATATATTCTATATATTCTATATATTCTATATATTCTATATATTCTATATATTCTATATATTCTATATATTCTATATATATATATTATACAAATATATTACATATATATACATACATACATACATATATGTATGACCATACATATATATATACAAATATATATATATATATTACATTAACATTGATCATTCTGTACATACAAATAACTGGGATTCAATTGGAACACAAGTCACCAGTCGCTTCATATCATCAACACGCCTGGAGAAAAATGACCGATTTCTGCAATCCAAAAGCCTTTTCATGCAAAAAGGAAATTGAATTGCACATCTATGTATATATATATATGTATTTATTTAGTTAGTTAGTTAGTTATTTAATAATAACAATAACAACAATAACAACAATAATAATAGCAACACTAAGAATAAACGCACATCTGATTTAAATTCTGGAAATGTGGTCTCCAAACGCGTGGGGAATGCCCAGGCTATACCCCTAGGATCCCTCACCTGACTCGGCATACCCGACTTTTGCAGCTCTTGCTGCACCTCTGAATCAGTTTTGCAGGCGGTGCTGTCTGCTTCACTACTCATCATGATATCTGTATAATCTATGTATATATGTATGTATGTATGTATGTATGTAT
>Ga0126342_10013399_pt1 | contig 14530 bp, 12 predicted proteins | sample Cyp1metagenome_FD_92528 | JGI IMG/M metagenome (GOLD analysis project Ga0126342, IMG submission 92528) | Coral microbial communities from Lord Howe Island, Old Settlement Bay, Australia - Cyphastrea 1 metagenome | ecosystem: Host-associated > Invertebrates > Cnidaria > Coral ... | reverse complement strand
TATATATATATATATATAATATACACAGATTATACATACCTTGAGCCTCAAAGTACATCCTTTTTTATTCACGGACTTCATCTTTACGTCACGTCGCCAGGTGATGGCCAAAGAGAAGGTGAACCACCAGTCCGGCAGTGCTGGGAGAGGGAAACGTGATATCATATAGGTGTATATATATACCCTATGGCAAATAAACATAGACCCTGAAAATGACCAATTTTTAGTGGAAACTAATCTTCCAACCCCCATCTGCCAGGGTCTATGTTAATTTACTGGAGGGTATATTCTATATACAGTATGTAAGTGATATAGAAAGTTCACATCATGGAAGTAGATCATGGAAGTGTGAACTGGAAACCAGGGTTGTTTAATATAGTTATTCTTCGTATAGGTGATTTCTTCTGGAGGGAAATTCGGACTTGTAGTTGATTTTTTGCTACATTCGGATTCCGAAGAAGATCCTTTTTTTCTGGGGGAAAACATTGTCATCTTTAGATTGCAACACCTTGAATCAATAGAAACTCAGGAACATAATGTTTTTTTCCATGGGAAAATCGAGCCAGTTTCCGGCTAAGATTTTCACATTACACCAATCCTGGTTGGTTCTTTGGAACATGAATTTATTTGTTCCATAATATATGGGAATAATCATCCCAACTGACTTTTATATTTTCAGAGGGGTAGGTTGAAACCACCAAGCAGATATATACTATTATAATCTATTATATACTTGGAGTAGATAAGTTGGACAAAAACTTGGATAAATAGATAACGTGGAGTAGATCACTTGGAAACAATCCTTGGATACCACACCTTGGATACATGGACCCAGAGCAGGAACGATGTGAAAAATCCTGGCAGATATGGTCAACGTGTCAAACATAATGTCACAATGTCTTGGGAGTTCAAAACCTGAAGATGTGATGTAAGAGCATTTGGAAAACATTTCGATGTAGCCGTTTCCATCCTTTTCCAAAATATCTTGAACCCAAAACCTATGATTTTCTACATCAGCCCTTTGGGGCCAAGTCGTCTCGCTCCAAGTCGTCTCCCGTCGCCAGGAGATGTTGGAAACCGAAAAGGGTCGCCTCGAAAGTGAGAAGCTCCAGTGGACACAGGTGCCGCGGGAAATCGTGTCGCGGGCAATCGTTTCGTTGGGCCTCGCTTTTTGCCTCTGGTCATTTCTGAAAAGCGAACTGGAAATCATGGCCAATTCATGGCCAATTCATGGTGGATTTACCCATTTGCCATGATTTGCCTATATTTGAATGGTGATTTTCCATTGGTTGACCAGGTAAGCCAGGTAAGCCATGGCCATTTCACCGGGGGAAAATATGTTCATTGACCAGTGGATTTTTACACTTAGATCATCCAAGAAACTTATAATTGGGACCCACATAGTATCCATGCAATTCGTTGTGTTATATATGTCATTATATGTCACAATCCTTGTGGAGGCCATGAAGTATGAACAATCCCGAAATGACGGCTGGTTGATGGTGATTTGTTTTGGTCATGAATACATAGCTGGTTGGTGGTTTGGAACATTTTTTATGTTTCCATAATATTGGGAATAATCATGAAACTGACTTTCATATTTTTCAGAGGGGTAGGTATACCACCAACCAGAAATGGTTCACTGGGAATTATTGACCAATAACCACAGCATCAGACAGGGTGAATTTGGCACGCTTCGGGCAGAAGCAGGTTTGTTCATGCCTCTTCTGGAAGCATTCATCCAGTAGTGCATACAAGGTGGTGCCCCAAAGCGTTAGCAAAGTTGCTTTACCACTTCAATTTCGCTAGGCTTTACGGTGATTATACCCTAAATATATGGATCTAGGATTGGAAAGATGCTTCGTTCATGGGGTCAAAGCTCCTGCGTTTCCAGGATAGAGTGCACCAGTGACATCATAAATCAGCAGCATTTGACCTTATCATCTATGGCCAATCAAATGGATAACTCAGCTTTTTTTCGGTATCATTTTTTGTTTTATCCGGACTGGCCATATTTACCTAAAGTACATCATGGCAAAATCACAGCTGCGAAAAAGTGGAGGAAAGATCCCAGCCATTGTCCAAAATTCCCACTGCTTAGAAGATGTTTAAATCTGGTTATTTGATATAGCCATGAAACATGGCCCATTTATAGATGATTTTCCCAGCTAGAAACCTCCATTTATAAGGGATTTTCCATGGCTATGTTAAATAACCAGATGCTATTTAGATGAACTTAAAAAGTAAATAAGATCAAACACACTACTATGCAACATGCCAATGGGTATGTATAGCCGCTACAGCCAACTAAAATGTATGATACCAGCTAGTATCAAGTATATATACCATTGTTCAAAGAAGTTTTTTTTCAAATTACATAATGTTTTTTTTGTTTATGCGCTGTAATACTATGTATTATACCACCCCATTTTTTTTTATGCGCTGTAATACTATGTATTATACCACCCCAATTTGTAGAATACTTACTGTAATACCTATAGGTATGTACTAATATCTCGCCCATACCCATTAGTTGGTGTATGGAAGATCCTGCCAGATCATCCTAACATGGGACTTTCCATGAACGATCCAGCTATTGGGGTAGCTCCGTTGTTGGAAACCTCCCAGGTTCAAAGTTTGATGGAACTCGAAAAGCTCCGAGCTCGGTTTTTTGACGCAGAAACAGGTGAAGCAGCTCTCAATGATTGGTGATTTTCGCAAGAAATAGATGGAGGTTTCTCCAGTCATGGGGGAGCCAAGTCGCCATGGGTTTTCATACTTAAGTGCTTTGATTTGGATGATTTTGGGGTACGTTGTTTGGAAAACTCCATCTAATATGTTGATGAAATTTTAAATATGTTTTGATTATATTGATGGGAATATAACAGGACTACCATCAATTGTTGGTGTACTTTATTTACTGGAGACAGAAAATTGACACATCAGTCCATTTGAGTAGCCGCCAAAACCCCCCAAGTGAATCCAAGTGAGAGCGCATAGAATCAAATTTCTGAAGTTTTGTACGGTTTGATATTTCTGCCATTGACCAAAACTTTCTATACGTACGTCAAACTCCGTGCTCCATGGAGAGGTCTGAACTGCAGGGAGATATCCAAAAAGCAAAGGAGGAGCGAAAGAGGCGCCTGGCCCAGGGGTTCAAACAGGGGCCCTAGTGGTGCGTCACAAAAGCAGAACTTCGAGGTTTCGGGTTTGGCTGGTGAAAAGACCATCTAAAAATGGGATGTGTGTGTGTCATGCAGATGTAAGATGCACTGTAGTAGTATAGATACCAATGATGACCTCGTTGGTGAATGTTGGTTAACATGTTACTCTTTTCACACAAACCTAGGAGCATGATCCCGATTGATGAGCCGCATTTTTTAAGTTGGTTGAAAAATGGTTGAAACCAACAAGACGTCTTGTCTGGAGCTTCAGGGGTGCTAAATCCACTAGCGGCGATGCAGCTGAAAGCGCAGCCGAAAATGCTGCGAACGGGTCGTTTGTTCTTGAAATGGCCATGGATCAATGCCTCAAAATACCATTGATCATTCTCAGGGGATAAACATGGATGAACATCAATCCCAGCTATTTTGATGTTCACCAGGGGTGCAGGGTTTTAGTTTTGATCGTCAAATTGATTTTGACCAACAAATCATCCAGCATTTGATGGAGTAAAGCCAATATTGTCCGGATGCGATTTCAAGACACAATGATCGGATCAGGACGCTAGAATTTGGCGCATGTTTGCATTAAACAATTCAGTATATTTTACATTTATGGAATGATTTAACATATGATAACCATATCTATATATATATATATTGCAATATTTACCATCTGGTTATTAATTAAACATAGCCATGGAAAATCACCATTTTTAATAGGTAAACCATCTATAAATGGGCCATTTCCCATGGCTATGTTAAATAACCAGAGGGTATATATACATTTATAACTATAGAAATCACTGGTTTCTAGGGCTTGAACTGTCCGCCAGTTTGCTCATCCCAAATAGATGGGTAATGTTCCTTTTCGGGAAGCCATGGCCGGCCAGGTTGGAACACGCGGCAGAGAAATGGCATCACACGTTGCAAACGGTGAAGGCGACCGAACAATGAATTGGGACCTGTGGAATGGGTTCAATGAATGTCATTTCAATGAATGATTTTAGAATGTTGTTTCTTGTTTTTTTTGTGTTCGCTTTATTTGTTTGTTGATTGTTTTTAATTATTTTTGTTGGTATCTACACTATATAGATATACTGGTTGGTGGTTGCAAACATTTTTTATTTTCCATAATATGTGGGATAATCCTTCCCATTGACTTTCATATTTTTCAAGATGGTTAAAACCACCAACCAGATTATAGTCTATCATCATCCCCAAAGATAGAGCAGTGAATTCCTCCCAGGTGATAAATCCTCTATCTTTTTGGGGGAAACCACCATATTAATCCATATTAAACCACCGTATACCACCGTATATTTCCGTGCTTCGTTGTTTCTGTTTGTGTTGCTGTTGCGCCCTTGCTGTCTCTGTTGGCTTTAAACTTCAGGCGCAAGCCGAAGAGAAGGAGGCAAGCCGCGCTGAGACGCAACGATGGGGGCGTTTGCACGTCTGGAAATCAATCCAGCTGTAATGTTTGATGAAATGATATACGTGGTTACATATGGTCTATTTATGGTTTATCTATGTACATATATATATACATATTATATATATATACATATTATATATATATTTATATGTATTATATATATATGTCATATGTATATATAATATATGGTTTAAAAGTGTTTAATCGCACCTATCCAACTCTATGACTCTGAATTGTAATGAGCTCTTACTTGCGATGTCACTGGATGGTTTAGATTGGGGATGATTGGGGCATTATGGGGTACTTGTGGCCGTAAAGTAGCCTTTTTTTCAGCAAATGTTCTTCTGCTTGGTGGTTTGGAAATTTTATGACTTTCCAGATATTGGGAATTTCATGAAGTACAACATTTGGATTATTTTTCCATATATATATTTATATATTGGGAATTTCATAATCCCAACTGACGAACTCATATTTTTCTATATTTTTCAGAGGGGTAGGTCAACCACCAATCAGCGTACAACAAGATTCAGCCAGATAAAAATCTGTGCCGTAGTCAAAACTTGGAAACCAACCAAGCTCGCCGGGTATGGCCATCATCCATCAGGGTTTTCGTTTGCCCATCAGAAATAGCAGCTTTAATGGTGAACATTTGGTTTAAAGCTGATGGATAAACCATATTAAATGCTGATAGCTAATGAAATTTGCCCCTCATGTTCATTAATGGTTTGAACATTAGGTACTGATTAAACCATCTGGTTTCGTGATACCCTATTTGAGGATTTGGAGAATCTTGCGGGGCGAGGCCAGGTTCCCCAGATGATTAGACATGTTTATACTTTATATCTTCTTGGGTACGAAGACTTGGAAATCCCATTTCAGTATAAGCGAGGAATAGTGGTATTGTCTAGTTAGTATTTAGACTATTCACGATAACTAGTCAATTAAGAATTTGAAATCCGGTTCAGATATATAAGTCTGTCTGGGATATACCAGTGAATGGGAGGATTTTTTGAGCCATTCCAGCCACAGACAACGCTGACAGCGAACTGAGCAAACATGTCTCATGACTGCCATGTTAGTTGTTTTCGACCCCCCCGAATTATACTGTATCTACAAATAACGATCAATGAATAGTGTACCCACCTAGATGAAATATTACAAATGATCACAAATATAGTTAGCTGTAGAACAGGCATTGACGCACACATGGTGCCAGTCTCATATGTTAATGTAGAATGTGTAGTACAACATTACATACATATTATGTATATTGGATAGTACTATAGTTCTTCAACATCTATATCATACGTTTGTTATATACACCGACAATAACACATTTACATGCATATTTGTAGAGATATCAAAATTTACAACATAGTCACATATTTAAATCGTGTATTCCAGGAAAACATCGATAAATTAATCAGCATTACTCATCATGATGAACGATATTGTTCACCACCATAATCCATCGTCAATGATCATTAACCGTCATTAACCACTATTAACATTCATGAATTAACAATTGTCAAATATCATCAAATGTGTCATGATTGACCATTGCTAACCACTAGAAACCATCATTAATGATCATTCACCACTATTGTCAATACTATTGTTTAACCATCATTAACCATCATTAACCATCCTTAACCATCATCAACCATAATTAACCATAATTAACCATCATTAACCATCATTAACCATCATTAACCATAATTAACCATCATTAACCATCATTAACCATCATTAACCACCATTAGTCATCATTAACCATCATTAACCATCATTAACCACTATTATCATCAAACTCGAGATCACTATTAACCATCATTAACCATCATTAACCATCATTAACCATCATTAACAACTATTATCATCCATTCTTAAATGACCATTAACAAATTCCATCATCAACAAGTTCGACAAACAAAATCACAGGCGCACCTCAAGGAGATCCAAGCCATCCTGCAGAAGCAACAGGCCTTTATTGCCGTGCTTCACAGATGGACCAGTTTTTTAGCGAAAACCGTGGTTTTTTCAAGGCGATGGATCTCACCATATTGTGTTTTTTTCACCCTTGTTTTTTTTAAATCCGGATTTGTTTTGAACGTTTTTACTATGTTTTACTGGTGCTAAACATAGGGAATGGAAAGGAATGGATGGGAATGGATGGGAATGATCCAATCCACAACCAGTGATTAACCCTGGCATCCCATTAAGCACCAGTGCGGGTACCCACGTGGGGATTTGGCCTATGAAGCCGTCCGAGATATTTTCATTTTTTGGACATTCCTAGAGTCGAAGAGTCGAAGATATCTTGCAATCTACTCAGTGGCAATTGAACTAATTTGAACAATGATACAGTGGTGTTTAACCATCATTAACCAACATTAACCATTATTAACCAGTCCTGTCCAGGGAGGCAGTGGTGTTTATCATGTATCCAAAAACAGTTCGGAGGGAGCGGTTCGGAGCTATGGGGTATCCAACTGGTCCCGAAAATGTTCATGAAGTTTCATAGGGAGCCAGTTGGAGCTACGAAGTCACTCAGAGTTTCTCAACCACATTTTAGTTATTCCCGGAATCTGGGGGACTCCTATGAATTCCCGGGATGGTCGCAACATCCTCGGCATCCTGCGGCATATGCGGCATGACACCCAGTGTTTGGATCAGGAGAATGGTGTGGTGGGTGAATGGGTAACTGGTGTGCCTATCATATTCGGAAAAAGAACACCTCTTGGTTTTTCCAGGGGGTATGTTAAGGTTCGTATGAGTCAGCATTCCATCTTTCTTTTGACAAAAGGAAGAGGCAGCTGCCAAATCTTCAGCTGCAGAAGAGTTTGGAACTCAGTGCCCGTTGGTTTTGCTCCGTGCTTCAGTTCCATGGCACCTAGCTATCATTATCATAATAATCATGCTGCATTTTAATGACAATAATATAATATATAATAATAATACTAATAATAATATGTAGTAATAATATATATATATATATGTAATAATAATAAATAATTAATTAAAAATAATAACAATAATAATTAATAATGCATAGTTATTCTGCTAATTAATAATAAATAATGATAATAGTGATAATAGTATAGTAGTACTGTAATTATCATCACAATCATCGGAACCGTAACCATTCTTATCGACAACATCATTTTCATTATTTCCATCACAATCATAATAATCAACATTATCACAATCATCATAATTATCATAAACTCTTCCACATATGCAGTTCCAGTTCTCCATTGTAATTATCATAATTATCGTATTCATCATCATGATCATCATGATCATCATATAATCATTATCATCACCAGCACTGTCGTCACCTTCATCATGAGAATCATCATCAGCATCGACATCAATTGCTGTGCTTCAATTCAGAGGTCGTTGAAATTGCATAAGCCCACTCACATAAAAACACATCGAATGAAGAATGAAGTGTAAAGCCCATGCAATTTACGGTAGGGTATATAAGGGAATATATAATTATTGTAGATCGCAGATATCGTACAACTGACAGTCAAGATGAGTGACCCCAACATTTGGATATTTTGCGTACTCATCATGACACAACTTGTGAATTCATTGGGACCTCATGTTCGCATGTGAAACCTGGGAGACATAGGGTTCCCCCACTTACAAAAGGTAAAGTACAGGACCCCCCAAAGAAAAAGATAGAAAAGTGATTTATCATTGTTTAAGTGTTTTTTTTGGGGGGGGGTGCTACATGAAATATAGATGTCCTTGAGGCCTAGCCAATTCACTGTCACGCAGCTGATGAGCGTTCGGGGACCCAAAAGAAGCAGTGACAGGTGGTTTCAAACGGTGGTTGATTTGAAGTGACCACATGTTTTGAGTGTTGGCCCTTACATGTTCAAAATATACGGAGAACCAAGAAAGTCTGCTCGGGCCCTTTATGCATGTTTTTTGAGGAACTGGGTCTTAAGTTTAGTGCCCAACCTGCTCACACGGCCAAGCAAGCTTTGATCCAATAGTTGTCCAAATAAACAAAGGCCTCTTATTCAACTCAGTGGATGGTAAGGTTGATTGGTAGACCCATTCATGGTGTCATGGATGGAAGTGCTTGTTCTCCTTTTCCGTTCCCCTCTGTGGCCCAAGTTTTCAATGAGCTCCTGGGTGGAACAAGACGTTCCCCAGCCTTTGCCCTGCTGGGCGGGCCGTGGTCGTTCAAAACGACGGCAATTACACTACGGTCCCAGCCTGTTTTGGCAACAAGACTCACATAGTTCCTTGGCTTTGTTTCAGGTGATTTCTTATCGTCCCAATGGGAAATCCACAAGGACGGGGGAATCGATAAAGGGATTTCTTCAAACATTTTCTGGTGGGGGTTCCTGGGATCGCAACTCCAAGGTTAGAAAAAATGCGAATCTTTCGGAGTTGGACCTTCCTTCTGTTCCTGTCGCTGGCTGTTTACTGTTTCTTGCCACATCGGCCGGGAGATTTGGGAGCCCCTGCGCGGCGCACCGAAGGAAGCGAGCCCCTGGTAGGCGATGTCTGCATCGTGCTAGATTTCACTGTGTCGCCCTGGGGCAGAAGTCTATTGCCACTGGGTAGTCGACTGGGAGGCCCTTTTATTTGAGCGGAGTGGCGGGGGGTGAAGACCACCCAATGACCTTAAAATCTAATTTTAAGGCCGGGGTTTAGGTTCACTTTGTATGCCTTGACAGATCCGTGGTAATTCAACAAAGTCCAAATAGGCATATCTTCATAGAACCTTCGAAAGTCAGTCTTCACCAAAATCGTTGGAGTTATATACAGTAAGCCCAAATGGATGTGTTTGTTATGAAACCGGAGCATGTCCCATGTTATGGCAGTTTTGATAGGGATAATTATGATAGGCCAGTGGATTTGTTTGTTTTCCTAATTGTTCAGACAAACCCATGCGTCTTATGTGAATTTGTCAGAAAATAGTGTCCTCCCAAATAAAATTGATTGTTGGTTATCACATGTTATCACCATTAAATGCTGGTTGGTGGTTTGGAACATTTTTCATTTTCCATTTCATATATGGGATGTCATCCTTCCCATTGACTTTCATATATTTTTCATGATGCTTAAAACATGTTAAAACCCACCAAGCAGAATGGATATATAGTCGAAGATAGCCCATTTTCAGAGCCCATTTTCGTCGATTAGGAAAGGCTTTGCGGCGGACTTCATTGGGAACGCCTCGGAGGAGGCGGGAGACGACTGGCACCTTTTCTTCGGAGTGGTGATCTTCCATGAAAACGTGAGCTACCCGCAGCTGGGCTGAAAACCCAAGAAATGATATGATGTGGGTAAAACAAGGCGATAAACCACCCATTTGGGAATGCATTATAGCACCTATTTATTGGCATTTTGGGATGGGTTTATTGTTTTACCCACATGATCTTTTTGGGTTTTTCGTAAGTTTGAGTCATGTGTTTGTTTTTGGAGGTTTACAGAAATTGGGTAATCTATTTGTTGATTCATTGATATGTCATTTGAATACGTGTTATTTATTTGGCTAGTGAACATGGTGTATCTATGTGTCTCTCATGTAATATTCCAGTGACAAAGATAAGATCAGAGGCTTCTGGGAAACGGCGGTTTGCTGGAGAAGATTGTGAAGCCCTAGAGTAAAGCCACACCCAATGAGTTACCATTTGGGGGTCATAGTTTTTTTCCCCATACGCAAGTGGTGTGGCGATCAGCATGGGCCAACGTTGCTTGAGGATGATCCCCAACTTTCGTAGATTTTTCAGGGGGATTGAAACCACATATGAAACCACCGTCCAAATGATGAAATTGGTTCATGTTCACAGTTTTTTGTTGGTTCAATTCCCCATGCCACCCATGTTTGTTTGTTGCGTTGGTGAAATCCGACCATGTTTTTTGTTCGTGCAGTCCCCGCCGTGGTTGGTTATGATAAAATCCTATGTTTATTCGTGGGAAGTTGAAACCTTTTTTTTTAGCTGGCTAAATTCAATTTGTTTTTGGTTCAGTCCTGTGAAGTCCACATTTTGTTAGCTACAGTCCCATTTTGTATCAACATGTGCTAGTAGATCTGTAGATGTGCGTATATTTCTAAGGATTGAGCTTAGCAATGATGTTTCGGAGCTTCAGAGAAAACTTCAAGATCCTGACTGGGAGATGAATTTCTCTGCGAGCGTTCCCGATTCCTGGCCCAGCTCTGTGTTGCCTCGCAATAGCCATGAAGCCTTGCAAATCTGCAACTGGATGAAGATTTAGATTATCCTGGAATGATGGTGGAAAAATATGGGGGGAATATTCCCAATTGTTAGTTTGTTAGCCTTATTTCAGATTAGGGAAATACTATAACTTACTTAGATTTATGAAGATTTAGATATTCCCAGACCCTCCAACTACCCACATAGATAGGTAAAAGATGCCAAACCTTCACATTTTGTATCATATTGTTATTACTTGGAGGGTATAGATTTGTTGTCAGTTTTGAATCTGTTTGCGTTGTTTGTGTTTTGATTGTGTGGAAATTCATGACAGCATGATTCCAATGTATTGGGATAAACTATGTTAAACTAAACTGTTAAACTATGATAAACTAATGAACCACTCGGTGATTATCGTCTTTGCTATTCACCATCCCACTTGATCTCCCAAAAGTGTCCAACATCACCACGGCCTGCGGACTTGAGGTGGTACTCGGATCCCTGGAAAGTCATCTACCATGACCTTATCTATTAATACATCAATTTAGACTCTCCAAGTTTATAAAAATTGTGTGTTTACTCCATCAATTGCCATACTATTAGCATTTTTGATATTCTCTGGGTGGTATGGAGGGTCTAGGTATGGCTATCTAAGGTATAGCCCATCATCCCATTTGTTGAGAATTACTAAGTGCCCTCGCTGGCCGGAAGATACTTCGAGAACCACACCCTTTGCACCCAACAGGTTTTGCTTGAGATTTATGAATTATTTAATATGATATATATATATATAATGATTTGATATACTATAATATATTTTAATGTAATTTGAAGCAATACAATGCAATACAATATACATTAATATAATATTATAACATAAATTAATGTAATATTGGTTTAACACTATATGATATAATATAACATAGTATATATATAATATAATGATAAACTATGATATGATATGATTTGATATGATATAATGTAACATAATATAACATAATAATATTTAATATAATAATTTCATTTGATATGATATGATATGATATGATATGATATAACATAAGATAATATATATAATTTAATTTTTATAATATAATATATTCTAGTATATAATATAGTTTATTATCATATAATATATAGTTTAATTTATTATAACAAAATACAATATAATGTAATGATAATGTAACATGATATATAATACACTATAATATAATACAATACGAATGATAGATGATCATGCCATAAATTGCCATCAACTGAGATATATGCAGACATGACGATTTCGGACTGTTGGGAGATCTCACCATGACGCCGCTGAGGTAACGAGTGGGCCGACCTCTACACGGCGGTGCTGCTGTTGACCAATGGCAGTGCCTCAGACTGGTGGAGCACTATGGAGGTGGCGAAGGAGTTGAAGGAAAAGGAGGACGCAACTTTGGGGCCAGTGGAGAGGGCGGGTCTTGTACGTTGTTGTAGAGTTAGAGGTGAACAATAAGAGTTTGAAGATGGAGCATTGAGAGCTGTAGTCTTTCGAGCAAGGAATATAATAGGAATAATAATATCATACAATATTATATTATGTTATATTATATAATTGGAAGTTGAAACATTATGTTCTCTCGTTTTTCAGCAGGACAGTCCTGTGAGGATTCAATCGAAGCAACTCCCAGCATTTGACCATCGGTAATTTCACCAAGGGAGTTGAGGAACGGATAAAATCGACCAAATGAAGCTTGATAAAATGTATTAAACTAGCAATCCCAAATAATGCATCCTTGAATTGATTTGAATTTTGAGTGCTGTGTTTTGAATTCCGAAATGGGTCTCTTCAAAAGTGATCTACTTTCCCGAAATGGCCATCTGTGGGGAACATATCAACGTAACTAGTGCACCTAGGGGTAGCTCAATGAGGTACCCGTAAACTAAGAGTGGATCGAGCAAAAGGCATCGCACCATGGGTGCCATGGGTGTGCACGGTGTGACCAACGCAGAGGCAACGATCTATGCCATTGGTCTTGACAATGCCACTGAACGGACTGCGAATCGCTCTGCTGAGTTACTGGAGTTGGCCACTGATGTCGACACACAGTCGCTGAAGCGATGTTTAGAAAGATTCAGTTTTTCTGCAAGTTGGGACCCTTTTACCAGAAACAAGGAAGCTGTTCAGGCAAACCATTGATCACATTTATTCATATTCATATTGCATAATATATTTTAATTCATGCATATTTAACTATGTACAATATAGATCGGCCCCTTTTGGTGACCTTTTGTTTGAAGCTTTGGTAGCTGTAAGTACTTTTTTGATGTCCTATCAGTACCAGAATGCTTGATCAACACTGGCTATACATAGTATTTCTTCTGGCTCGCAACCACTAGTTATTACATAAAAATCACATCAACACCCCTCGATTTGTTCTGCGCTTTGCAGACCCCTGATCAGGTTGGACGTGATCCTTCCTCCTCCGGCACATGCTCATTACACCACAGATGCAACCACCGCGGCAACCACCGCGGCAACCACTGCAACAACCACAGCGGCAACTGCAGCAGCAAGTACAACTGCAGCAGCAAGTACAACTGCAGCAGCAAGTACAACTGCAGCAGCAAGTACAACCGCAGCCACAGTGGCAACCACAACGGCAGCCTCGGCCACGGAAACCACAACTGAAACCACAACAGAAACCACAACTGAAAACACAACGGACACAGACACATCAACAACGGACTTCTCATCCACCACAGACAACACAACAACTTCAGCGAGGCGTTTGTCAGCAAATCTCACTGGTGTGATCAATATCAGGCTGGTTTTGTCAACATGTTCAGGGGTTAGGCCATTGGGATACTTTTCATGTCTAAATGGGATATATAACAAGGCAGCCGGCTGACTCGCCGCCCTTGTAAGGGTGACGCATTTAAAAAATATATTTTCGAGGCTAAGACATAAAACGCTGGTATTTGTGGGACTTGTTCAAAACATGGACATCCATTTCGATTGGCAGGCGTGTGACTCAAGTTCAAAAAAAAGTGTTTCGCTCTTCGAGCTCTTAAAGAAAGAATCGCGAAATCATGATTTTCTTTGGATATCGTCCTTTCGACATTTCTTTGTTACCTTCCAAGCATGAACAGTGAACCCCAAAAGCCGGTCTGGCTCATCCATTCCTTATTGTTCTCAACGTAACATCAACAACGTAAGACATCTTGCAGGAACGTTAACACATCCCCACCCCCACCCCACCCCGAGACCCACAGCTCAAAAGAAACAAGCCTTCCAAGGGTGGCGTATCAGCCACATGCATCCACATGCCATTAAGAACTGTTAGGCTGTGATATGTTCATGATGTTCATGGTAAACTCTGACTGGTTTGCTATATGATCCATGCATTAATATCCATGATGATCCCACTTCGCCCCCAAGTTTGACAGGTTCAATTCAACCAATAGGTGAAATCATTTGTCTTGGAAGGGAAAGTAGTGACTATCATGACAATCTGGGGGCATCGGCATTCACTGTTCCCCAACCACCTCATCTCATCAGCATGGTTTGAATATTGAGGATGGGTCAAAACTTGTCAAAGCCTACCAGTAGTACCGCACAAGGCGGTGGCGGAAGTTTCAAAATAGGAAACCTATAGGAGAGCTTGGTTGTTGTGAATCCGGGATGGCAGAGCGAATCCACTGATGGATCGAAAGGTGCTTGAGGTCTCCTCTCTTTCTCTCTCTTTTTCTGACTATCTATC
>Ga0126342_10013398_pt1 | contig 14530 bp, 16 predicted proteins | sample Cyp1metagenome_FD_92528 | JGI IMG/M metagenome (GOLD analysis project Ga0126342, IMG submission 92528) | Coral microbial communities from Lord Howe Island, Old Settlement Bay, Australia - Cyphastrea 1 metagenome | ecosystem: Host-associated > Invertebrates > Cnidaria > Coral ... | reverse complement strand
GTGACCCTTTCCAGCTTCTCCTAAGTGACCCTTTGATAATTTTGATATTCAAGGGGCATAAGTGACCTATTTAAGAGCCTTTGATATCAAAATGCATATCGAGGTCACTTTGAAGAAGCTGGTATATATGTAGATAGATATAAATAGATTAAACACATAAATCCTAAAACCCTCACGAAGGAAACTGCGCGCACACCTTAAAGTCAAACCCGAAGCCAACTTTAAATTTTCAACCAACCTCAAATAAACCCTGAAACACATGCCAAATAAAGGGTTAACACAACCCAAAACAAACCCAAATCTAAATCTAAAATACAAAGGAATTTTCGACAAATTCTGAATCAAACCCTGAACCGATTTTAGATAAACTTTGCACCAACCTTAAGCCACTGACCCAACCCTGAATCAACCCTAAACCAAACTTAAAGAAAGCTTAAACACATCTTAAACTTATGACAATTTCAGCTAGCCACACGTTTGAATCCAAAAATATTTTCTTTTTCAATTTATTATCATTTTCATCATCACCAAAAACATCACAAAATCATCACCTACTTTGCCGAAACCGTATGAGATTATGGTTCCATCGTCACGGAATGTTCCCAAAACATGACTTTTAGCTTGTTGCAACAAATCTTGCCAGGGTCGCCAAGATCACTGTGGCAATCGCGCTGGTAATGGGGAAAACAAAATCAAAATGTGCTTCAAGTTCGAAAATAATTCAAAAAATCGGTCTTAATTCGAAAATATTTCGAAAATAATTTGAGACTTGTTTTTGGGATTCGAACATAATTCGAAAATCAATTGAGAACGCCTTTTCGGTTCGAAAATAATTCGAAAAAAAACGAAAACAACGAAAAAAAACTCGAGGTTTTTTGCAATTTTTGGATTTTGTCAAATTTGATTCAAAAACGAGAAAAACCGACAAGAATCGAAAACAAAAACGAAAAAAACAATCGAACAACGAAAAAACGAAAACAAATCGAAAATATATCGAAAAAAAAAAAAATCGAATTTTTTTGCAACAATTTCTGGATCTTGCCTAATTTGACGCAATTTGATCATTTTTCCAGCTCCCAAAAAGGGCCGCAGAAGCTCTGGAGGCTGGGCGACCGTGATCTTTTTGTGAAAAATTCAATGATGATCCACATGAATACACAAAAACAGCTGTCCAAGCAGCCGAAGACTTTGAGATGATTTTGATGATAGCCAAAACGATGATAGCCAAAACATTGTCATAATCTTAAACCAAACACTAAGCACGCCAGAAATAACACCCGAAATATCCCGAAATAATGTTAAATGAGCATTACGCCAACATTAAATAAATGCAGAGTAAACCTTAAGCAAACACTAAGCCCACCCAAACTAAACCCTAAATCAATTTTAACTACAATTTCAAAGCGGCCTTGGAACACAACCCTAAACCAAATCTAAACAAAACCGTACACCAAACCTAAGCCAACCCTGAACATATCTTAAAAGATAAATAAATCCAAAATACCTTCACCCAAGCCGAAACAAATCCTACAGCAGCCTGAACACCATGCTATTTGAACCATTTTGAACCAACCCTAGAACTAAGCGGACTCCTAGCTAAACCGCAAACTAACCCTAAACAACATATTGCACCAACACCAAATTCACGCCAAACAAGCGCTACACAAACACCCTTTCTTAACCAACTTTAAACCGACCTGGAATAACTAACCGAACCCACGATACCGATACCTTTAACAAATCCCAAGCACACACCACAGCAGCCCCAACAACACTTCTAGCTGAACTAGCTCCAAAAATCTCTGATTCCGGCAGAAATAAGAGTTCCTAGCTCCAAAATGCTTGACTTACGATCAGTTTCTAGCTCCAAAATGCTGCAATTACCGTACAAGTGGTTCCGAAATGTTGCAAATACAGTCGAAATGACAGCTTCGAGGTTCAACATGCTGCAAATAGCGAGGGAATTGATGCGGCATTGAGGGGGAAAAATAAATCCCCGCGAAGGGGGGAAAAAATTCCCTGGCGCAAACCGGGCCCGTAAGATTTTGTCTAGCTTGGTGCATGTTGGCATATGTTGGTAGCGAATGGCACTTTGGACATTCACGTTGCTGCCTCGTGGAGCAGTATCGCTCAGTATCATAGTCTGGCAAAATGCTGTCCAGATCAGGTGATGATCCCAGGTTTCAGCGCAGAAAACTTTCCAGAGTGAATGGTGACAAGTGCGGAAGAAAATCCAAACTTTTTCCGTTTGGACTAAAAGACATTTGCTCACGGGCTTATGATGGGTTTTAGTTTCTTTTCAACTCCTTTCTTTGCGCGTTGATTCGCTGCAAATATCTGTTCATTCTGTCCGTTTGCTCAATGCTGCAGAAAGGTTAGAGCGGGGAGTCTTTTGCACTTACGGCACATGCCATGTGGTTTGCGCTCTGAGGACAAGACTCCCTTGGCTGAACTTCTGTCCAAAGACAAGGCACCTTTCCAGGGATTGGAACAAATTACCAAATGTACAAAAGGTCACTGTGGTTTTCACAGGATGACTTTGCCTGGATTCATCACAGCAAACTCTGCCCTCCCAGACTCGTTCAGGCTTCACTTTGTTGAGCATCGTTTATCACTTGATTTCACTTGGCACTGCTTTGACATTTCACTATCATTTCACTATTTCAGTATTATTTCACTTCAGTTTCTTGTCAGGGCTGCTTCAGAAGCGTGGCAGTGCTGAGTGGTGAGCCCTGGAGCTTTGCCTGGGCGCAGCACTTCCGATGCAATGTGCAAGAGGGTCGTTTGGTGCTGCGCTTCGTGACTTGGATCATTGAGATGTGCTATGACTATTCTATGACTGCTATGAAGTTATTGATGAATATTAAATATTAATGAATATTAATGAATATTAATGAATATTAATACAAGTTAATGAATATTTGTGAATATTAATGAATATTAATGAATATTACTGAATCTTAATGAGTAATGAATATCAATGAATAGTAATGATGAATATTAATGAATATTAGTGAATATGAACGAACATTAATGAATATTAATGAGAGCAATAGTATGAGCATAGTAGAGATTAGTATATTAGAATGGGTTAGAAGATGAGATGCATATGATTATACAACATTCTGCATGTATACAGAGCTATCAGAGTCGATCACCATGGATCACCCTTCATGTTGTCGTCCAACTTCGAACCCGGCCAAAAACCCAGGCATAGAGCAACCTCGAAATTACCCGAAAAAATCCGAAAATGCTTTCAAGCAGTTCAAAGCAGGAGTTTAACTTTGTTTAACGAAGCCTTGGGATTTGTCAAGTACTTTATGGCACATATAGTCAGCACTCGTCAACACGGCAGCGTGGTTGGTAGAATCTGGTAGAATTAATGCGAAACAAACTACAAAATCTGGGGGGGGAAGTGCACTGTGGTCAGATTGCAGCAAACTTTGGTAGCTTTCTCTGTAGACTGAGATGGACCCATGTCGTGATTGAGGTAGAGGTTCATCCCCTTAAATATTCTGTGCATAAAGTCCAGGTCGAGCTTTTTATGCAGCGCAATTTCGTCGAACAGAGCACCAATGTTAGTGACCCAGATGCACCAGCCAAGGCCAGGCAAGTTTGCGCAGAACTAGGATGTCCTCGAGAGATTTCTAGAATTCAGATCAGTTCAGATGAGTTCAGACGAGTTCAGCATGTCAGCCGCTGCAAGAATTTGAAGAGCTGTGAAGTTGCCAGGTGTGCCTCAAAGGAAATCCACAGCTTCTGAAGCCGCTGGAACTTTGTAACCTCCGAGGCCGTCCAGTGCAGCTGAAGGCACGTTAGATCACGCGTTACATCAGCTTTCGGAGACAAACAAGATCAAAAAAGTAAAGACTTAGACTAGTAAAGGCATCAGCAGGTGCCGTCTTAAGATCTGAAGCTGTGCATGAAATCTTCAAAATCTTCAGAGCTCTCATTGCTCATGGTTTTTGGATGTTTTTGGCCTTCCTTTGATTGGATGCTTGTGAAGGTTGCCCCAACTGCAGTCGATATGGCCCAATGTGATGCTTTTTTGACGCTACCCAGTACGACTCTGACTGGCACGGAGTGGCTCGGAATTGGAACCGCTTGAAATCTATCGGTGAGGTTGGATCTATGGTATTTGTGCAAGGGAACCTAAAATGCAGACCAGTAGGACCGCTATTCTGCACAGGAAAAGATAATAGAATATCAGCATATATCAGCATGAAAAGTGTGACTCTTATCATTCCGGGCACTTGTGCAAGTGCCCTCCGGCAATTTTGGTTGTTTGCGTACTTGCTGGAATTGATTGACTGTTGGTGGGGATCGGGGTTTTATTTTTGCTGAACATGCACACGTGCTTGATTCACTTGATATTCTACGTATTCTACAACGCACGTTCCTCACATTCTGCTGCTTCTGTTCCTGTGTAAATTGATTTAATCATACTAAATCAACATTTGATGTACAGTGATGTACAGGATCTGTTTTAGTTTTGCCTTTGAATCCAAGGTTTTGGTTGCGAGAGTCCAGCTCGCTGGTGGAGATCCTTCCAAACAACAAAAGGTTTCTGCCTCGGTGATGGTCTTTGAATATACTGTAATTATATAGTGATTGTGGCTATGTTTGGCAAATGTGTTGAGGAGTATTTATATTCATATTGTATAATTCTTCCTATGTACAAGATATTCATATTATGTCATATTGGTCATATTATTCATCAATTCATGATAATTATATGATGATATTTTGTTTGCGCATGACCAGAGTTCACTGAAAGCCAAACGCGCTGCGCTTGTGCATGCGCCAGCCTGAGGCCAAGACCTGTGATGGAAAACTTGGCGCTTCTCACTGGTGCCAAGCGTTTCACGCTTCGTAGCCTGCAGTCAAAGGCGGGATAGACTGGATATGACTGGATAGACTTTCTGTTGTAGGTGGACATGTCGTGAAATTTATTTTTGAATATTGCTTGGATCACTTGAGATCACTTGAGATCATACATGTTGAATCATGTGTGTACGGAGTCGGAGCTGGTACACATAGAACTTAACTGTCACGTGAGAGGTGATGTAAGGTGATCAAAGGATCAATCCACTGGATTTTACCTGTGTACCAAGGTGTCACATAATGTCACATAGCTAAGAAAACGAATGAAATCGGTGTCACGGTGCCAGGACGATGAGCTCAATCAGTTTGATGATTTCAACGAGAACGTGTTGGAAGCAGAGCGGGCCATCTTGGCGTTGAATCGTGCCGGCTTTGACGCCGTGGATGGCTCTTTGGACGACGGCATTGCAGGTGTGGGCGATTTGGAAGGCGCGACACTGGAGAAATGACATATATATAATTATATATATATTAATATATATATATAATTATACACATATAATCTAGCAAGTGGATGAGCCCAAATCAATACACACGTGGCTTCCGTATGCCTCATGGCATGTTGACATTCTCGTGCCTCTGTTCTTAGTGTCCACTTTAAGTCAACCTGCAGGCTGTGAGGAATTCTATAATCCCAAAGACGGTTGGAAAGAAGGCTGGCGAGACGTTGCGCGAAGCTTGAAGTTGGCCAGGATACTTGGGTACTTGTCAAATCTTGTCAATGCCTTTGATATCCTTCGATCATCTTCGATCAACTTCATCTAAGACTGCAGTGTGCGATCAAGAACTTGTATAGACACCTGAGAAGCCACCAGTTTGTGTTCGTCCTTTCTCCATCACGGCACTGTATTGATCGCGGTATCGTGTTGTTCACCCGACCCAGGAAAGGTGAAAGCATCGGTGTGACGAAGCGTGAAAGACATAATGTTGAGGCTGAAGGGATCGGCCGAAGCTGACAGAGTTTGCAGCTGTGTGTGGACACCGTGGACTCCACATATCTCCACATTCTCAGATGCAAAGCATCCTTCCGAGTTTGATCCAATTTGATTCATCTGGATTCATCTTGATTCCTTGTGCAGGTGAGTGACGATATTGACGATGACTCAGAGGGTGATACCAGCGCCTTCGCTTGATGGATTTGGAGTGACCACGAGTAACCAAAATGCAAACCATCTTGTAAGCCAGAGAAATACACCGCCAAGTTGGTGGCAAAGTTATTTCTATCGAACATGATGCTTGTTGTGCATATATATAATATTCGTCATTGTTTGCAAGACTCTTGTTGAGATGTTGAGACATTATTCTACCATCAGCTCCTGGACCAGAGGTCAGACAGCAATCTCTGAAGAGGATTCAGAAGCAGAGGAATGAAGAGTTCAAACCAATGTTGGGTATGTCTTTGCAAACACGTTTGATATAATGTGAATTCATTTGATCATTTCTGCGCTTTAGACATCTTTGGAAATGAATCAAAGGCATTCAAAGGCTCCAAGGAGTAGCAACACAGTAGGGCCCTGGAGGCTGCGAGCCCAAGTCGAGATACACTTTGCTTGAGACTTGTCCTTGCAGGACACGGATAGCACAGAATCTGACTCTGCAGAAGATGAAGCCTAAAGTGCTGCATGCGAGATGCAAATGCTATTACGATGTTTGGCGATCTGTGTCCATCTGTGACAATTTGTGACGATCTGTGATCGGGCTTGAATCCTGAACTCATTGCAGTGGAGAACTTGCTTCACTAGCAAAATCGAGCTTCGGCTGTCGCTTGTTTGTGGACTCTGCACGTTGCTTTCACCCAATATCACCCAATCCATCCAGTACTGACAGTCAATCCATGTCAATCCTCAACATAAGATTTATTTGCTTGAACAGGCAGCACAGTCACTAGCGATGAAGCAGACCTTTGCGATGCCTGCGGTTGTTGCATTGAATGTGGAGGCAGAGGGTCCCCAGCTGCAAACACGTAGCGGAGAGATGCGAAGAGATGCGTGAATAGGAGAAGAATGAGTAATATTTTTTTAAAATGATTTTCATTGGAGACACGCAATTTTTAGATGCTTGCTCTATTGCAGCTACAGATCCAGCATATGCATATCGTATTCCTGACCATATCCAAAAATAACAACTGCCTAACATTATCACAAGAAAACTCAGAAAGATCGGATTTCTTGCGAACATCATACAAGACTGGTTTCTTTGTAATGGCGGGTCTTTCTTGCGACTGGCTTTGTGTAGACTGTAATGGCCGTAATGTTGAGGGGTAGGGGCATGTCTGGACCTAACAGAAGACTGCATTGGGAGGTTCCGAGATCGCCCAAAGAACTGGCATCACACGAAGGTTGGAATGGACGAACGAGACGGATGCACCTGAAAGAACATGAACACATTTTGGAACGCTGAAGCTACAGCTTAAATCCTGAGTGAAACTGGCACGCGCTAAGCACAACTGCACAAGATACATCCAGATACTGCATTACTAGCATTACTAAGAACAAATCGTGGCCGGATTTGGCTCGAGGTCAGTTTCCAGACAAAGTCCGTGCCTCAGCCTGGATGCAAGATATGCAAGGTCGATAGTCTGAAGGCTGACGTTTTGGGCGCTAGGTTGGCAGGACAGTCTTCGAAGCCCTGCGGGCTGGCACTACTTGGACTTCAGTTGTGAAGCGTTCGGCTGCTCAAAGTTTGGCTACCCGATTCCAGACCTTTCTAGACCACGTTCACTGCATATTCATTTCCTAACCTATCGCTGCAGAGTTGAACTTCAAGTGCTGAATCGCTGCCTTGCCAGGCCAGTCCCAATTCGCTCAGGGCGGCGACGTTGGAGGCGCAAAACGCTGGAATCATGAGATGAACAGTTTGTCAACTGAGATGAATCCTTGACGGTTTGACTAGTTTGACAGTTTGACCATGTTTGACCCGTCTTTTGCTCCTAGAGAGGTGTCACATTTTGCTGGCACATGCTAGCACCAACTTGTACAAGAACCGAATGCAAGCGAATGCAGCATGAATTGATTTGCAGCCTCGGATCGGGCCTCGGGCGAAGAACCACCTTGCATTCACGATTCTTTTACGATACTACGGAGTCCTATGCATCAGAGAGTCTGTGACGAAATCTTACACTAGCAGTTTTATGATCCTTCGATGGCTTTTTGATCTTTTTGCAACACGCAGTCCACTCTGCAAGATATCCACATATGTAGACGCCGGATGCAGAAAGGATATCAAGCATTGATAGAGTCTTTGCAACTCGGCAAACTGCTTTCTCCACGTACAGGACTGCAGACCGGTGAACAGTAAGATTTTTCCAGATATTTCCAGAGGAAAGTACCCTCACAAAGTACAAAGGTCAAAGGAGAAGACTGGGGTAGCATTTGGTAGCATCATTTCTATTCATTATATTTCATTTTTCTTGTCATGGCCGCAACATCAATTTTGCAATATTTTGCAAACTTGTACAGATCGTCAAATTCGTCCCTGGACGCAGCAAGTCATTCAGCACTCTTGAGCTTTGCAGCTCCAAAAACGAGAGAGAGAGAGAGAGACAGAGGGGGGAGAGAGAGACAGAGGAAGCCACATATTGTGCATTGAAGCAAACATTTCATTGCATTGCTAGATATATATCTATATATATATATATAATATACAATTATATATATATACATATATATATATATGATATATATATATATATAGATCCGTGGGGAGATGCCAAATGCGTAGTCGACTAAGAGCAAGCTGCCAAGCTAGCAGCGTGAGCTGGTCTTTAGGCGCCAGGGTGTCAGTCAAACATACATCCTATGAATTGCATGAAATCAGATTTACTGTTCGTGGATGTTGTTTTCGAACGATCCCATCCATTGTCAAAGCACTTATACCGAACAGGGTCACAGTTGGAGTGGATGCAGTACATCGAGCTGGGCTAGTGGGCAAGCAGTATGTCAACATACGTATTTTAATCAAATTCAAGCAGTATGTTACTCTGTTTTTTTCGATGTATTTTCAGCAGAAATGCTCCTGCATCCTCTTGCGAAACTATCTCGCTTGACGGGCTCCAGAGTAGAAGGCCACAGATTCTATGCAACCTCACTGCAATCGAAGCAATGACACAGTCCAGATATGCAGCAAAACTCTGTAGGAAAAAGACAGAAAGGATCCAAAGGCTAGAAGCTGCGGAGTACGATGGATATCTACTCAGCATTTTCAGCATGCAGGAAGCTCGTATGGACTGGTTTGTAGGGGCACCTTGATTTACATGCCGTGCAAAATTTTAGCATCGCACAAAATAGCACACCCTGCTGTCGGCCATTGTCCGTAAGCAAGAGTGCCTAGAGCCATTTTCTCCGAGCAGTTTTGTCGCAGCAGCTCTGTGCGCATCTTAGTGAAGCAGATTGACACCATTGGACACTTCAACAATCCTCAAGAGAAAATACTTATAAGATCTTATAAGCAGTCTGATGTAGTGTGAGGACAAACAAATTTCAAAGTAGTACCCGCCCAGGCGTCAAAGATCATTCAATGCATTTCATTATTTTCATTGCGACTGCCGGAAAGATTCCTCATTTGGTTTCACTCTATGGATTGGAAGTCTTCTTGCCTCAGATGCGGCGACCAGCTCCTGTTGAGATTGCTCCGACCTACAGATGTTTGTTTGGAGCCAAATCGGACCACGATCGCGAGCAATGATGGCAGTTGTGTAAGAATTTTCTGCAGGATTTCTAGACAAACTTTGGAATACAGCGAAGAATGGGAAACAATTGACAGTATGTGCATTGGACAACATTCTACCATGCTTCAATGCATTGGACGAACTGGATAAATACTGGTGCAGACTTATACCGTACTCGTACGTACTCGTACTGTAGATACTCGTACATACTCAGACTATGTGCTTGTATTCTGCCGATGTACCAGACCATGCCGGACCTGTCCTGTTGTTGCCCTTTGTGTTGACTGCAGGTCTGCGCAGGATTGTGCTTTGACAGTGGAACATTTTGGCCGAAAGCCTCACGAGTCTTCAGCTCAGCGCTCCATCTGAGATGGCATTACTGCCTCACCGCTGATTTTCTGTTTCCAGCTGCAAAAGTCTCGGTGTTTGTGCACTATCTGCCCTATCTGCCCTGTCTGCCCAATCTGAAGCTCCCTCTCAGCTATCGCATGTTCAGGATCTGAGTGTTCAGTACTTTAGAACGAAGACCAAGACAGACCATATCCTGATCACTCGTGAGCTTTCGTAAGAATCCTCGCGTGTTAACATGTGCAATTTTACTCTCTCACATGTACTTATCGTTGACACATTGACATGCACATTATTTTTGCATGTGTTAGCGCCCCCACACATGCATAAACACGTCGATATATCCAATATATGGTAAATAGTAGATACCTGTACATACCCACCAGATAGTGCTTGGCCCGCGCCGGGGCGAAAGTTTTGAACATAAGAAATGGCTATAGGAAATCACTGGCCTATAATCTATAGGAACCTTTTTGAGATGCAGAAGCCATGAGCGGTTGAAGTTGCGAAGTGCATCAACGACTAAGGAAATGGCGGTCGAGATGCAAATGTATGAAAAAATCCGTGCACAACTGAATGAATGAATCAATGATTCAATGAACCGCTGAATCAATGAATCAGTGAATCAATAAATCAATGAACCAGGGAATCAATGCGTCAATGAATCAGTGAGGCAAATAACCAGTGAAGCAATGAACCAATGAATCAGTGGTTCAGTCAATGAAGCAATGAACCGATGAATCAATGAAACGCTGATTCAGTGAATCAGTTCGGTGATTCAGTGAATCAATGAACCAATGAGTCAATGCACGGGTGAACTAGTGAGCAGATGAATCGATGAATCAATGACTGAGTGAATGAGTGAGTCGATGAATCAACTAATCAATAAATCGGTGAACCAATGAACCAATGAACCAGGGAATCACTGATTCAGTGAGTCAATGAATCAATGAACCAATGAACCAATGAACCGATGAACCGATGAACCGATGAATGAGGGAATGGATGGATGGATGGATGGATGGATGGATGGATGGATGGATGGATGATGGATGGATGGATGGATGGATGGAGGATGGATGGATGGATGGATGGATGGAGGATGGATGGATGGATGGATGGATGGACGGACGGACGGACGGATGGATGGATGGATGATGGATGGATGGATGGATGGATGGATGGGCGAGCTACTTTTCTTTGTTGAGCTACTTCTTCACTGAGCGACCTCTTCGCTGAGGCACCTCTTCTCTCGGCTACTTCTTCTCTGAGCAGCCACTTATCTGGGCTACTTCTGCTCTGAGCTGCGTCCCAGCTAGCTTGTAGCTTCTTGAACCCAATTCTTCTCTTTGCGCCAGTGTTACCATGCGTGTAGCAACCTCCAGCGCAATCCCGCGTAACACAAGAGCAGCACTATGGTCAAGAACTACCTTTTGCCCAGCTGTCACAAGCTTTGCTGCGCGCGGCCGTACCAATACGTTTTGCCACACCCGGTTGCAAACCCGCATAGCAGGAGCGTCGCACCAAACCGACCACCGAGCAGCGCGGACTTTTCGCGCTGCTCCGAACGTGACCTTTTTTTTTGGGGTGAAATTGTGCACTCGCTACAGCATGGTGCACATTTTGCCGACTTCATCTTCCAAAAGTGTTCTGAACGCCTCATTCGTTTTTAATATTTCGAAGTGCAAATTGAGCTCTCGCTACTGTCCTGTGCACTTTTTGTCGACAACTTTCATCGAGGCCCGCACCCGCAGAAACAGAGTTTACCCGAAAAAAAACACAGGGTTTCGCGCACGAGAGTGTTTTCACCCTTGAATTCACGCGTTCCGGAATTGTTCCTCTTCTCTATATGCTGCTTCCACACGCGAACTGCTCTTGGCTCTTGCTTGATGATGACATGAGGACATGATGACAAGACTGCCCCTGGACATTCGTCAGTAACTTCGAAGTTCCCATAGATGTTCGAACTAAACTTCCTTTGATTATGCTCTATATATATATTTATATTGAACATATGTGAACATTGTATTTGCAGATAGCCCCTTGCGAAAAAGGTGCCCTGATGATCACACGTAGTCGGCATGTTGGGGCCCTCTCCGAGGCTTCCATGGCTCTACCTCGATAGTGTTGGTCAGGAGACGCGCGGATTGAAGTTGATGTGCACTGATCGTGATTCACACTGCTAGAGGATGTAAGGGACTTGCCACGACACTGCAACAACGACAAAAGAACAACAACAGTAATACTGACGGATTAATAGCAAATCACCCCAGCTCAAAACGTTACGCCCCGATCCATACCCTGGACCGGCGGGCGATCCATAGCTGCGGCCGCGATCCATACCCATGATCCATACATCTCTAAGGGATATGATCCATACCCTGGACCCACCCAAAACGACAAGTTGTACGTATACCAGGCAATAGGTCTGGATGAAACCTCTTATATGTTACATGACTAACTCGTTCCATACGTCCGGATCACCGCGGAACGATCCATACCAGTGTTTTGTTTTTTCTTGAGCCATGCCCCGATAGCACCAAAATGCAACAATAGACACGTGTTGATACAATACCTCCATTCAAATCCTCAAGCCTCATGTCTTGGCAGTTGCAAACGTTGTTCCTTGTTGCATTGGCTGGGAGACCAAAAGCAATGTTGCACAAAATCACAAAACTCTTGCAATGTTTTATATATTATTATTGACTTGTTGTATATGGATAGCTTCAGTGAACTTCAGTGAACCCGGCATGTTGCTGGCCAGGAGTTCGGGCCACTTCCTGGGCGGACCATGCATGAGGTCGGAAATGGTCGGAAGGTAGAACAACTTCCATTGAATGTGGTGGTGCTTTAAGGTAGACTTGGTTCATGGACAATGCAACAATGCAGCCGTTTGTGATGCTGTGAACAATATACTTATGGCCTCATGGCAGATTTCCACAAGGATAGTCACTTGTACTTCATTCACGTATTGTCCTAAGATATCCTAAAATTATCGAGAATTACTTTGTATGTTTGTTCCTGACGATGTTTTCCTATTGCTGGCATCTACTCTCTGTCAAAACCTGTCAAATGTATTCAAATGTTCTGATGTTCGTTGATTCTCACTTTTTTTGCCAGTGGCTGTCTTCTGGCCGCTTCCCTGTCGGCCTGGAATTGCGTGTTCGACTTCCAGAGTCCTGGCCTTGGAGAGATTACAGGAATGCTTCATGAGGCTACGAGTCGTACGGGGGACAGCAGCGGTGGATGTGTTTCCTCCCAGTTTTGTGATTGTTTGATACTGTTGTTTCAGTTGTTGTGTCAAGGACCTTGTGATGCAAATTATGGTATAGCAACAGGCAAATCGGGGCAAATCAGGGCAAATCGGAAGCCGATTCGTTGGCAGATGAGATATGATGAGATGGCTGGAGCCACTGAGGTGGGATAGGCATTGGCCTCTGCACCAGCTGGAACCTTGGTTTTCGAATGCGCACACCTCCAAGATCGCCCATATAGCCATCTGCCTTCACTCCAAAACGGACTGTTTGAGCTGGGTGTCAATGGTTCCTTTATGTTCCAGATTGTTCCAGTGCAAGGATTCGAGCAAATGATGCACTTTCACGCTGTAGAATGAAATTGATTGTAAGTCCAATCTTGAACCATATATTGACATATATTGACATATATTACTATATATCATCATATATTGACATTTTTTTGCAGGTCTTTGCCATACACATTTTTTTGAGAAGTGTTTGCGTTGAGTAGAGAGACTTTCCGCGCTGATGGATCCACCATCGGTCTTGAGCCATTTCACAGCGTCAAGCAAGTGTGTGAACAAGTTATGCGAGTTGTTTATCGCACTGGGAGTTGTTTGTTTACTGTAATCAATTCAAGGATCGAAGATTAAACTTGACATCCTGTACGCATGGAAGCGGTTCCGTCGGTTCCGTGCTAGGCTATTCCCGGATTTGTCAGCAGCCTTTAACATTCCACCTGCCTGGCCAGATGTTGGGAGTCCTGGAATGGTATGACAAATCTATACAAACAGACAGATATTGGGAGCATCCGACAGAGCTCGCATTTCGTTTGATATGGGCTTTATGAAGGCAATGCTTCCTGAGACCATGCTTGAACTGCTTTCAATATGAACATGTATTGAATGTTACTGAAGGACATTGAAGGGAACTGAATGGTGTTGAATCATGTTGAGTGATAGTAGATGGCACCAAATCGTAATGAATGATGTGAATGGTAACTGAATGGATGCAATTATATATATATCCATTTATATGTATATTATAGTGTATATATACATTAAACCATATATAATTATATATATATGTATTTTTCTGTACCATATTATAGAATTTTGCAATTCATTCTACGCAGGTCATTGATAATATCGTATCCGATTTTACTGATACTACATTGTATATGGATATATATATATATATACCTAGGTCTTCGTTCGTAGCACTTTTTTCTGGGAGACTAGGTTGTTGACTTCTTTTTGAGATATCGATCAACAAAAGTAGTTCTTCACCAAAGCGCCTACTTTTGCAATTTACCTATGTTTTCCCTGGTTTCATTTCATGCTGCATTACCATGTTACGCATTCAACCTCGTTCAATCCCATGTCAGTTGAATTCC
>Ga0126342_10013397_pt1 | contig 14530 bp, 12 predicted proteins | sample Cyp1metagenome_FD_92528 | JGI IMG/M metagenome (GOLD analysis project Ga0126342, IMG submission 92528) | Coral microbial communities from Lord Howe Island, Old Settlement Bay, Australia - Cyphastrea 1 metagenome | ecosystem: Host-associated > Invertebrates > Cnidaria > Coral ... | reverse complement strand
TGAGGGCTGTAGAAGGATTTTGATTTTGTAGAAGGTAAATCCCTACCCTGGAGAGCAGAGATTGATTTAGTAGAGTGGCCACAGGGTACCTGACGTTGGGGCCCTCTACAGAATCGAGGGGTCCAGCACCCCCCCCCAAATTGCAAGGGGGATATTATATCTGTAGTATATCATTGTCTGGTTGGTGGTTTGGAACATTTTTTTATTTTCCATTCAGTTGGGAATTTCATCATCCGAACTGACGAACTCATATTTTTCAGAGGGGTAGGTATACCACCAACCAGTATCTGTAGTATATCATTGTAATTGAAGATCAAAAGATGGTTAAACCCAGTATCTGTAGTATACCAGTATCTGTCGTATATCATTTTTCAAGATGGTTTGCCAACCCCCAAGCAGATCATATCTAACCCCCATCTGAAAAACATGACATCTTCATCCAGGATGCCATTATCCACAGATTTTAAGATCGGGCTTGTGATATCCCAAGTTTCATTGATTTAGTACCTCTTAGATACTCTATGGATACTAAGCATGGATATTTTCTATAACTCATTTTTCTGTATTATAACGATACTCTATGGATCCAAGTGCCTTCTTAGAACGTGTTTGGGCTGTCTGAGGAGGTTGAATCCATGGGGAAATCAGCCACTTACCTTCTGGTAATTTAACGTGGCTAGTGAAAATGGCCCATCTTATAGTTGATTTACCTATATGAGTAACCAACAAATTAGCCGAAGACTGAAGCAGTATGGAGTGGACTTGGGATGTTCAAAGTTGTGTGAAAACCTTCACAACCGATAGGGGACCACCCACTTGCCGATACCCTATTTTTGCACATCGCATGGAAGTGCAAACGTTTACAACCGATACGGGACCACCCACTTTGGCCATGTCCATTGCGAGTAGAGTAGTAAGTAATTTTGTCCGCCACTCATATATTATAAGTGGTGATGTTCCATCGTTTTTTTGTGCGTTTCCCAGAGGGTAACTATCGTTTTTTGCGTCCGTTGTGCGCATGAGAAATCCCATGGGTTCTGCCGGCTCAGGAGCTCGTCCAAGTGATGGGCACGCAAGTGGAAAAGGCCGGCGGGTTTCAAAGGATCAAATATGGGATACGCCACCGTTGAGTTCGATGATTTGCCCTGCTCACCACGATTAAAATCCTGGATTTTTCGATGATTTTCCCATGGATTTTCTCTATGAAACCTCCATTTTTTCTAGGAAAGAAAACAATTTTTTAATGATTTTCAGATTGAAACCTCCATCTTTCTAGGGGATTCCCGGAGATTCTCGGTACCAGGTTCTCCGCAACCGCCCCGCGGGACCCACCAAGCTCACGGAACATGTGGGGAGCCCCACTGATGGCGAGAAAAATGGTGACTTAATATGATTTCATGGGATATATTGGTGACATATTTGGAGATTTCATGGGCTAAGGGGTAAATATATATATATATATACATACAGTATATATATATAGAGCCCCTGGTAACTGAAGCACCATTTTTGAGAGGTAAAGCATGGAACGAAGTGGGCCGTGTTCGCCATCTTGGAGTTCTGGAGGGTAGCCATCCTCAATGTTTGGGTCAACATTGGGATTACCACGTGAACTTATGCAGAACAAAACTGGGGATGGGGGATCAACATGGGATATATGGATCCACAGATCCATAGCTATATTTTTTCAGGTGAATAGTTTTGAATGCCGAAGGCATGGAAACATGTTTCGGGTGGATGATTTTTCGCGTTGTTTGTGACCATGGTCACAAGCAACTCTGAATGTGTGTTGGATCGTTTTTTTTTTCAGCCCGGTCGCATCATCCCCGTCTTGATCCTCGTCATTCTTGCTCGGATGGGGATTTAACATGCAATAAGCAAGAAAACTAGGGTCTTCACATGGTTCAACAAACTGGTGTTCAGAGAATCCCGCTCTTTGTGCCCCACAAAAAGACATGGAAATGGGATGACTACTGGGGTGGTGCGCCTTAGTGATCTGTTGCTTGAGCCAAAGTTTCATCAATGGAGTTCGCCGTGATGAGCCATGAATTTCGGGTCATTAATGGGCCCCTTCCTGGTTCAGGCATGCTTAGTGGCGACATTTCCAGAATTTGGAGTTCCAACATTGTTAAAAAAAAGGAAAAAAACATCAAACATGGACACCGAAGCATGGTTTACCCTCTGGTAAACTAACATAGCTATTGAAAATGGCGATTTATAGTGGATTTTCCCATAAAAAATGGTGATTTTCAGTAGTTATGTTAGTTTACCAGAGGGTACATGTTTTTACAGGGTTAACCACCAGGGCTGTCAGGGCTTTCCAATGGTTCAACCACCTTTTTCCGGATGGCCATCCGATGCCATCCGTCCAGGTCGTGGACTGCATGCTGGACACCATGCGACAAGTGGCGGATCAAGCCAAGGCAGTGGGATAAATTATCAACATGACAAGCAAAAAACGATGAGGATAGGGTGTGAGAAAATCATCCATATATAATATATATATATATATATCTAATATTTATATAAAATATTTATATGTATATAATTACCCAATGCTTCCAAAGACTTTTCTTTAAATAGTCCCTGTTGCAAGAACATATTTTGCGGAGCCGCCTATTGGGATAATCATCTATAGTCTATAGTCAGATGACCCTTTTGATTGGATATGATTTGGCATAATCAATTGTAAACGGCCATGAAAAAACGGGATATGATTTGGGTTCCAAATGATAATCATTTGGAGCTACGAAGTCCTTGGGTAGGATGAAATAGGCAGAATGGATTGATATAACTCCATAGATGCTGGTCTTGGGGAATGAACAGAACAGCATGAGTAGCACGCAACTTACACGCGGGTGTGTGTTTTGTTTAGTATCCTCTAGTGATTTCAAATAGCTATGGAAAATCAGAGTGTTAATATATAGTATTATATGGATAAATCATCCATAAACAGGACATGTTACATAGCTATGTCAAATTACCAGAGACTACAGGACGTGTAAGGTGCCGATATTGTTAAGCATTCCATGGAATTTGACCATTGGGAAACATCGGGAATATGTGTGTAAGGTTCAAGAACCCAGATCATCAATATAAGTGGTTACCAGCAATGAACAACCCGGGTCAGAGGCAAGTCCCCTAGTTAGATAACTTCTCCACACCGCAAACAGAGCATTGTTTGCTTCATCATTGTTGCTAGCCTGTTTCCATCAACTTGATGAGTATCACACGTTATTTAACATCCATTCTGCGTTTGCTCAGTCGTCTTGCTTTGTTGGTCAACCCCCCATTCGTTGCAGGTCAATTTCCCCCAAATTTTCCCATCTGGCTTTGCCCAAGAATATAGAATTATTAATAATATATATTCTAAAACCCAGGTGGTTAATCATGTTAATCATAATTTTCCCATATTTTCGCCTGTGTTTAACGGCAATTTTGGGTGTGGAACCACCCTCCTAACGCCCAGGCCTACCCTGACTGGACGCCCTTAGACTTGGAGGTGCATCAGTCGTTTCTGATGTTTCTGCAGTGACCAAGTCCTTCAGATTTGGGTCAGTATCGGGGAACACAAGGTTTCTAAACAAGTCAACCTCCCAGCATTCTTGCTTCAGTCCCCATGTTCATTAGCTCAAGAAACTCGCGTTTGCTAGTTGCCATGGCTACCCCGAGCTTTCTTGCTCTTAGTTGCGCATCTTTTTTCTCCTATACCGGCGACGATGGTAGCTGGTGATTGCGCATCCATGATTGGCCGCCCTGGTTGTCCAGTTCCCTAGCTCCCATGGATGACTGTTTTTTTTTTGGGACTATGGGTGTTGATCATTTACCTGCAAAAAAAAATCACTGGTTGGTGGTTTCAAACTTTTCCATTTCATTTTAGTGGGATGTCATCCCAACCCCATTGACTTTCACTCCATCATTTTTCAAGATGGGCACATTGCACCACCAACCAGATTATTCTTAACCATATAGTAACCATTAATATTCACCATTATTAACACTATATATCAACCGCAATGGTAGGTTATTGCACCACCAACCAGATCAAAGATGGCCAGCCGGAAAATCATCAGCCATGTTGATTCCAGCTGTGTAAACCCCAGCCATGGCTCCGGTGATTTCCCCCATGTTTGATTGCCCTTTGGGTACCTTCCAAGGTCGGGCCCCCCCATCAAGCCTTACGGGAGTATATCGGGGGGCAAAGTTGATTTCTATGGTATATCCTCCGCTAAGCTATGGAAAATCATCGTTTCGATCCGTTGACTTCGATGATTTCTTCGGATGATTTTCCCAGTTACAACGCCATGGATGAGGGAATTCCCAGCTCGCCATGCTTGAACCAGGACCACACGGACTTCCTGCCGGATCGTTTGGCTCCGCTTTGTTGCGCGGCTGAGGGGAAAAATCGCGGATGTTGAAATCTGGATCATGAGAGTTCTTCAAATAAACCATCCAGAATGTTAAGGATCTTTACCTTGGTCTTCAAGAATGCTCAGATCATCCGAATTTCAGTGTTCTGGCCCATTACACAACAACATGAGACCATTCTGGGAATATGTTTGGGACGTGAAGAGTAGGGGTACAGGGGAACTCAAGGTTTCTGAGGACACACACACACACACTGTGGAAAAAAGAACATAAGGATACATGAGGAACGTACGATTGGGAAGGCCGGAAGGCCCTATCCTACACATGAAAATCAATTTTATTGCTTGTCTTAATGAAGTTTTTCATGTTTGCTGGCTTCAGGCCAGTTGACAAGGGCATACAGAGGCATCCAAAATATTGATATGATATGACCAACAAAGGTTGGGAGATTATAGCCAAGAATGAGTGGGATGTATCCAGCAACCATATGCCAAAGGCCGGTTCGTCACAGGTTTGGACGTTTCTTTCAATAGCAGAAGTGTCAGGGTGTCAAACATGAAACGGACTTGCCCCCCGGAAAAAATCGATGGCAAGTAGTAAGTAGCAAGCCTAAAGTGGTATCTATTTAATTCCATTCATATGGATTTGATGTTGATGTCTGGATGTTTTTTCATGTTTTTTCCATGATTTACCCTCCGGTAAATTAACAGTTTGCGAACTTGAAAATGGCCCAGTCGACAGTTCGTTGATTTACCCATCAAAAAAATGGTTATGTCAATGTACCCTCTGGTTTTGTCAAAATAGCTATTGAAAATGGCCATTTATAGTGGATTTACCCATTAAACATGGTGATTTTCCATATAAATCACCATTTTCCCATGGTTTTCCCATGAAAACATGGTGATTTTAACCATCGTTTTTTGTATGTTTACCAGGCCGGGTTTCGTCGATTGCGTCGATTGTTTCGTCGATTTCACCATCTGAGGTCGCTTCTGCTGGTCCATCCTTTCCACCAACGAGGCGGCGCTGAAGTGCTTCCTGGAGAGGCCGGGAACAGGTGATTTTCTTTTGGGAATCCAAATGAACCCTGATTTTCTCTTTTTGTTGGGGATACCTTCTGGTAAACTAACATAGCTATTGAAAATGACCATTTATAGTGGATTTTCCCATTAAAAATGGTGATTTTCCATAGTTATGTTAGTTTACCAGAGGGTAAATCCATGCATTTCAAAGAGAATTCTTGAGGATGGATGAGTTATTCATCATTTGTTTCCGAGAATTGGATGAGATGACTCATGATGAGAATTCTTGAGGATGGAAGACTCTTTGAGGATGGATTTTTTTGTCTTGGTGGCTGGGTGTTTTTTCATGTTGCCCCATTGACAGATCAATCCGAAAAGTTCGTGGGTTGGGACCATTGGAAAGACTTGAAACCAGTAGACCATGGTAGACGCACATAGTTCGCACTGCTCTTGGTGGATTTTCCAAGATATTACTAGACCATAGTAGACCCACATATGTTGCAAAAGCAGACCCTTTTAGGATATTACTGGACGCCTTTTTCGATGGAAGTTGTTCAATGACTTTCTCATTCCGCCACTTGCAGCTTGATCATTTGAACAGCACGCAAGAATCATGAAAGCGTAAGTTGGTCTACAAGAAAGACTATCATATACTATTATCGTATACTATCATATTCATGGGTCTCTTGGCAAGTTCTGAGTCTTTCACCAGTCCACTGATTTTGATTTGCTGCAGAGAGAACGTGAGTCAGAGAATGTCAGAGGTATAAATGCCAGAAAGACATGTTAATTAGGTTGGAAAGGTAAAAAACACATAAATAGCATAGAATATATGAAAGCCAATATATTTCAGAGCTATGAGTTATGAGTACAACTGATTTGCAAGCCATAACTGGTGATATCCGTGATATCCCCCAACAAAAGAAGCGGGTCATACCAGACGGTCTTACCATGATTATTTGTTAAACACTTACCCAGTGGCACCAGTAATATGGTACCATGGCTTGCAGGAAGGGTCTGTCTGTGGTCCGAGAACTACAAGAGCTGTCTTGCGGGCAGCTCAGGAGGTGGGATGGTGTAGACTTTACCCACAGAAACTTTTCCCGAAAAGCTAAGTAATAGATAATGCTTGCCGTGGGTAGAAACAACCCTTTTGGAAGACCAGCTTTTGGAGTCGTTCAACCTGGTACACCAGTTCCTGAGCAGGAGTTCAAGCGTTCCTCCACGAATGTCCTTGGAGCCATGAGCACGATGCAGGATATCAGTGCCCTTCGACGCCTTTTGTTCGAACATCATCTCAGTGGACTCCATCAGGTGAGGTCACCCCTGCGGCTGTGCGGCCGAAACGATTCTCATTTGAGGAAAAAAGGCAGAGTCAAGGAATATTGCGTCAATCTGCGGCAATCCCCTATCCCAGATTATCCCAGTATAGAACTGAACATAAACCTATCATTAATCACCAATCACGAACAGATCCCAGTTTGTGTCGGTGAAATCCTGGATTTTTGCTCGTGAAACTCATACTTTTGTTTGGTGAATAAAACATAATAAAACAATAAAACATCAACTGGTTGGTGGTTTGGAACATTGTTTACTTTTTGATATCTTGGGAAGAATCATCCCTTTCATATTTTTCAGAGGGGTGGCTCAACCACCAGTTTTCCCGATCGGAAAAGGATCTGGAAACAGTGGATGTTCCACATATGTAAACGTTGTAGGGTCCGTATCAATTTTCAGTTGGTTTATATCATTTATATCCCACTAAATCCCATTAAATCACCATTCAATTTCCATTAGATCTCATTGAATCACCATAAACTCCCATGAAATTCAGTGGTTTCCTATGAAAATCAGCTGGTTTTATCACGGCCATGACGACTCGACAACGTCTGAGGTCTGCCTTTTCACCTAACCTCTCTGGAAGGCGGATGTTGAACAGCGTGAGGGACAGCAGCTGGGTGATTTGAGCTGATTTCATGGACATTTCATGGTGATTTCATGGGATTTAGTGGGATATGTCGGCCCGTGATCAATGGCGATTTAAGCGACAGAAGATGGAGATCATCGTAAGGAAGCCATGGCTTCGCAATGATTCTTGACGGATGGGGGATGAAGATGACTACTATAGCTATCTTGGGAGCTTCCGGGGCACCCCAAATCATCCAAGATCATGTGGCAAATACTTCCGGCAGCCCGCCGCAGAACCAGACATTTGACACCAAGATTGGATCATTTTTTTTGAGTTTGAAAACCATGGTGACTTGTGGATTCCCCATTTTAAGAAGCCCCATATCATCTCGTTCCCGAGCTATGGCCTGTGAATAGCATCTACAGGAAACCAATGGAAACCATGGTTTTCTCCAACTCGGGTTCCAGAGCCACTCGCAAACCATCTGGGATTTGCCACCACAGCAATACACTTCCGCCCAAACAGCAGCCACACAGAAACCAATAAATTTACTGGATCTCATAACATTGTCCGTCTCATTAAAAAATAGGGTTAAGAAGGTGCTTGGATATGGTGATTTGGAAGTTCCTGAGTTGCGAGGTTTTTGCTTTTTCGGGTGTGGCAGAGGACTAAATCAACTATTGCCAATGGGTGCCAATATAGGTACAATAGGTCAAACTGCCGTAATATTTTTTCTACATGCTTTGGAGGCAATGCACCAGGGTAGCTAGGTTTTCGACAAACACCTAGGCTCAGCTGTGTGGCGGCTTCAAACATTTAGTAATTACTCTCAATCTTCAAGCGCCTTTTCTGTAGCTTCTGAGGCTGAAAAGCCCCCTGACTTACATTTGCTAGTATCTATGGCTCAGCCAACACGCTGTAACGATTGCAGTTGATTGATATCCACATTCTCGCTTCATTCATTGATATGTCTATTTAGACACGTTATATAATTTTTGTGTGTTTTAAGTCTTGTTGCTTGCTGTCCCGGCAAAAAATGATCATGAAAAAATCCCATCCCCCGTTCATACTGGACCTATCATCATGAATCATGGCTTAGTAGGGGATAAAACATGATAAAGCGGATAAGTATTGCCACCCATGATTCCTGGGAACATCAAAAAGCCATGATTCCTGGGGAGATCATACCACCCATGATAAAACCACATGGGAGCATCAAAAATGGGTGGTAAAACCACATCATTCAAGGGATGGAACTGATTGGAACTGTTCATCCTCATCGTATCAGGTTATCCAATATGATAATGGGCCCAGTTATCCATGCCATAAATATACCATTACTATATGCCATATTATCCCATAGATATTATATATCCATGATTATCCAATATATTGTCACCTTATCAGATCATCAGATTCCATAAATATATGATATGCCTCAGTCTATCCCGCCAGGCCAACAACACCCCATGGCGAGCCTCTTCACGCTCCAGGCGGGGTTGAGATTCTGGCATGATCTACGGCCGGGTGAATCATCAGTTTTACTATGGAAAAATCCACCATTTTTGATGGGTAAATCAACGAACTGTCTATGGCCATTTTCAATAGCTTTTTGTATGTTTACCAGAGGGTATAACCATATAATCCCATAATAATCCCATATTAATCCCACAATAATCCCATAATCATCCCATAATCATCCCATAATCATCCCATAATATCCTTAGGTCCTTGCAGAGTCAGCATTTTTCTGCCCCAGATTCGTGAAGATCGCTTCGACAAAATTCCAAGCAGAACATCTGAAAAACGTCCACGAAATATGATGAGATCCCCCTTTATGAAGTTTTCTTAAAAGAGTAGGTACCAAACCTTTATGATATGATTTCATGGCGTTTACACCCATAATTTTTTTGGAATTATATATATATATATATATCTGGTTGGTGGTGACTGGAACCATGGAATTTTATGACTTCCCATTCAGTTGGGAATGGAAAATCATCCCAACTGACGATTCGTCCATCATTTTTCAGAGGGGTTGGTGGCTCAACCACCAACCAGTTGAGCCTTTTGGGAAAAGAAACATCTTCAGATCTCTTCCCCCGGGGCGAAGTCCTCAGGTGAAGGGCTCCGAGGGAAACCTGGCAGCCGCTGCGGAGTTGAAGGAAATGTCCCTTGTCCAACTGGGCCAATGTGGGGATCATATCCTGGCGATTCATCCTTCCGACTTTCTGGTGATGGCATGATCAATGAATCCCGCCCATCTAATTAATCCAGGAATAAACAGATCCACGGGGGTGTGGACTTTTCGGGGGACAGGGGTTATGATGGGATATGTTCAACCATCAACCATCAACCATCGGGTGCATAAATCCATGCTGGAAGCACTGTGGACTTCACAGCAACGATACCGTACTGTGATGCTTCCTTGAAGTTAGGAATGATCTAGGGAGACAATAGTTATTTAAGTATAGTTTGTAACGACCTCATTGCAGCCTCACCAAAACCTGAAAATCATGGACACATTTTTTCGACAATTTGCTAGGCCCGAAGTTCACATCCCAGGCTTCCAGTCTAATGTTCAAAGCTCAAGGATCGTCCCCATAGCATCGGGATCGAACCAATGACAGATACTGGCCACTTGCTAGCTGTGGTGGGGACCCCATTGCCAAACCGACGAATTTGGGGATGAAAACAATGAAGATGACTTGATTTTCCGCGGGAATTTTCGGAGAAAATTTGATTTCCGGTAAACACAGGCCTGAAAGCAAGTTTGAGAGCACATGAAAACTCAGGATGAATATGTGGACAGTTCTAATGAAACGCAAAGGAACATGTGCGTTTTAACAGCCAGATCCCGAAGATAGCCGGCAGCCAGGTTTCACAAAAGGGTTGAAAGAGGTAAGTGGATACAGCTGAAAATGACCCTTCATGGCCCTTCAATGGATCCATATGGTTCATGTTTACAAAAACACTATAAAATCTCTTTGTGGAAAACCCACCCCAAAAACAGCATCACAACTGAAGATTTGAATCACTGGGTGGTTTCCCACATGGCTAAGCTTCCGCAGCCGAGGTTGAACACGCACCTGGAGAAGGTCAGGAAATGGGAATTTGATCCCCCAGAATGGATTTTTCAATGGGGGGGGATATGGGTTTGTACCAAAGCAGGAAATTTCCGGAATTCCAGTTGGTCATCAATTTTAGCCTCAAAATGGCTACTTTAGAGTGGACAACCCCATTTCTGTAGTCTTCTCCCCCAGCTCTGTTAAAAAAAAATCCATCGCAATCCATTCTCCCCATTTTGCTTGGTGAACTCCCCAATTATATATATATATATATAACTATGGATAAATGATGATAAGTGACAAACAGATCCACCATTCGTGGGTGGAATCACCATTTCGGTGGGTGAAATCCCCATTTCAAATCACCATTTCGGTGGATGAACTCCCCATGAAACCCAGCTGAACTCCCCATGACACACCTTGTGATTTCCCTGTTATAAGTTGTTATAAGTGGGTTTATAAGCCCATTAACAACTTTGTAACAGGGAATATAGAACCTATTTGTTTCCCAAAGATATAAAAGTTGTAACAGGGTTTTGTTATATTTGGGAAATAGAATAATTGTTATGATTTTTCTATTTCCCAAAAACCCAACAATTATATAACCTAGGACCTAGTTACAAACCAGCTTAGCTACAACGGGGACACCACACGCCCTTGTCCCGCCGCAGGTGGTTCCTACCTTGCAAGAGATGGCGGCTGGCGTGGCCCGGCGGAGATGATATGAGATAATAGTGGGAATACTTGGGGATTTAAATGGATTTAATATGATTTCATGGTGTTTTACCCCCATGATTTATGGACAAAAATATACATACAGGATGGGGCCCTCCAGTTATAAGTTGGTTGATAACCCCATCCAAATATAGTTATAAGTATCATATGTTATTATAGTTATAAACTAACTTAGCTAACGAACTGGGGCCCCATCCTGTATAGGGATATATAGGGATATATGGGGATAATGGGAATATGATAGGAATAGAATGGGATGTGATGGGACTTAACCATCAAACATGGTGGATATAATGGGGATGTAATACCGGGGATATACCGGGGTCCCATGGGAAAATCATCGATGGAGATTTAATGGGATTTCATGGAGAATTACCCGCACGAAATGGAGGTCTTGAATGAGAACATCAACTATAAATGGGGATTCGATGGAGATTTTGATTGGGATTTTTGGCATGATTTACCCTCCAGTAAACGAAAACATAGCTATGGTATGCTATGGTATAGATGGGCCCATGGTAGATGATTTACCATTTTTTTTTTACCAGGTGATTTTCCAGTTCCCCACTTTAAATTCGGTTACGAATAGTTTTCGGCAGAGCCGAGTAGCCCATAAAACCGAAAACTTGGTGTCCTAGTTTTCCTTGAAGCCTCGAAGAATTGGACTTCTTTGTCCTGGCTACTGGTGGTTTCGGTCTTAAGACAAACCCCATCAATTCCTTGGGAAAAGCAAGCCGAATTGAATAACTCTCCGGTGAGCTAAGCTGTGGGTACCCATTATATTCTGTGTTAAATGGGGAGCTATGGAGCTATTTGGAGTTTCCCAACAGCGTGCTAGATACCCTCTGGTAAACTAACATAGCTATTGAAAATGGCCATTTATGGTGGATTTACCCATTGAAAATGGTGATTTTCCATAGCTATGTTAGTTTACCAGAGGGTAATATTTTGGGCTTAAACCACACCAGATTCAGATGTGAGTTCTTTGTTCAAGCAAGTGCTCAAAGCCGAGTTGCCAAACCATTCGAAAGAAAAGGAACATGTGCTGATTGCTGCTGCTCCTGATGATGGTGTTGAAGCTGATGACTATTATGTAAATACCAGACATGGTTTATTTTCCCTCAGTTAGTTTTATTTATATAATATCACCTATCCAGTGTTGATGATGTTCCCGTATATTATTGATAGCCACTGAATAGTCATCATACCTGCATAGGTCAATATGTCAAAACTACAGGCCAAGGGAAACGCACATTTGCCATTTCTAGTAGAATATATGCAGTCCCCATTGTTTGCTTACTGGAGCACCTATTTTGAAGGAGTACTACCGCGGATTGCCAGTGGATTAGTCTTGTTTGAAACTGGGATATTCCCCAATTCCACCGGAATATCATGTTTGTTTTCCATTAAGATTAAGATGCAACTTCAAGATATACAGCAGTCTTGGACAAACCCAAAAAAACATATCATTGCTTCTAATGGTCCCTTATTTCCCCGCAAAAATATCCCCATTTATAGGTGTGTTTCCTACAACATATCATATCCCAATAACTTGGCCGCGTTCAGAAATATGGTGAACTCCCTATCTATGATCCCATAAATCACCGTTTTCAGAAATCGGAAATCCCCATATTTCTTGTATAAGACCACCATGATTTGTACGCATTCATTTTTGTTTTTCAGCACATGCCGACGAATTTACATCCCTGAAAGGTACTGGAACCGGTGACATTTTCCAACGGTAGATGGGTATGGGTCAATACCTATAGATACATTTTTAGTGGGATGAACATCCATAAATCCCAGCTATTTTGGGGTTCACTAGGTACCAGGGTTTTGACCCATCCCCAGATGACGATTTGCTGCAGCAAAAGATTGGTTCCAACAAGAGACTGGTGAAAGATGGATTCGGCGCCGAAGGATGCAACGTCTGTCTCGAACGGCCAGGAACTGACCAGGATCGGCGAAGCAGAGCCGATGATCGAGTCCTCTCCACTTTAAAGGTTTCGATCATCGGAAAGGTAATTAGATTTTGAGGGTCTTGTTTTAAGGGTTTAGACTTTAATGGTTTATCAGGGGTCTCTGGAAATAATTAGATTTTGAGGGTCTTGTTTTGTTTTCTTACTTGTTTGTGACATCTTTCTCTGGTAAAATATTTATAAATGATGTGTCTGACGAATAATTACATGTTGCGTATTTTCAACAGGTATTTGGCATGCTTGTATTATCGTAAAAGAAAGGGGCATTGGGTAGTACCGATGGGCATGGACCTTGCTCTCTTGGTTTTCATTTAATAATCATAAACATAGTGATATTATGCGTGCTGGTGATCTTAATCAACCCTTCATCTTAATCCACCCTTAATCAACCCTTAATAATAGTTAACGTGATAGTTATGATAGTTATGATCTTTCTATTATTCCAGGCCTAGGTTCCAGGCTGCTGTAGTTTTTCGTCTCTCAGGACCCCGCAGCAGCTATTGCTTCGATGGGAAGCGCGGAAGTGCAGAGCCCTAGAACGGGCGGAGCGAAGGAGAGAGGACAAGGATGATCTAGACCAAAAAATTGGATTGTAATTCATCATTTATAGGATCCTAGTAGGATTGTATAGGATTATGAATGGGATTATGAGTAGGATTATGAGTAGGATTATGAATGGGATTATACAAGATAATAATGGATGATCCATAATCATTCATAATCTAAAGATGGGATTGTACAATAACGATGGGATTATATTTTGCATAATGACGCGGGGATGATTTTTTCTGGGATGATTCTTCATCGATTTTAGATGATTTTATATAATCTAATTCGTAAGAAAGATCATGATCTTTTTCAGAAGGGGTAAAAATCTGGTGATGGATCTATAGATGTGGATCTATAGATGGGGCAAAAAAGCCTCTGGTTATGACGTTTACATAGCGAACTGGAAAGATCCACCATGCTATCAATGGGTAAATCCACGAACTAAATCACCATGTTCAATAGCTATTTTGACATCACCAGAGGGTAGATGGGATTATTTAACCATGGCATGGCTTCCCATGGGATCGTTTGGCTGGGAGATCCACCGAAATGATGGATGATCCTCTGGTGATGTTTTACATAGCGACATGGTTAAGCCATGGCCCATCGAATTTTTGTTGAGTTACCCCTTAATTCAATTCATAGCATGGTGATTTTATGTGATTTTCCATTACAATCTATGAAACATATGTCATAATCATTCATAATCTACCCTCTGGTAAACGTTTACATAACTATGGAAAGATCCACCATGCTATTAATGGGCAAACTCACTACGTCTATGGCCATGTTCAATAGCTATGTTAAATTACCAGAGGGTACCCCTTAATTCAATTCATAGCATGGTGATTTTATGTGATTTTCCATTACAATCTATGGAACATATGTCATAATCATTCA
>Ga0126342_10013396_pt1 | contig 14531 bp, 17 predicted proteins | sample Cyp1metagenome_FD_92528 | JGI IMG/M metagenome (GOLD analysis project Ga0126342, IMG submission 92528) | Coral microbial communities from Lord Howe Island, Old Settlement Bay, Australia - Cyphastrea 1 metagenome | ecosystem: Host-associated > Invertebrates > Cnidaria > Coral ... | reverse complement strand
TGCCCATGTTATCCATGTATGGTATACATGTTTTGGCCCCGGAAAGCACACATCGCTGAGCAGGAGCATACCAGTCGGATGCCATCCAGGATCGCTGGGGTTTTTGCCAACCACAGGCTATGTCGACCGTAACTTGGAAACAAACATTGGGCTTTAGCAAACTGTAACCACCAAGAAATGTTTCGCATGCACAAATTGGGATGTGATCATCAAGAATTTGAATAATTTGGGTTTAACCAACAGAACTGTGGATTCCAGCATCAAAGATGGGATCAGGCCAGCCTCGGCCCCGGTGCCACATTTGGCAGCGCCACGGGCGCGGCCGGTGGGCGTCAGAAGCCGGGAAGCTCAGTTTCCGCCAGGTTCGGAAACGGTATTTGCAACGAATCAGTACAGTTATGGCCCTTTACCAGTTATAAGTTCAATATTAGGGGGTGGGAATGCAAGTAACGAAGGTAGCAGACGAACATAGTTGTTCCCCACCTTGAGCTTGAGTGGATCAGGATTCAAGACGTAACGGACCACAGATGGATTGACCAGTCGTTGTGGTACCTCGTCCCCATTTTTGAGTCTCAACTCCATTTTTACTTGTGCTGCTTATAGGATTTTTTTTCAGAGACATCTCCAATTCTTGATGGGTCTTTATTATATGATATCCTATCTTTTCTTAGATATCTACATTTTCACCTCCATTGAATGGGAGATACTTAATTCACAGTTCATTCAAACATGATACGACACACACACACAGAATCACATATATATATATATATATATAAATTACATGTTGTTAGCTAACATACATACATACATACATACATACATACATACATACATACATACATTTACATACATACATATATAATCATATATATATATATATACACATACATGTATATACACATGTATATACACATACATGTATATACACATACATGTATATACACATGTATATACACATACATGCATATACACATACATGTATATACACATACATACATAGATACATAGATACATACATATATATATATACAAGTATACACATAGATATAGATATAGATACAGATCACATTTGAATTTAGAGACATTCATGCATATTAGCTATTCGAGAAGGATATCTACAGACATCTTCCGCCAAGGCGCCGATCGCTTGGCAGAGCAGGTGGAAGACCTGAAGTCCAAGGTGGGCGAAATCGAAAATCCGGGGGAAGCGGTGGGACAAAACAACCGGAAAGTCTCAGGTCAAAAGATGTGAAAAAGCTGTGAAACTACTTCTGGAACCATTTTTTTGGAACTGTTTTTTTGGAACCATTTTTTTTTGAACCATTTTGTGGAACTGTTTTTTTTTTTTGCATGAGAATATAGAGAAAATTGTGAGGGGTGGGAAGGTTCTGATGGGCTGATTGTGGTTGATTTTTTGCCACAGATGTTCTTTGAGAGTTGTTGTAGGACCTCGTTTTCTTATTTTTTTGCAAGGTAACACAGATTTCATGCTTATGCAAGACCCGTTCCCTTTTTCGAGTTTCTTTTCACTAACACCTGGGAGTTTTTGCCAGTAAGAAAATGCTGACTTGAAGGGGTTTTAGCAGCAACATGAGAACTTACCATGACTTAAACTAGGTAACTAGGTTAACCAATCAACATGGGGGCCTCATGGAGCTTTAAGTTAAACAACCAAGTAGCAAGTATAAGGTGTGCAACAGAGAGTGTAACTTCTATGTTGTTTGAACCTCCCACGATCAACATCGCTGTGGGTGTTTCACAACCCATTTTCTCTCAGAAAACCATCCAGAAATGCGGCATTTTCCCATTGCCATATTAGACAAGCTGCAAATTGGGCTAGTGGACCCTACTTGGACCGTCATGCTGCCTGTTTATTGCCAGTTGGCCGCCTCATTTCGGGAGAACCGGAAACTGAAGGTGTGTTTTTTTCGCTGGGTGGGCATGGACTTTGTGGATTGGAAGTTGGTAAGTCCTCAAACTTGGGGTTCTCACAAGTCTAAGTGGGTGAGAAATGGAGTGCAGATAAACATGCCATTCAGAAAGTGGGAACATCATTAGCTTGGATTGAAGGCTGGAAAGGCAATGCCAATTAGGTTCCTACATTTAGCGTGGCACACGAGTTCCTGTCAAAAGTCAGTAATGAGATACAATATGATACAATTCTGTTTTGGTGAATTGAAGTGGTAGATACAACGGAGCCAATCCTCCTTAGGACTTAGGATGTTTGCAAACACCGGTTACTGTTATGGCCAGTTATGGATCTATCACTAGCTTCGCTACAGGAAGACTTGGAGATGAAGGACCAGAAGATCAGGAAGCTCCTGGATGATGTGGCAGAGACCTCGGGACAACATCAAAGCTGTGATGACCTTGTCACAACTTGTGGACCCCAAGGGCCCCAAAGCGCGCCATTTTTCGGGGGACCCGTGTGGATGAAGCATGAACAATCAACAGACATGGCAATAAAAATGCATCAACAATCAGGGATGGGATAGCGTCAGATCTGTCTATTCGCAATTGATGTGGCAAACCCCAAACAGATTTTTCTTACAGCAAGAGTGAATTAATAGTGAATGCATCTCTTCGATATCAAAAGAACATGGAGTGGCTCCACTGAGGAAAGGGTCAAAAAGGCACCGGCTCTTCGGGGTTGGGTCTGCATCCGAGGGATTTCCCATGATTTCCCCCAACCGGAGGCCCAAAAAAGGCCAGGCTTAGATTACGGTTAGATGGTTGATAGGTTAAGATATTTCTGTAGCCCCTTGGATGAAAACAGATCCCACTGGGATGACATGATCGCGGCAATTGCAACCAATGAGGGGTTGGATCGCAACAGAAACTGGCATTGTGTAGAGGAAACTTGAGAAACATGACTGACCCTGGTGCCAGTGGTTGTGAATCATGTGACGATCCCATGTCGTGACTTGTGTGGGACGGTGCGATTTGTACCTACTAACTGGTGCAATATGTTCCGCAAAAGTTTGGAGGTTATCCTTACCATGGTATCTTTTGAATGCATTCAAACATCGACGTTGTAAACCAAGATGGTGACTTGACTGCCGAACTCCATCCAGATATCCAGCCCAGACTTTAAGCATGATGCATGTAGAACTGCCTGGCGGTTTCAATTTGTTCCCCGACAGGCCCGGCAGATCCTGAACATGGGATGATTATTCACAATGACGGATCCATTTTTTCAGGTGCTTCAATCACCTACAGCATTATTGACTGTCAATTTGCCCTGTGTGATTGATTCTATATTCCCATTTTCCCATGGATATCCGGATCATACCCTTCGTATTGAAACCAGGAGCCACTTCGCATTTGACACCTATCATATAGGGAAACGTCATAGAAAGATATACAAAGGATTATTGGATTGTCCGGAAATCAATTCATTTGGAAAATGATGAGACTTGGCCATCACATTTTGGGGTTCTGTGGAGGACCCCAACGCCATGCATCCAACGATTTCGCGCTTGCGGAAGCACCTGGGCCTGGGGTGGTTGGCCGATGTCGCGGGGTGAGCCTGGAAGGTACTGCACCTGGAAGGTTTGCTGAAGACCTAAGATATCAATAGAAACTAACAGTTCAAATTACCCAGAGGTTGGGTTCGGGGTTTAAACATGCACCAATTACTCGAAGCAACCATAGTAAGTGGGATACATCTTGAGGTATCATCCAAGTAGGAGCTGTTTCAAAATGCCAGTTACAGCTCCAAGTTTGGTGGGCAACTGTTCAGGTAGTCCTCGCCAATCAAACATAGCTGGGAAATCTTCCATAAACAGGCATTCAAATGGGAAAATCATCTCCAAATATGGGATTTTCCATTGCAATCTTTAATTCCCGGAGGGTTACTGTTGCATTTTTTTCTTGTGAGGTTAGATTGCCAGAGAGTAACATCCCAAATTTTGTGGTTGGCTATCTTCCCAATGGTGGGAACAAATGGGAACAGAACATGTTTGTTGCTTATACCCCAGTTTCGTTTGGTTCAGTCCAAAATTTTTGGGCCACCCCGTTGGTCGCGTTGCCAACAATACATCACACTTTGGTGCATGATTGTTGCTAACCGCCCCAGTACTTGCCACTTCTTTCATGTTACTTCCTTACTGCTGGTACTTTTTTACCCATGTTTATCAACATTTGATTGCAGTGCCCCAAAAGTAGATGGAAGTACATATATAGCTCTTTGTTTTCTGCAAAGGGATTCTCGTCACTATCCCTTTTGGGAATCATTGCAATTGTGATCTTCCCTTGGTTTTTTGTCCCAATTCGACCCATTCTATCCTAGTAAAATGCTTCGTTTCCCGGCTATTCATGGCTCAACTCATGCCGAATCCCCATCCTGGTACAAAAAACCTCAAACAACCACAACTTTGATCAATTTTGCCACTGAAGTCATGGTTGACTTGCCGGTTAAGTCATGGCTTTTGCTGGTTTTTGTCATGTTTTTCAACAGGTTCAACCGTCCAATTTCAACGACGTTTTGGCCTCATGTCAGCGACGTTTCGGCTACGGACTCCTCACCAAGGTTGGGTCTCAATACCCCGAACCTGGCGGAGTTGGGGGATCGCTGGGCAGGGCGGGGGAGCTGAGAAATGCGAGACGCCAACTGTCGTGGTGTGGATCCTTAGCTCATCTTGTAAATAGTTAATTACTATAGTTATATAAACTTAAACGTCCTATATTATCTATATATATCTATATTTCATATAGTTATAATCTTCAAAGGGGGATTACTGATTACTATCAGTTTTATATAGTTACATATGAACATTTATGAACTATACATCCCCTATTAATTCCCCTAGAAATAGGATAGATAATGAGCTCATGATGGGATAATAATGCTAAGTTCATCATGGATAGTTATTACCCTCCGGTGTCATCAAACGTGGCTGGCTGGGACATCCTCGAACAAAATGGAGGTTTATACTAGTAGCTGAGAAAATCATCGAACTTATTGATGGATTTTCCAGCATGCCACGTTTGATTACCTGGGGGTAAGCCAACTATTATGGGGATATTATGGGGATGCATAATCAGCTTCTTTGTTTTTAGACATTGGTTTGTCTGAAAATGGAGTATCTAATATCTGAGTTGGTATGTGGTGATTGGCCCCATATATCACATCTTATACATATATATATATACATGTATATAGCTGGGGTACATCCTATTACACACTGGATGCAAGTGGGATGCACATACTACTGAGCAAGTGGTTCTATAGCTGCTTATCAATGGGGCAAGTAGGGTTAGTCCAGTCATTGGGGATATGGGCTACTCAGTAAGTAGGATGACCCTCCAGGTCGCACAAGGGGTTCCCTCTCAAGATTACTCTACTCTTGGATATGATCATGTTGGACTCCATCTGAAATCAAGGGGTTGTGCTTAACGATACTTTGATTGTAGTTTTTCCCACTTGAAGCAAAACTTCCTTTCTGGATCTTTCTGGTAATTTCCCCCGTTGAAAACCAAGAGTCATAGACACAATGACCACTGCCACTGCACAGACACAGGATATGTGCCTGTGCTGTCCACTATGAATAGATCCAAAGCAATATTCAATATAAAATCAAGTATAGTTTTATTGGGTTCATGTTAATGGGTCTTAGTTTCATTTCCACATTCTATCAGAGGCGACGCTATTTACCTAAGTGTCATTAGTGTCATTGTTGCTTATACCTAGTGTTTGTTTTCTCCCCATGCATATATATATACACGCATACAACATACATAGTATCATATGTGTATATAGATCATATATATATATATATAAAGTAATACATACCTATAGGTTTGTTTATGTGAACGGCATGCATGTTATAAATTAGTACCAATGTATATAGGTCTTCCTTAAGTGCATGCCCCATTTCATACATCCACCTATACATCCATCCATCCATCCATCCATCCATCCATCCATCCATCCATCCATCCATCCATCCATATATATATATTGTATTACATTATATTATATTACATTACATTATATTATATTATACTATATTATGTTGTATTATATTGTATTGTATTGTATTGTAATATATATTTTATTCTACGTTATATCATATTCTTTACTATATTATATATTATATATTATATATTATATATTATATATTATATATTATATATTATATATTATATATTGCTGATTGGTGGTTTCATTTTTTTTTTATTTTTCATAATATATGGGATAATCCTTCCCAACTGACTAATATTTTTCAAGATGGTTAAAACCACCAACCAGATTGTATATTGTACATTGTATATATTATATTATATTATATTATATTATATACATATACATATACATATACATATACATATATATATATATTATATTGTATTATAATGTATTATATTGTATTATATTGTATTATATTCTGTTATATTGTGTTATATTGCATTACATTGTGTCATATCGTATTATACTGTTTTATATTATATTATATTATAATATGTTCTGTTATGTTATGTTATATTATGTTATATATAGAGATACAGAACATTTTTGTACACATGTATGTACACATGTATGTACATATACACATGTATGTACATATACGTATGTACATACACACACACACATGAAGAGGTCCTTTACTAATCCCGAGGTACGTTTTCGGTCGGACTTCCATGGCAATGGAGGCCATGTTGGTTTGCTGAGAGCCAGGGCCATCTTGACATTGTAGGATTTGTAGTCCAAGCTGGTGCAGACAAAGGTCAAACAACAGGCGATGGTCGATGGTACAAATCATGCATTTTGGGTTTGCTGGAGTTGTTGTTGTGATGTTTTTCTTTGCTGGGGTCCCTCAACTGGGTAGACCTTGTTTGGGAAATTTTGAGTAAGTTTTTTTTCGTTAGCAATTTGCTTCTTCTTATATATATATAATATACATACATATATAATATAATACTACAGTAATAAACATATAATATAATAATAATATAATAATAATATAATAATAATATAATAATAATATAATAATAATATAATAATAATATAATAATATAATAATAATATAATAATAATGATAATAATGATAATACTGTAATGATAATAATAATAGTAATAATAATAATGATAATGATAATAATAACAATAATAATAATAATACTAATCATAATAATAATTAATAATAATAATAATAATATATATATACACACATGGTGGTTGAGCTAAAAGAAGGTCCTTGTAGATGATGGTTTGTAATTAATGCCCATTGTACATTGTAAAGACACATGGTCATAAGACATTTCGATTGAGCAAAACTGGGCGTTTCACTTCAAGTCATACGGGAAAAAACCCATGCAAACGTCCAGTGTAGCTCCTTTCTCCGCAATGATGTTTCGAACAACAGTCATCAGGGTATTTTGAGGCTCATAGCCAGACTTCCAATCCTCACCGTGGTTGGCCTGCCCATGATGCAGGTTTGTCTGAAAATAGTCATAGGGTACCGTACCCCATTTCCTTCCATGGTTAATCACCACTTTCTCCATTGAAACAGCTACAAACAGGGCTGTAAATCTCCCATTTTTTGTCACACCCATCTACCTATCTCACATTGTTTAGTTACATATTCATCATATTCAATTGTTTTGCAAGTATACTGATAATAACAAGATATTTCCCCACTGATCATATGGAGGTTTCCTTTCTAATGGGGCGCTGGATGGTTCATTGGAAAAAATCCTACAAGAAAATCATCTACCCATTGGCATCTCATCCCCACTGCCCTGCCTGTGCCAGGTCGGTAGTTTCTCCTTGCGCAACGTTTTCGCCACGCACTGCGTCGGTGGTGGGGGCGCAAAGCGCGAGACGATGCTGGGGAGATGACGTTCCGAGCGTGACTCACGAGTGGAGTCATCCCTTCCCCCTGGGATTTATGGTGATTTCATGGTGACTTTATGGTGATTTTATGGTGATTTCATGGTGATTTGGTTGGATTTTATTGTAGTTTATTGGAGGATATAAAGGGAATAGAATGCGATCTGCAACTAGTAACCAATAATATGATCTGGGTGTGTCTGAAAATGGGGTACACCGGGTACATTGCAATGTGAATAGAGATGATGATCTCTATTCGACTGGGGTGCACCCAATTTTCAGACAAAGGTCCAAGAAGAGGGGCCAGAAGCAGATACTTCTCCTTGGGCTTTGCCTCCCCGCAAAGGTGATTATGAAGATCTGGTTGAGGATGATGATGATGGTGATGGTGATGGTGATGATGATGATGATGATGATGATGATGATGATATAGATGTATCGCCTTTTGGAAGCTCATTGGAATCCAGCAAAGAACCCAGTGCCATGATCATGGCAACCTTTTCCATGCGTACAGTTTTCGACTTAGAAACAACCATGGAAGAATACCGATTCTCTCGGTGTCCATCAAAGTTCTCTCGGTGAGCCAGTTGTCAAAGTGCGTTTTGAGGTGTCTTGAACGAAGACGCCTTCAAGTCAGTGGTCCGGCAGCGCCTGGGCCGGGTGAAATTTGGGGATGGGAAGAATGGATATTTCATCAACAATATGGGGGTAGACAATGAGCTACGGCACTAGCGCTATAAAGGGAGATATAACATATATCTATATATCCAACTTAATGTGGTATGTGTCTTTCATTGAACATGGGGAACTCGCAAGTTTTTGAGGGAAAATGATGACTAACCAATGGATGCAATTGGGTGCGCCACATCATTGTTTTTTTTTCCACATCCTTATGGGCAAATCCAACATGTGGAGCCAACGATCATTGTAGGAACTATTGATCCTAATCTTGGATCCCCCTTGATTGAAGCCCTATAAAATGGATCAACACGTGTACTGTATGAAATGGATGTCCCAGGGTCATTTCATAAAGGGCCCACTTTGGGAGACTGAGCAAAAAAACCTTTAAATTTGGTGCCATGTTGGACCATCCATTTCATAAAGGGGGGTCAATCCATTAATATAAAACTGCATTTTTCCTTGGATTCATTAGGCACAAAATCCCCGCTTCCATAATATAAATGTTAATGGAATATGGCTACCATAATATAAAAGTTGGAAGGTTGGATGGAGAAACACTAAAAATTTGGTCAGCGTTGATGTGTCCAGGATATAGCCTTCCATTTTATAAGACATTGACAGTGTCCATGGGTCCAACAGGAGCCTGTCATTGTGATCTATTTCATAAAAATTGGAAGGCTGGATGGAAAAGAGTTGCAATTTCCGTAGCAATTCCATTTTATAGAAGGAAGGACTTCACATGTACCTATATATGTTGTTTATAAAATGGATGTTTCAATTGTGATATCATGTCGTAACATAAACCGTAATTTTGCCTTAAAATATTTTAAGATATCTTACAATGCCCCCATCAAGATGCAACCCATTCCATAACATATATATATATATATATAAATCATTTTTTCTTTGTTTTAACATTTTTTTTTTTTTAAAACCTTATTTCCATAACATAGTGTGGGAACACATTCTTTTTGCATATCCGGCCTGCTAGGCAATACACTACGTAGTGATATTCCATAATATATAAGCCCAGAAAAGGATCCATTCTATAAAAAATATACCCGCACCCAACCATTACATAAACCAGATTTCTATGGAATGGTCGGGTCAAGGTACCTACCCATCAATCAAGGGGGATAATATTGGGAGTCTTTTCATACTCAAAGCACAATTAAGCATCCCAGTTGTAAGTTGTAAGTGTGGTTTCCCTCCCATCACTGCAGCGTTTTGCCCCCCCCTTTAACCATCAAGCATCCAATAGTTGTCATCAAATAAATGGGGGAAACCACTGGTTTTACCTGTATCTCAAATTTGTGAAACACCACAATTGGATGGCGCAAGATTCCAATTGCCAACATTGATGATTCACATTCGAACTACCAAATTGCCAATGTATATGAAATTGATACGCATCAAACTATATATCCGTTGAATTGGCTGGTTAACATTACATGATATATATATATGCATATATATATATATGTACTACTACTACTAATAATAGTAATAACTACTAATAATAACTACTAGTACTCCTGCTGCTACTAGTACTACTAGTACTACTAGTACTACTAGTACTACTAGTACTTCTAGTACTACTAGTACTACTAGTGCTACTACTGCTACTACTACTGCTACTACTACTACTGCTACTGCTACTGCTACTGCTACTGCTACTGCTACTGCTACTGCTACTGCTACTGCTACTGCTACTACTACTACTACTACTACTACTACTAACAATGCTACTAATAATGATAATATGCATATATAAACAATAGACAGCCTGCTTTTTGAGGTTTGAGCCAGCCATCAAGAGTGACCAACTGACCCGTCTCTGGTTCTTCGCGGACCTCGATGGCTCGGGACGCATCGATCTCTTCGAGTTCATGCGCATGCTGGGCCACTGGGATCTGTGCTGACAGGGGAGCCGATAGCAGCCGGGATTTCACCCCAAAATGGGGAGTGATATGGCTGAGTGAAATACAGCAAGTATGAGAATGGATTGGGTTTTGCTGGGAAAATGGACCATTCACACTTACTGACTTGCTGGTTTTCGCATGAAATCGGAGTTTTTGTGTAGATGTTCCCTTAAATGAATCCAGTGACAGTAAAGCTGAGCTAGTTGGTGTTTTTTGCCTAGCATAACAATGGTGATTTAATGTGGCACCGTTTCATGATGATTGAGTTGGAGAAACATGCACAAGTAAGCAAGAAAAAACAGGGAATTTAAGGGATATTGTCCCAGCAGTATCGTCAGTATCATCCTATCCTCTGATCATGTTACATCAATAAAAACACCTCCATGAAGAGTAAGCGAAGACTAACGACAGAGGTTTGGGGGCTACTTGGATTTGGTGAACTGCTGGGTTTATGGTAGGTATATCCACCACATTGTGGGATTTGGCACCTGAGACAAGGACTCCTTGTTGTGAAAAATGGTAGACATCGTCACTGTTTTGCGTATAAAAAATTGGGGGCTGGATACCCATTTTGCAAACAATTTGATTCATTTATTTGTTACCCTCTGGTAATTTAACATAGCTATGGAAAATCACCATTTTTAATGGGAAAATCCACTATTAATGGTCATCTACCCTATTTTTGATGCATTTCTCCACGCTTTGTTGCTGAATTTCCAAAGAATGATTGGGTCAACGGGTGGAAAACTCTGAGGATCAAGAATTTCAGCCATGCCATTGGCACAAGGACTTGATCCATAGCCATAGGGGCCCCTTTAAGCCACCAACAAGATCAACCAAGGGTATAGATCTTTGGGTCACAAAGGGTTCCCCCGAAAAACGAGAGTTTTTGACGTTTCTCCGTAGATCTGAAAAATGATCACATGACGAATTGCCGGGTTTCCCAGCTTTTGGGGTTGCACTTGTGGGTCAACCAACCCATGAATGGATGGTTTTCAAAGGTGAAGTTCAATGTAGCAACATTTTCGATTTCAGGAGTATACAATCAAACTATTTTTTTCTTTTTGCAGTGCTTTCAAGGTTAGCCATGTATAGTACAATGTATAGCGAGTAACAAATGATTGAATCTTCTTAAATCACTATTTTTGCTGCTTGAATCCGTTTAAATCACATTTTTTTTTTCCCATTGACGAGCTGATGGAACAAGTAGCAAATGAGTTCAGAGGGTCCTCACCAGCTCGTCTGCCTTGTGGCTCAAGATGCTGCTCCTGCGAGTGGAACGCCCATTTCGTGTTTATTCCAATGTTTCAAAATGTTTCAAGTAAACGTATCGTTCCCCAGTGGTTCTGGAGAAACCCTGCTACTACCTGCACACTCCAAGGTGGGGGACTTGAAAAGATTGGCCCAAAGATCTCTTGGACAGGGTTTCCTGAAACTTGTCACTGCGGAGGGGCGTGTCCTCTCAAATCCCGAGGACTCTTTGGAAGTTGCGGTGGAAGACGGAGGGTATCTAACTGCAGTTGCTCAACAGGTTCAAGTAGCTGCAACTCTTGGAGCATTTGCTTTGTGGTGCTGCGGAGGCAACCAGGTGGTTACTTGGGGCAATGCAGATGAAGGTGGTGACTGTGCTGCAGTTCAAGATCAGCTCAGGAATGTGCTTGAAATCCAAGGCACACATTGGGCATTTGCCGCAATCTTGGCCGATGGATCCGTCGTTACCTGGGGGGATCCCAAGTATGGTGGTGACTGCTCCTCTGTTCAAAGTCAGCTCAGGAATGTACAACAAATTCAGGCCACAGATTGCGCGTTTGCTGCGATCCTAGCTGACGGATCGGTAGTTACCTGGGGCCGTCTAGACAATGGTGGTAACAGTTCCGCGGTTCAAGGTCAGCTCAGGAACGTGAAGCAAATTCAGGCTGCAGAATGCGCATTTGCGGCGATCTTGGCCGATGCATCTGTCGTTTCCTGGGGCGATCCAGACTGGGGTGCTGACTGCTCCGCAGTTCAAGATAAGCTTCGGAATGTGCAGCAAATTCAGGCCACAACTTGTGCATTTGCTGCGATCTTGGCCGATGGATCAGTCGTTGCCTGGGGTGATCCTGAGCGTGGTGGTGACTGCTCCGCAGTTCAGGGTCAGCTCCGGAATGTGCAGCAAATTCAGGCCACAACCTGCGCATTTGCCGCGATCTTGGCTGATGGATCAGTCGTTGCCTGGGGTGATCCTGAGTGTGGTGGTGACTGCTCTGCAGTTCAGTTGCAGAATGTACAGCAAATTCAGGCCACTGATGCTGCGTTTGCCGCGATTTTGGGTGATGGATCGGTCGTTACCTGGGGAGATCCCAAGTGTGGTGGTGACTGCGCCGCAGTTCAAGGTCAGCTCCGGAATGTGCAGCAAATTCAGGCCAGCAGCAGTGCATTTGCGGCAATCTTGTGCGGTGGATCTGTTGTTACCTGGGGCGATGCGGCCTGGGGCGGTGACTGCTCCATAGTTGAAGATCAGCTGAGGAATGTACAGCAAATTCAGGCTGCAGGTAGCGCATTTGCCGCGATCTTGGCTGATGGATCAGTCGTTTCCTGGGGAGATCCCAAGTGTGGTGGTGACTGCTCAGCAGTTCAAAATCAGCTCAGAAACGTGCGGCACATTCAGGCCACCAGATGTGGTGCATTTGCTGCGATCTTGGCTGATGGATCACTGGTTACTTGGGGTGCTCAAGCTCATGGTGGTGACTGCCGGGCGGTTCAAGATCAGTTGCTGTATTTATAGATCTTGCAAGCGCAATGAATCCACAATTTCTCCAGGCTTTTAAAGCCTCTGTGAATTTTAAACTGGCCGCCGTTGTCAACTTCTAGGTAATTTCCATTCCGATTTGGACCCATGATCCAAATGATCCAAGTGGCATCATGTTTCAACCGCTGACGGAACGATCAATGACCTGCCGGAAACAAATCTGCGTGCACATCTCGGATTTTCCATGGATATGTTTCTATGTGGGATCCTGAACTCCCAACCACAACGGGAGGCTATGTGCAAAACATGTATATAGCATCCAAAAGAGATAGACCATAGACCATTGAATCCTACTAAATTAATCTAAAATTTGACAATTTCCGGTAAACTAGACTTAGATGACCTTTTTGAGGGTTACTTCATGAATATATCAATGGGAATAGCTCCGTGATCGAGGTCTCAACTCCAACGGCGAGATCGGTGACGAATACTACGAGGTCGCAGGGATGCCTGGGCGACCCGACCCGAAGCCTTGGAGCCCAAGCCTGGTTGCTTGATCATACTACTATATGTGGGTGTCCATGGACATGAGATACCCCAATAGCTGGTTGGTTTATTTCATGGAACATCCAAAAATAAAATGGATGAGAACTGGGGGTACCCCTATTTTAGGAAACCTCCATATAAGCAAAATGAATGGGGGGTTGTCACAATCCACTGGAATCAAACAATGGTTAAAGGCCGATTTTTTGGTAAACCATGAGACAGATAGTCAGAAACTATCAGGAAATATCACTTAAGTGTGGTATGTTTTTTTTTCCCGAGAGCGTCTGAGCGCAGGGTTCTTCCAATAGTGGGGGTCTGTAAAATATCTTCTCCTCTTCACATCTTCTCATCCTCACATCTTCCCATCTTCACATCCTCACATCTTCACATCTTCTCATCTTCACATCTTCACATCTTCACATCCTCACATCTTCACATCTTCTCATCCTCACATCTTCCCATCTTCACATCCTCACATCTTCACATCTTCTCATCTTCACATCTTCACATCTTCACATCCTCTCATCTTCACATCTTCTCATCTTTACATCTTCACATCTTCACATCTTCTCATCCTCAGATCTTCTCATCTGCTCATCTTCACATCTTCTCATCTTCACATCTTCTCATCTGCTCATCTTCACATCTTCTCATCTTCACATCTTCTCATCTTCACATCTTCTCATCCTCACATCTTCTCCTCTTGCCCTCTTGCCCTCTTGCCCTCTCCTTCTTTTCTATTTCTCTCTTGAAGGCGGGAGCAGGGGCAGTGCCAACGAGACGGCACGAAACGCAACCCTTTCGCACGAAATGAGGT
>Ga0126342_10013395_pt1 | contig 14531 bp, 16 predicted proteins | sample Cyp1metagenome_FD_92528 | JGI IMG/M metagenome (GOLD analysis project Ga0126342, IMG submission 92528) | Coral microbial communities from Lord Howe Island, Old Settlement Bay, Australia - Cyphastrea 1 metagenome | ecosystem: Host-associated > Invertebrates > Cnidaria > Coral ... | reverse complement strand
TACATACATACATACATACATACATATATACATACATACATATATACATACATACATACATACATACATACATATATACATATACATATACATATACATATACATATACATATACATATACATACATACACACATTCATATATATATGTACATACATACATATATCTATACATACATACATATATACATATATACATACATACATACATACATACATATATACATAAATATATATATATATATATAAATATATATAAATAATGGTTGATACCCCCATTCTTCATGGCCCCTTCTCCCACCTTCCCAGCTCCCAGGTCCAGGAAGATCGCCTGCCTTCGCTGATTTTGTGGGGGCCTCCCGGCTGCGGGAAGACCTCCTTTGCTCACTGCGTGGCCGGCTCCACACGCTGCAACTTCCGATCCCTGCGGCCCAGATGGAGAACTGGGCTGGTGGATACCCGAATAGGTCAACGTTTACAAAAAGCTATGGCAACTATGGAAAATCACTATTTGAATAGGTAAATCACTGAACTCAATGGTCCATTTTCCATAGCTATGTTAGTTTACTGGAGGGTATGTGGGTTGTTTGGTTGGAAGTTGGGGAAGGACTTCTACAACCATTCCGAACATTAAGTATATACCGCAAAAACAAACACACACACACACGAAAACCACACTGAAATGATGATAACGTGGCACATTTTAAAAGGGAACACGAACTTTTGAGCGATCAGATTTTGGGGTACCCCATCTTTGGACAAATTCATATTTGAAAAAGTCTTGAACAAATTCATTGGTTACCCCCAATTGAACTCTTTTTGGGACATTTTTTTTTGGGGTGCCCTGGAAATCTTGAACAAATCCCAGCACGTTCACCATTATTTGATGGCTATGAGTGGTGTGACCCCCAGTTGTACAGTGAGTGGGGGCCATTTAAGGTACTTAGGCACTTTAACACCTAATATCAAATGCCCCCCGAAAGGAAACCCTCGTGTAGTAGACTCAGAATTTTTGGAGTCCCATGTTATCAATATGAACCCATTCTTTGGCTAGTTCAAAACCATATTTGCCAATCATAGAACCCTTGATTTCTTCATCAATCAACCAGCTCGGAAGTTCCGTTCCAGTGAACTAAATGGATCGATTTCACCATAGGACCATGATTATAGGGCCCCATATTCCAACTTATGTGTTTTTTTCCCTATGATAATATCCACCAAAGTAACCTCAATTGTACTAGGATGGCCCCGGGTGACTTAGGAAGTTATAAGTTAGTTAACATGAACTTAGCGAACTTATAAAAACGAAGATTGTTAAGTTCATCTTAAGTTGGGTTGTAAGTGTGCTAAGTTCTACTATGTGTTTTTTAGTAATATTTGTTGATTGGACGTTTTTTTTAAATATATTGCATGATTTCATTAAATCCTCTCCAAGCGCAGTGCGTGTTTTAAAGCAGCATAGCGACCGTGGCGTCGTCGTTTTCTCTAAAATACATGGGAGATTTTGTGGCCTCGAGCTCTTTGGCGGCCAAGCAGGTATGGCTGTGACCTTTTGTCTGCCAATTGGTGAGTTTCTTGGCGCTTCTATCATTTGTCTTTCGCTGATACAAATGAACGTGGGCCACGAATGTGGATCCACTTTGCGTGAAGTGGACCAGTTTGCATGCAACATCATCTGATAGGAAAACAAATTGTCCGGCCACGTAGGTCACGCATTTGATTTCCAACTGGGAGGATGTGCTAGCACGGCTGTCATGACCTGCTGGTTCAATTTGAATTGTGCCAAGGAGACGGACTCCTAATTTTTCAGCCGGATGGCTTTGATTCAAATCTTCTGTTGCCAAATCCAAAAGCATGCCCTTGGAGAAGTGGGGAGAGTTACTCCAATTGGAGGCAGCTCTAGCCTTGTACATCTGATGCTTGCGCTCACATGGCCAGCAATCAATATGTCGTTGATTCTTTTTGATTTGCTGGGAAGTGTGTAGCACATAGTGGAATTTGGGCCGCATGGCAGACGATCCATAGGCAGCAGCAAACGCTTCCATGTGTGTTCGTTGCAGGGGGAGTAGCTTCTCTACATTGGCTGTGCGCTTCAAGTCGGCCAGCAATATGATGACCTGGTAGAGCGCTTCCAAAGAACGTATGGCCGCTTGAACATGTTCCTGCTCAGAAGGGACTTCACGTCCAAAGGCAATGCACAGTGGCAACACCAGCGCACTGCTCGTGGCATCACCTCTGTAATCATATCCTTCTTTCCAGGTCTTGTCCGTGAAAAATTTCTCCGGAGATACTTGTTTGGCTGCCGGCGTTCCTGGACATCGTTGCCGCATCGCGGCAAAAATTTGTAGATGGTTCAACGTCACATTGCACTGTTCACGGAGACGACTCCACCAAAGACCTAACTCTTGTGGTAGTATCCCGTTGCTGTAGTACCCATGCATGGTGTCATATTGAATGTTTTCGACCTTGACCCAGTCGCGGAGCTCTGGAGCCGTCAAAGGGCCATTCAAAAAGTTTGTGGCATTCCAGCCAAGGAATTTTTCCAATTCCTTTTTCTTTCCTTTGCTCATTTCCACTCGAAGGCGGTCTGCGGCTGCCAGTACCGAATCACAAGTCGCAGGCCAAAACTGCGACATGTCACTCTGAGATACATCGTGATGTTCCAGCACGTGGGACGCCTTCCCAAGCGCAAGACAATTTAAACATTTCAAACAACATTTCAAGCCTGACGCCCCTTTCGTGCCCGTAGCTGCACGAATGGCCTCGTGATCCATTAGCAGAATCACGGAGTCGATCCAACACAGAGTGGGCTCCTGCGATGCTCCCAGATCAAGTGCGAAACCATTCTCTGTCTCCACTCGAATCTGTTTGAGCATGGCCCGTGTCAAGTTCGCCATGCCCGCTTCCATGCGGGAGATTTCATTGCTGCGCGTTACGCCCAATGTCAGCCATTGCTCAGCCATAAATATGACAGGAAATTCTAACCAGGTGAAGTATGTCAGGTTACTCTTGCGAGCACCGTCGGGATTCAGGATGTTACCTCCTGACACTTCATCCTGATATAAGATCAGGGTCAGCGTATCTTTGCGCTCTGCAAGCGCCTTTTGCATCGACGTACGATACAGAGGGCAACTGTCCACTTTGGCTTGCACCAACGCGGGCAGACTCAACATCCACGCGCGCTCTGTCCCATCTGTCTCAGACGATGGCACCTCTAGTGAACGCAGACACGGAAACGCCTTGGCGTGATTCAGGTGCTGCCTTCTGCAGGTACTAGCGCCTTTGTCGTCTGAACGTATCAGTTGCACGACCTGGCGGCACTCCGCACCTGTGAGCGTTCCAATCTGCCTGACAGCATGGAATTGCTCACGGCAGGAATCTTCTGGTCGTAATTTCCTCTTCCGCATGGGGCCATGCTGCTGCGAAGACACACAGACGTCATGCACACTATAATGTTTCGTGTTCTCTTTACGTCACTATATATACTCCATGCCTGAAGATTATAGGATATATTATTCTTCGCAGCCATGATAAAATTTACGATTCTATAGAATTCATAGTTTCTTTCAGGTCTGTGTGCGCATAACCATGCGTAATGCGGCCCTGACCATTGTACTCTTTGACTCTGCAATACAAACGTATAACATAGGACCTCAAAGAGATCGTAGTCATGATGTCTTTTCAGCATTTTTGACTTTGCCTTCATTGAAGAAAGATATCACAACATATAACCCCAGGCTGCTGTTGTTTCGAGCCATGGACACTCCGTACTCACACTCCCATACAGTCAAGAAAGTGCGTGCCCCTACTGACTCACCGTTGTCGCAGTCACTGCTGCGGACTTCCCTCATCTGCTATGTCCAAAAAGTTTAAGAGGGTTTCATTTATTTGGCACACGGCAACCACACGCAAAACCGCAGCTTTTTCACCCCCCACCAACGAACTCAGACTCACGTCTTCGATCCTCTCATGCGAACGCTTTCAAAAGCTCATAAGGAGCAAAGCGTCGAGACGGAGGATCGTCTGACATGCTACCCCACATTTTCTAAACAAAGTTATATGCTTCAGGACGACTTTATGCGTCGACGCAGTTGCTTCGCAGGCTCAGCTGCCGACGTCCCAGCATTGGCACCGGCACCTTCGTGCTGCCGCTTCTGGGCACCGGCCTTCGCCTTCGGCGCGGGCAACAAAGCCTTCAAGGAGCTCTGTGCTTCAGCGACCGTCTTATGCAAGCATTTGAGCTCGACCGGGTCAAACGGCAAAGGCGTCAAGGTTGTCTCCCCGGACTGTACCTTTGCCTCATCCCATCGAGCCAAAGCTGTCTTCGCTGCAGTGTTCCACGTCTGAAGCTTCTGGACTGAGTCAGTGTAAGCACGTTCGACACCCTCCGGCAAATCCACCGTCACTCGGTGGCGCATCTTTTGCACTGACTGCAAATCCTGCGCCAGAGGTGCGACAGCTCGCGCCGCGAGGATCTGCAGCTTCTGGTTGGTCCCCGCTGCTTTGCGCTGCGCGGCAGCCTCCGCCCGGGCTGCTTTCTTCTCAGCGCTCGCAGACGGTTGGCCCTTGGCTTCCGCATTTGCTTTCGGTACGTCCAGCTCCCCCGCCACACCTCCGTCCTCTGCTTGGCTCCCTGTTTTGCCACCACGCTTCAAAGTCGCATCTCGCTCCTGACGAAGCACCCTTTCTTCGACTTCCTGGTAAGCTTCCTTCCATGTCTTCGTCTTGACTGGAATCTGGTATGTCCAACAGTTGAGTCCTTCATTCCACTCCGAGGTGTTTCTCTCAACGACTTCCTTCTCCCACCCCCGTGTGATCCACACGCTCAGAGGTAAAAATTCCTCGTTGATGGTCGTTGACGTCTCTTGCAACTGACGCGTAGTCAGAGTGGATATCAACTGAGCACGAACCGTTTGCCAGTTCATGCGGCTATCTGGATTTGCCTTCCGTTCCTCGTGCAGCTTGCAAAAGAATGCATGCTGCTCCGGGACCGGAAGACTTTGGAGTTCTGACTTGTCTCCGAGACCTCTGCGTAAGAGGCGATCAGCAGAGGCACAAGGCACGCACTGAAACTTGCGTCCATGCACTCTCCCCTGATCTGGCTCGTAGCGCAGATTGCAGAGAGTGCACTTCGGACGCGTCTCAGAAGCGTCAGCCATCGCAGACAGCACAAGTCGAGCAGCTCCTCAAGAGGAGAGAGACGCGTCCCAACTGAAGCCAAACAGCTGCAAAACAGAAGTTTTAGGTCCACACTCCGCGGACAAGGTCAAGAGAGGTTCCAGCCGCGGACATACCCCAAACGTCAAGAAATGCAATGTTACAGTATTAACTTCTAAATTACTTTAGCTTCCGCGGACACGCGGACAAGTGACACTCCTGCAGGAGCTGCGGACAACCGCGGACAACCGCGGACTTTTCGCGGACGTTGCTATTTCCTATGCCTGTGCCTATCACTGGCTTTCAGTGCAACGGGTACGCTGCAGCAGCTCAGAGACATCAGCGACAAGATGCGCCACTTGCTCCTGGGCCACTTGAGCCCACGTGGCCTCGGGCAAGAGGTCGGTGCACTGCTGCAGCTCGACCAGATCAGCAATGGACTGCTGAAAGATCTCTACGTGGTACCCGTTCAGCACGACCTTGAATTTGTCCCACTGATCTGTCCAGTCCAACAAGACGCACCCAATGGTCTGACCATCTGCTTGGCCGAGCTGATCCCAGTCTTCTTTGAGCCACCACTGAATCAGCTTATTGAGGCGCAAGACAGAAGTGGCTGCCTCAATGTCTCCGGCCGCGTAGGCGCGCGCCTCCGCTTGATCCAGGGAGTCGCTAACAGTTTCCCAACAAGACTTCCAAGATGACCAGTGCGATTCTGGACTGGACGATGCTGCTTGCAATGCGGAGCGAAAGGCTTCCAACTTTGTCTTGGTGATATTGAAATGGCATGAAGTCGGCATTAGGAACGGCAGCGATATATAACCCTCCGGCGCACCCTACGATTTTGAGCCTCCATATATGCAAGGCCATGAACATGTGAGTCGGGTTAAGGAATTTATAAAGGAAGAAAAAGTTTCTTTGCTTGGTTCCTTTCTTCCCCATGGCGTACAGAACGGACGTCTTTTTTTTGCACCCTTGGCTCACTGCACTCTCTATGCTCTATCGGCAATCATGCTATGTTGATGATCACCTGGCGCCCGGAGGAGCTACTTTTCTTCTTCTTTCCTTTGCTGGCCTTAGCCGGCTCCGCGGCGGGAGGTGCATCCGAGCCGCTTGGGCTCGGGCTCTCCAGAGGCACAGGCTTTGGAAAATCCGTCTTGGTTTTGCGGGGCTTGCCAACCTCCGGCAGTCTGCGGGGCTCGGATCGCTTAGATACCGCAGCCTCGGCTTCCGCATCCCGCTGGTCCTGCATCTCCCTCTTTGCTCGTAGGGCCTGGGCCTGCGCCAGTGTGGCGTCCCAATGTTCCTGGTCCTGTTGTTTCTCCGGTAAGGCATTCCACATCTGGTACCGGATGCAAGTCACATTCAGGTACATGTGTTGCTTTTGACCACTTTGCTGTGTCGTCAATTGTTTGGAACAATGCGGACACTTGACGTACTGGCCCCACTGCCTCCCAACGGACTTCGCGGGGCGCGGTCGGGCCCTGAGCTCCACCGGCTGCTTTGGAGGTCTGTCAGGTTCTGGTGGAGGATCCCTGCCTCTACGTGTTGGGGAGCGCTCCTTCCTGCGCTTCTTCTCTTCCTTCTCGTGCCTTGACCGTGAGCGGCCCCGGCGCTCACGCTCGGAAACCGCCGCACGCTTTCCTTTGGCACTGCCACGACGATCACGACTGCGCGTGTCCCTGGACCTCTTGGGCTCTGCGGAACGAGCCACCCGATTGCCCTGTGCATCCCTTTCACGTGGATCAGGATGAGGCAACGGTTTCTCGTCCACCACCTCTTCGTCCGTCTCGTACGTGTAGGAGTCGTCGTCAGCAGCCGCAGCCATGCACCTGACAGGGGAAACCGGACGATTGTTGCACTATATATTATGTGGAATGATATGTTCAAGTTTATATGCGATGCAGTGCACACTATATAGTATACGTGTAGATAACCCGAAAACTCCCCGAACAGCTGCTCGACGAGATGGGCCTGTCGATTTGTTTCGATCTCCCGTAGAGATCTGACAGCAACATCTCCACGTAGGAGATGTGCGTGCAGTACCCCGTAGGTACCACAGAAATGGATACCCCGTAGGTATCCGGAATCCCCGTAGGATTCCACGATTCCCCGTAGGAATCAGGTATCAAGATACCTCGTAGGTATCTGGAAGCCACGTAGGATTCCATGTTTCCACGTAGGAAACAGTTAGCAAGATACCCCGTAGGTATCTCGAAACCACGTAGGTTTCCAAAATTCCACGTGGGAATCCGTTACCCCGATACCTCGTAGGTATCTTGAATCGACGTAGGATTGCAGGTTTCCACTTGGGAAACCGTTAGCCAGATACCCCGTAGGTATCCGGGAGCCCCGTGGGATTTCATCCCCCATTTCCACATAGGAAACCGTGGTATATATACAGAGCACCGTCGTAGAACGCCAAATACAGTCAATGTCCGAGAGGCTCCGATAACCCTAGAAACCATACCGTATCCATCTCACATAAAAAAATCCCGAGATATATTGTATAAGAATCAAATACCCCGGATCCCGCCTCATGCCACCAGGACTGAGCTTCTGGTTGGCCCCCCCTGCGTTTGAGCCAAACACCTGGAACGCAACGAGTGAAAGCGGAACGTGGCCATAACAAAAAAGCCCCTGCGATTCAGACGTATACCATTGTTTTTTCTTCCCGCACATGTCCTCGAAGTGTTGCGTACCAAGTTGGCTATTCTATATATGCTCCTCAAACTACGGTATAGCCCCGACGTTTCCAGCAGCTGGGAGTGCAGTAGCTTCGATGATAACATCTACTACAGCCATCTTTCCACTGTTCCACCAACTCCGGGGGAATCTTGCTGAGGAGCAACCTGTCTCGACGCGTTGTCGCAGGCTGTGACTCTTCTGGTTGAGCTGAACTGCTAGGACGCTTCATGACCTTTCGTTCCCCGACTTGACCATCTTTAGCTGCAGGACGCTTCAAAACTTTCTTAGAAGCAGGACGTTTCATTTTTTCTTCTTTCACTGTCTCTTTTTTCTCGGGGGCAACCTCAGCTTTCAAGGCTAGCAGAGTCTTTGCAACCCTTTCCTCGCCCGAGGGAACGGCCACTGCAGAGACCTTGTCTTCAGTGGCTGTCTCCAAGGAGACAGAAGGTGTCACAGGTTTGTCGTCCACACTTCCATCTTCTAAAGCCAACTGAGGCAATGACGTCTTCTGCGCCACACTAGATGGAGTCACAGAGGATGCAGGATGCTGTCCCGTAGACATTATGCCCGCCACCATCTGGCCAACTGCGAAAAAGTCCGGGGCAGAGCTTGAGGCAGCTTTAGCCGCAGACCCTTGAGCAGCAGGCCCTTGAGCAGCAACGCGATTAGTGATTCTCATGGGCCACTTGCGTCCTCTCAAAATGAGATCCGCGGCAGTATCCACCTCAACGGGCTCTGTCCCATCTGGAAAAGCCAGGGAAAATAATTCCGCTGGACACTGAGAAATCTCCATGGGAAGAACCTCGCAATACACAGGCGGATCCGGTTGATCCACCAATCTTTGAATGGTGCCCTTATGCAATTGCGTATATTGCCACTTGTCCGCTTCGAAAGCCACACCATGCCAATCGAAACACATGGCCAAAATCAAGCCACATGTTTTCTCGGTGGGATGCCGCAAGCCAAGCCGAACCAAATGCTGACATAAGAGTTCCAGCACCTGTATCCTGTTCCGATCCCGCTCCAGCTTTGCGACTAAAGAAGCGGACAAGTAACAGACTGCTGCTAGGTAGTCTTGATTCGATTTCCTGGCACTGGGATCATCCTTACCAGTCCGATCCACAATCTTCTGTCGCAACTCATCCGTGTGGTGGTTCCACAGTTGTGGCTCCAATACCTCCAATAAGCGAGCCGATGCGTCAGTCGACAAATAGTCGACCTTCAGAAAGAAACGCTGCAACTCATTCACTTGTTTCCTTTGGATGTCACCAAAGGTGGGCAAACTCTGCACACCACGCAAAAATTTTTGCGCAGCTTTCAACTGCCTTTCAAGCGGAGCGGCCATGGAATGTCCCCAAAGCCAACAAAATCATACCTTGAACCCAGCTGCCTGAGAATCACAAGATTTCTGTGCACATCAGTTCTAACACATTTGCCCGAAATCAATCATAAAAATTGCAAAAAAATATCCGTGCAAAAAAACTAACGAAAAACATGCATTATTATAACTAACCTAAGTCTGAGCTAAGTCTATCCTAAGTTACCCATACTTTAGTATTCGGGAACTTATAAGTAGCTAAGTTGTAGCTAAGTCAGGGGCTTCCAAACCATTAACTTAGCATGTACTTAGACCAGTTACACAAGTTATAACTCCACTTCTAAACATCTTACGATAAATATAAATCCTTTATAAATTAGCTAACTCCCCGGGGCCATCCTAGTACCAAGTACTTAGGTCGTATATATATATATACATATGTAAACTATATATATATATATATATATAAACTATACACATACAAATAAATAAATATATATATATATATATATATATGGGATATATATATATACCACCCCCACGAATGGAAAGTGGTTCATCTCGCCCTGGCGCGCCTCGAGGTCAGCCGCCAAGGCCGGGCTGTCGGAGCTGCGCGAGGAACTGGCCAAGGCCGCAGGGAATCTGATGCTGAGCTTTCGGTCAAGTCATAACCATGGGAAAATGGGAAAACCATGGGAAAACCATGGGAAAATGGTGATTTAACCACTATAAATGGTGATTTTATGGTGGTTTAATGGTGATCTAATGGGATGTTACCTTCTGGTAAACATACAAAAAGCTACTGAAAATGGCCATAGAAATAGTGGATTTTCCCATAAAAAAATAGTGTTTTTCCATAGTTATGTTAGTTTACCAGAGGGTAAAGCAAAGGTTTATTAAACATGTATTACCCTCTGGTAATTTAACATAGCTATTCTCGCCATTTATAGATGAATTACCCATTAAAAACTGTGATTTTTATAGTTATGTTAGTTTACTGGAGGGTAAATGGAATGTAATGGGAAATATAATGGGAAATATAATGGGAAATATAATGGGAATATAATGGGATAATTACAATAAACTAACGGGATATAATGGGAAATGCAATGGTATACCATGAAAAATAGCGGTGTAATGGGATATTTTTTGGGAATATCATGGGGAAGTGATGATGTATACCCGGCCTGGTAAACCTTTACATAGCGAACTGGAAAATATCTGTGGGCCATTGGGGCCATTAGAGATGACCGCGGAGGGATGGGATGGTAATTTTTTTGTTTTTTTGGCCCATTCGGGAAATTATGAATGATAATAATGGCCTAATTTAGTATTAGTTCATAATCATGAATATTATTCAATAGCTATTTCATGCTATTCAAAAATTTTCAATTATGAACTAAACCATAATTCAATAGCTATTCAGCAAGCAGTACTGCTCAGTACTGCATGGGATGGGATAGGGGTATTTTTCACGGCTCAAATGGTGGATTGAAATGGGGAGAACGCTGGCTATGTGGAGAAGAGGGACATACTTGGGATGCTCCTGGAAGTTACCATTTGTTTGCATATGTAATTATGTCCATATTAATAAATTAGTTCGATGTATCTACTGTACTATAAATCCAATCACCAACTTGCTTAGTTCAGCCAAGTTAACTAGCGAACTGGGGCACCTTGCGAAGAAGTCATCCTTTCAGGGACTTGGTCAACTTTCGAAATGGATACTTTCGCAGATGGCTCAGATCCGAATTTGGTGACCCGTGGTGGGTCCCTGGTGGGTCTGGTGGCAGTGGGGAAAACCCAGGAAGCTGCGGAATCTGCGCACCATCCTTTTCGTGGATGAGCTGCACCGATGGACCAAGGCTCAACAGGACGGCGGAAGACGTGGCTTCGTGTCCTGGTGCCCCGTATAGTTACTGGTTGGTGGTTTGGAACATTTTTTATTTTTCCATATATTGGGAATAGTAACCCCAACTGACTAATATTTTTCAGAGGGGTTGAAACCACCAACCAGGTTATGAGTTGCCTTCTCACTATAGATGTCGTCATCATAAACTCTAGTTGTACAAACTATAGTTACAACTTAGCTGTCTGTTGTTTTCAAATAAGCCTCTTTTTCTGAACCAACAAAAATGGGATAACGATCCCCAACGACGAGCATATTTTCCAAGGGGCACCATCAACGATCGAATGATCGAACCACATTTCACCACCAACCGTTGACCACCAACAACACATCTTAACAGCACTGCTTAGCAACTCACTCTACAAAATGGCGCTGGCGATGCTCTTCCTTAGGGGGCTGTAGATAGGCTTGAGTCTTGGTGCGGCACGGGCGGATGTCTTCCAGCCTATTCCAGGACGCTCTCCTGTTGGACTGCGAGCGTGGCACCATTGTTTTGATCGGTGCCACCACAGAGAATCCGTCCTTCTCCTTGAACAACGCCATCCTGTCGCGATGTCGTCTGGTGGTCTTCGGTAAACTTCCGCAGGAGGTCCGGGGGTCCTTCGGGAAACAGAGAGGCTTCAGGTGGAATCTGCGGCGGTAATTGGAAATGACACTTGGGACCCCGGTTGAATTTCAAGATCGGATCCCCGTTCACATCACTTACCCTCTGGTAATCCAACTTAGGGAAAAAAAATCCGTTTATAGATGATTTTTCTATTAGTATGCCCATTGACGGAAGATTTCCCAGCCATGTTTGAATCCCGGAGGGTGGGAATCCCAGTTCTTTCAGCCAGAGGCCATCGTGCAGGTCTTGCATCGTGCAATGCAGAAGGACATCCACCTGAAAGGCCAGGCACAGGGGAAGCTCACAATTTCCATCGGGGGATTCGCAACAGAATGGGTAGATTATCATAGAGATGGGTTACGCTGTTACAATTAGACCCAAATATATTATAGCATTACAGTAAAGGAAACACATGGAAGACCGAGGATACACCATTTTGGGGTACCATACTGTTTGGGGACTTCTAAAGACACCCTAAATAAACCCTAACTCTAAAGCATTCTAAAACCAACCCTAAACCCTAAATAAGTCCTGTATAGCTCTAAGACCAACCCTAAATGAACCCTATATAGTGCAAACTACCATGTTAGTTGACTGAGCACAAACATGTTGCAAATACCATGAGAGGTTCAAACTCAACAATGTTGCAAATACCGTTGAAATGGCAAATTTCAGCTCGAAAATGTTGCAAAAGACAAGGAACATGTCCAGAACAGGACATCCAAAAAAAATACCTGAACGGAAAAAACACATTCCCAAACAATTCCGGACCCATTGTATATATATACATCTCTATATCTATAGTCTATATCAATATCAATATCTATATCTACATATACATATATATATATATATATTATCTATATAAATATTATGTATATAGATATTATGTAATTATGTATATATATATATATATATATATTTAAACATTATGTATATATATCTATATATTATGTGTATATATATATATACTATGTATATTTATACCGGCCCTGACCTGCCAGACCTGGAACTCACCCCCGCAGCCCAGCAGCTGCTGTGCGTTTGCGCCGACGGCGATGCGCGGGTGGCGTTGAATGCGCTGGAACTAGCGGCTGCCATGACGGCGACAGGAGAACGACCTTTGAACAACCAGTGGAAATTGGGGGTTTTGAGGGGTTTTCATGCGCAGATTTGCTGGGTCATATTTTTTTTTGTTTTGGCAGGTTGTCTTGAAAATCAAGGTCTGTAAAATACCGTAAAATCCTACGGATTGTGATCATTGTCCCATTCAAATGGCCATAAAATGGGTTATTCCTCATTTTCGGATGTGTTCTTGCTTTTATAACTGACCGAACAATGGGGATCAGAAGGCACAAATTGTGGTCTTTAGAAAATAAAAGACTTCACCAACGGATTGTTTTTTTTGCCGGGTTCATTTTGTTGAACGATAACTTAATGGTTAATCAATACATTTCTGAAAATTCAACTTAGCCAACCAAAAATAGTGATTTCAATGGTTCACCAACGGAAAAAAAATGATTCAACCGACCAAAATTCCAGGGGTTTATAGGTTGGCCAGCCGAGATGACATGGGACTTTCTTAACCATTTCTACACTTAACCAACCTAAAACATCCTACATCAAAACAACAAAAACAATGTTCTTAAACAATCCAAATTGGGGATTTGCAATCGCATTTTTTTTGCGCCGACAAAAACAAGGGGGTTGAATCAATCTGGATCGAAAATGGTGCCTCCAGGATCGCCGATAGATGAAGATGCAGTGCGCTCGGCTATTCAGAAGCGTGCGCTGTATCTCAGCGATGCCATGTTGCTTTTGAAATGGTACTTTGTTAATGACCTGGATAATAATCATTAACCCAGTCATACCCTTAATATCCCTGTGTTATAATCGTTTTCTATATGGGCTATCATGTAGAAATATGGGGCCCATAATGCCACATATCGTCCCAAATATCAAACATTTGGAGGGTAAACCATCTCAAAAATCTGGCCCAAGAGTTACTCGTAGCTTAGTTGCTTTAGAAGCAGGTTCGCTAGGATTTACGGCAGATGTATCCACAGTTCATGAAATTTGCAAAGCAACTTGTAAGTGAGGGGACCTTTCTGAACTATTGAGGTTTGTTTATCATTGTGCTTTCCCCCCGACCACGGTTGCGCCAAGGTATGATCGAAATGGTGACTTCCACTACGATCTCATCAGTGCATTACATAAGAGTTTGCGAGGAGGACTTGGATAGTTGTGCCTCATCGCACCTGACAAAATCATGTAGGCTCCCAAAACATGGGCCCTGGTTGCGTCGGTTGAGTATACTTACGGCAAGTGATAGCAACCGAATACCGGGTTCATCTAGCCAGGGTTCACATCAGCTGAGTTTGAGGGAAATCCTCCCAGTTTTAGAGGGCCGCCAGCCATGAATTAAACAACATCCTCATAATTGCGAATGAATTGCTCCTTGCATTCACTTCCACCACTGGTTCAGAATATGTACAATAAATATATATGGGGGCAAGTCAAAACAGGAGGTCCGGAACAAGCTCCGGGACCACACCCGTTCCATACCCCCGTTCCATACCCCCGTTCCATACCCCCGTTCCATACCTCCTTGAAGAATCCGTTCCATACCTCTGTTCCATACCTCTGTTCCATACCTCTGTTCCATACCTCTGATCCATACGTTATTATATATATAATTATATATATAATTATTATTTATATATATATATACAATTATATATATACAATTATGTGCAATCTGATTTTACATTTGTACGCACATATATGAGCGCACGTACATACATGAGTGCATACATGCAAGAATACGTTTACTATGCCCAAGCCCTGTGATTGTGTT
>Ga0126342_10013394_pt1 | contig 14531 bp, 15 predicted proteins | sample Cyp1metagenome_FD_92528 | JGI IMG/M metagenome (GOLD analysis project Ga0126342, IMG submission 92528) | Coral microbial communities from Lord Howe Island, Old Settlement Bay, Australia - Cyphastrea 1 metagenome | ecosystem: Host-associated > Invertebrates > Cnidaria > Coral ... | reverse complement strand
CCCCCCTCGTTTGTCGGCAGCTGAGGGGGGGGGGTGGTGGACCCACCCCCCCCTTGTTTGTCGGCAGCGGAGGGGGGGGGTGGTGGACCCCCCCCCCCCTTTGTGAATGGCTACAGTGACTATGAATGGCTATAGTGACAAAGCTGGGGGGGGGGTGGTGCACCCCCCCCTCCCCCAGTTGAAGAAGAACACAAGTGAGCAAACTATCCCCGATTCGAAGCATCCCAACCTATCCAGAATTGGAAGCCCCCCGGTTTTGCTGACTGCTAATTCTCCGGGAAAAGAAGTGGCCTTAAAAGGTGTGAAAAGTAGGGGGATCTTGCAGTGCTATTTCGGGGATAACAGCATGGAACAAACTAGTTTTTGTAAAGTTTAATCTTTTGGTGGCGAAAATTGCAACCCCATCTAATTATATAATCATAGCTAATCCTCAAACGACCAAAAATCATCTAGAATCGGTCCGTGTGTGGCTACACTCCGTCCAGCCGTGCGGTCACATACTGCAAGTCACAACTCCACCAAGCCACTCTCTGCGTTGAAAGCTGCAAACTCTTTCAGAGCGTGACAGCCGAGCTCCTAATGGCCAATCAAAGTGGCAATGTTGGGAGCTATATACTATGAACCCATTTGTTTCTGCCCAAATCAAAAAGGGCAATTTTGGGACATGGCTATGCCCGGCATATGCCCCATGTCCGGCCCCCGCCCCAACCACGCTCCTGAATGTCAGAATCGGATGCGTGTGCCCTCATCGCATCCAAGACTGCCTGCTTCGACCCCATTTCCCATCCCTAACATCACCGGTGCTCATGGTGCCCGTTGATATTGGTGCTCACATGGGTCATGCTTAAACAAAATGCCACACAGAATCACAAGGCAATACCGATGCATCCGGAATCTCAGAGCCAACCATCAATGTTCAACAATCCCCCTAAACATTGACCTGCGAATGTGACGCCACTCCAGGAACAACTCCTATGCTTGCCATCAGGGTCTCTGGGGAGTGTTTATCAGAATGCACCACAGGAAACAAAAAGAGTACGGGATAAATAGTCTGTGCACACAGGTGTGCACATTGAATCTTTTGATAAGGAAAAGGCATTAGCGTATTTGTGCAGGTCTGTCCATAAATAAACTTGGGTGCCCCTAAATCCGCCGGTTTAAGTATCATTTTCCCATTGTTGACAGTGCCATTTATTGGATATATACCATTGTCAGACTACCCCATATCTCTGTCATTGAGGGTGCATCGCAATTAGTAAGAAGTGGGTAATAAGCATCTTATCTCCCCCTTACATAATCTTACATATAGAATGCCATCGGTTATACGCACATACACATACATACACATATATATATACACAATATATACCTGGTTGGTGGTTTCAACCATCTTGAAAAATATGAGTTCGTCAATGGTAAGGATTATCCCATATATATATATATTATCCCATATATGATGGAAAATAAAAGTCATGTTTGAAACCACCAACCAGATACACACACGAGTTGATGGGTTATGGATGGTTATGGGTTATAGTCCACCTATACCAAGTACATCCAGGTAGAGTCGCCAAATCGCCAGATTTTCTGCGCCAGTGCCTGAGCAGCTCCAGACTTGGCAACCATCCTGGGGCGCACTGAATTTCCAATGGTCAAAGCACCAGATTTCTGGTGGTTGAATGGGACTTTCAATGGGGATTCACATGGGAATCCAAGATTCAGAAAACTATTCTATCTTGGGACCATGGGATGTATAACCAACTAGTAATCAAACATGGCTCAGTGGGACATAGAAAAGGAGGTTTTCTATTGGGGGTTTTCCATTGCCATGTTTGATTACTGGAGGGTGCCCAGGTGTACCAAGTCCAGAGTATTAGCCCATATGCTCCATGATTTCTCGTATCCTACCCACATTTGAGTCATATTTTTGTTGAAACCTGTGCTTAAAAATACATGGAGCCTGTGGGCAAGTAATCTTGATCATCAAGCTCAGGTTTTTTAGCTTCCTCCGTCCCGTGACCCAGCTCAATTTGAAGCCCCGTGTTCCAGCCGGTTCTGGGACTGCGTTCAGGGATCTCTTGGCAATAGGCATCATGCTTGGCCACGTTGCACAGGATCTTACACCCAGCTGCCTGCAAGTCTGCCTGCAGCTGAAGCGCCGCAGGTTCGGTGATACCCACGATGAACGGTATGGATTTACACATTGACACGGACACCCGCGCATCGAATCCATCTATCTATTCATCCATCCGTCCATCCATGTAGGTACTGTATGTGGGTACTGTATGTAGGTGGTGTATGCAGGTTTGTTTCTGTACGAGTTGTGTGTGTGTATGGTTGTGTATGTGTGTTCGCGTGTGCCCAAACATGTTCATGCAATTGCATATTGTGTATACCTTTTACATACACACACACGTATAAATACATACATATATATATATATTATATTATATTATGTATATATATATACATCCATTTTATATCTCATATCATGTCACATATGACATGTGGTATTGCACGGGGTCTTTCAAAAAAAAAGGTGTCCTTCAAAGAAACACCAATCCGATGGTCTTGTTTTCAAGTACCCTCTGGTGAACTAACATAGCAATTGAACATGGCCATAGAAATAGTGGAATTTCCCATTAAAAATGGTGGATCTTTCCATTGCTATGTTAGTTCACCAGAGGGTAGGAACAATCCCCGGTCGAATTGGTGCTTCACCCCACCTTGCTCAGATCTTGGGACATCGCATTGGAAACAGCATTGATTCCATGGGAGTCCACCATGCTTCGGGTATGGATTGGATTGCCAGAAGTCATCCTGACGCAACGCGCCGGAGCTGGAACAACTGGACGAAAAGTGGCTGTTCCAGGCTATCTACAGTAGATTCTCTCTCTCCATCGCCCCAAAAAGTTAGGCTATCTACATTTGTTGCTTTATTTTTTTGAGGGTAAGCAGTATGAGAGCCGAGAGTAAACTTGGCGTGTCAGCCAATCGATTGGAATGCAATAGTAGTCGTGGAATGCAGTACTGCAGTGGGAACCTTGCCAGCATATCCAGCATGTAGTGCCAAACTCACATCATGATGCCAAAAAGTCTTGCGACATATGGCAAAACTTCCACGCAAAACGTGGGGTTTGTTGCCCTCTATTTGCTCATTTTTGAGTGGGGAAATGATGATTCACCTGAACCCGGGGATGACATCCCATTCCATTGGTAGTGGAAAAACCCCAACTAAGATACACGAGGATCATCATTCCAAACAAGATGGAATATAGTCGTTTCAACAATCCTTGGGTGATATATAGATATGTTGGGGTGTTTTTATAAGAACCACCACCCAACATATCTATATAAGAACCACCAAGCAACCCATAGAAATCACCCAAGGATTGCCAGCTAAAATCTGCCAGCTAAGTCTCTTCTCCAGGGCGTTCATGCCAGCCAGTTGTAGTTCACCCCCTTGATGTTGCTCCGTCATTGCCTTTACCTGAGCTGTAAAAGCTGGCGGATCTATGGAGGATTTCCCGATTACCCGGTAGGGACCATGGCTGGAAAATCCCCCATTGATGGGAGTCCATGTTCTTCATCTGCAAGAGGGTGCCGTACCAAAGTTTGAATCAGATTCGCCAGGGTAAAACCCGAGGGTTTTTTACGACAGCATCCCAATAACATCGGGGTTCCATTTCATTATGTGATACTGTGCAGGAGTTTTAGAGCGGTCTAACTTTTGTGCATAGGGCCTCAGGCTTTAAAATGCACAAAAACATTGAAAACTGGTTCTGCAATAAAATGCCTTGCCAGCAAATTCATGCCCGAATGTGCATCTAACTTCATTCAAATTCGAAGACCCTCAGAAACGCCTCTTTAAAAAGGGGTCAGGAAATTCTTTTTAGATAGGGGTATTTTAGAGTGAAGGTGCCCAAATATTTAATGTTTTTATTCTTTATAGCATTCTATAGCATTTTTATAGCATCCAATACATTAAGAATTTCGTTTAAACTATGCACAAGTCACCCAGTTCTAGAGTGGAAATTGCCACGGGGATCCAATAACTGGATTGCGGTTTGTAGTACCCAACAATAACCCAACAATAACCCCAGTTGAGGATGGTTTATGCATGTTTATGCTACTCATCCCATACGATCCCATGATTACGATATTCTTTAATTATTCCATAATTGTCCTAGAATTGTCCCATAAACCACCCATGCATTCCCAAGTTGACCGCTACTTTAAAATTTAAACCCTCTTGGCTTGGGAGACCGGTGCTCAGTTTTCCACTCTTAAGGCTTCAAAGTGGTGCACAGTGGCAGTGACCCAAAACACGAAGGACACGAAAGAATGGCGACTGTATCTTAAGGATTCAATCAAGGAACCATGAAAAAAGATAGAACGGTGACGTGTCACATGTCTCACTCTTGTCACTAACTTCCATACATATGTATATACAATTTATGTATATATATATATAGGCGGTATATGGCTATAATTTTATATCTCTTTTTGGAGGTTGCCATATCTAACATAACAATTGATGTAGCCCTCCAATCTAGCCAGCCACAATCGTCGCAATGCCATCCAGTCGGGCCACCTGGTACAGATCACACAGTGGCCATTGGCTGTGTCAGTCATGGTATACTACCCCCAATTTATGGTGACGTTTATAGGGAAAATATGGAAAATATGGAAAATATGGGAAAATAAGGATAAACCATAGAAGTTTAGGGATACACCCATATATGTTCAGACAAAGCCAGATATCAGAAATCTATGGCTTTGGCAGGAAATGACGGGTGATGGTGTGGATACTATGCGAATGATGGGTTATGGTATGGATACTATGCGACGAGGCACTAAAATGCATTCGCAATAATCACTGTATACTCTAAATCTGATAAGAATCTATGGTTTGAAAAACGACATGTTTATAAATTTGAAATGGTTGATTTGCGAGTACCATGTTGATTTACTGTAGATATATATTTACATATGCGCACATAACATGATGTATATTACAATGTATATGAATGTGTCAAGAGTGTGCAAAGATGCTGAGAGGCCGCTACATGATTAAGATCTTCGGATGATGTGTCCCGTTCGCTAAAGAGAACGCGAAAAAGGAGTTCGTTCTTGCATGGTTTATAATACTTTGTGCAGCAGAGAGAAATCATCCACCACCAAAGACATAGGAGTTTAAGCATGTTTGAGCCATTGACACTATGTTTGGACATGCTTGGCATGGTCAAAACATGGTATATGGCTTGTGGTCACTCATCCCATAATGGGAATCCGTATAATGGGTCAATGATATAAGTCCCTACAGCATTTATGGATTGATGACCATCCCCAATATGGGTATACAGTCCAACTTTGGACGGGAAGATACGTACGCGAAACGACTCCTACGCTGGACCTATTGCTCCAAGTTGAATGCATCCTACCCTCAGCCACCAGCTCGAAGCACGGGCCAAAGTAAAGCTGTCCTGATGACTCTTTTCATGTATGTATGTACTGTGTGTGCAAGCGCACGCGTTTTTGACAGCTGTATGTAACTTATATACATGGGTGTGTCTTGGGGGGCAAGACATGGCAAAATACATTTTGATTAGTTACTGTCTGGTAAACTAACATAGCTATACATAGCTATATATTGAAAATGGTCATTTATAATTTATAGTTGATATTGGTTGATTTACCCAGTACAAATTGTGATTTTCCATAATTTATGTTAGTTTACCAGAGGGTAATCATCATGTTCCGCATTAAAATAGCCACAACTGGGGTGGACCCAGAACCGCCAATCTTCATCAATCGCACCCAGTCTTCCAAGACCCACCTCTTGATGGCTTTCGGGATCATCCGCTTTGCTCGTAAGGACCGCGAATCCTGCGGGATGAAAAGGCCCCAAAAATGTCTCCCTTCGGGGCAACAAAAACATACAAAAACCCATGGCATCCCATGGCTATGGATGGCCTCACACAAGAATCATGAAGAATCACTGTCAGTTGGATCATCATCAAAGGTTTGGACAAAAAACACATCTGTTGAAAAAAGTTCAGCACCAAGGATGGCCATCCCACTCCTTGCTGTTGCAGCTGTGGATTTCCCACTTCGGCTTTGATGACCTTGATGACGTCTTCAACGTCCATCCTGGATGCTTTGTTTTTGGGGAGTAGATCGGGTTGGTTTCAATCCTATGAGTCAAAGTAGAGTCAAGTTGGGAATTGTCTCCCCCCAAACTGGAGGGGTAAATGGAAAAAAATGGGGAAAAAGGAAACCACCAACCAGAAATACCCAATATCATCACTGGTCACATACCCATTATATGATATTATATGTCCATTATGTCCTCATGATGTTCTTAGGTTAAATTAAGCCCCCACTATATAATTTCAAATCACGACGGGAATGGGGGTATACCCAATAATCATGTGGTTGGGAAACTCCATTGGCTCCCCGTTTTTTGTTGGGAATATGGATACCCATAGCTCCTTAGCTCCCTCCTAACCATCAAATACGGTAGATAATGCACCTTTAATAGGGGATGGTTGTTTGGGTTACCACATTAGGGGTGCCGCTTCATGGCCGGCCTATCTCCATTCGTATCCATTTGTGATATATAAAACGTGTTCTTGAAAACCGAGCCCTATGCAAATGAAGGAATCCATGGCCCTATACTTGAAAGAAATCAATTCAATTCAATAGTTGAAACATGTTGAAACTAGTTGAAACAGACCCGCAAGGTGCTTGGGCCCACCGGATATCACCAAGCATCTGAGAAAGATCTGTGCCATTCCCAGGGTCTTCGTGGATTCTTCCTGAAACAAGGCAGCATCGGCACAACTTCTTCAATGATTTCACCTCCGTGAGTGTCAACAAACCTTGAAAATTTGAATGGCACCCCAAACTTATTTCTTGCATCGGCAGAATTCCACGTGGATTTTTGCCGCATGCATAATTCACATGAATGGGCACCACAAGGTGCCCAATGTTGGATGAGTACCCTCAGTTGTGTCTTCTTCCATGGATGGCAAACCAGTTCTGGACACAAGCTACCGGGGTCGCGGGAAGCTGTGCGCGTTCATCCTACAATGCTTGCAAATGCTCTAAAACTAGAAAACAATAGTCTGCCAAATTGATCCAAAGGGCATATCGAATCAAAAATAAATCATTCACCCCTACTATCAAAGACCCGCAGTCTGGATCAATATACGTATATCATCGTATATCCATATATCCATCTATATCGACTATGATTCTGGGGTATTCAACGTGCCTTATATTAGGCGGATGGCATTGCCTTCCCCGGCAAATCCTGCTACCGCGCTGCGTCCACTGCTTCTACGCGGTCTTGGTCGATGTCGGCTACGTCCGGCACGGCCACACTTTTCGGGCCGGATGGCTCCCACCTAAGGGCGACCCTCCTGGTGTCAACCTTCCGGGAAGATCTTTGAGTCATTTCATGTCGATTCTTGTCATCCCAGGTATAGAAAAAAATCTCTGAAATAAGACGAGAACATACGAGAACAATTGAGAACATATGCATCTTTTTGTTGGGTGAGTATATAGATCTGCTGGATTGATGTCAAAAGGATTTATCCTCCCAAAGAATGGTTGAAAACTAAGAAAGGGCTTGTCCAAAATAAGCTACCCCATTCCATCCACCTCTTCAGCATCATCGCTGTCATTCAACCAAATTGAAATATCTTAAAATATCTTAAAATAGCATAAACTGGGGGTATTCCCCCCATCTACGGAGAAAAAGAAGTGGCTAACCACCAGGCACTTCTCAAGTATTGTAGCTCCCAGCCCAGCTCCCAGCCGCTCCCAGCCGAGACGCTGGGATGGGCTGAGCGCCTTTGATGGTGGCAGTCTCTTGAATGAGATCCTGCACTGTGGCACCCATCTCTTTGGATCGCTCTCCTGGATGCACCAAGAAATTGACGCGTTTCACACCACGGATTTTTTGAGAGGTCGATCTGGAAGACCATTTGCCATCATGTACCCTCTGGTAATTTGTCACATAGCTATTGAAAATGACCATAGAAATAGTGGATTTTCCCATTGAAAATGGTGATTTTCTATAGTTATGTTAGTTTACCAGAGGGTACCCATACTCATTTTTATGTGGAGTTGCCATTATTTTGGCATCAACCGATCAGTGGAAATTGAGGAATCACCTGGAACATTGTAGGGAAACACTGCCAGGAACGAAGAAATTTACCACCGAAAGTGCCAACCATGGTGATGGGGAACTTGTTGGCCAATATTGAGTAATTGTAAAAATTAAGCTATTTCTTGAGACAACCCCTTGAGGCTTCATGGAGAATCTGGACGTGGTGTGGGAATATTCAAATGAAACCATGGCTGCTAGGCTGTTCAAAGATTGGGTGTTCGATGAAATCACTACCGGGAAAGGTGGATTTTGGTGGATCTGAATGTTAAAGCCAAGCAAAGGCCCAACGGTGTCACAACTTCCGCATGACCAAAAAAGTCGAGTACTCGCGGCTCACGATTTCCATCATTTCTTGTGGTCGTTTTTTGCTCAGATACTGCCACCACTCAGGCAGCAATGACAGCAACCCCCAAAGATAGAGCAATACAAGGTGGGGCCCCCATGGGCTCCCAAAGATCCGAAGTTGGTTTATAAACCCCACTATAGATATATCAATCATAAACATCCATAAACATCCATAAAGTTGACCTAGTTATAAACCAACTTAGCTAGCTAGGCCCCCTCTTGTCCCAGAATGGGAAGTTTTGATATCGCCAGTTGCAGCTGACAGCAATAGGTTTGATCCACCAACGGTGCAGGTGTCAAAACCGTCCAGAAACAAAAGGGGAAAACACAAATGCACGAACTGAATTGGTGTAGCAAAAGGACGGGAACAAGATAAAAAAAAACCATTGTTTGGACCATCACATATGCTTTTTTTTGTGGTTTTCCCTTGACTTTCATCTTGACCAGGACTCAATCTTTGTCGATTTTGGGGGACCAATTGACTCAATTGACACAAACCCTTTGATCCACGTGTATTGACCCACTCATTTGTTGGGGCCAATGACTTTCAATCATACCCTCTTGTAATTTAACATAGCTATGGAAACTAGAAACTGGTCCATTTTCTTTGATGATAAATCATGATAAATCCCTATTTCGGTATAAACAATTATGATTTTACACAGCAAACTTATGCAAACTGTACCTATTTTGTTGTGCCGAGGTGCACTATGATTGGAAAGGATGGCCAGGGCTTGCTTCTCTCTTGAGCCGCGTCTCTTGCTGCGAGCAACAAGCAGTTGCAGAGTAGTTTGCCGAAATGTTGCAGGAAACCCTGGACACCCGTGGTCTTAGCATTAAAAGTTGAGGATTTTCTCTAGATGTTCATGGTACAGCATTTTCCTGAAGATGCCCATGCCATGTGTATGACCAATTCTCAGCTACAAATGCAGATGGTCAACGCCTCCACCTTCAATGGGTGGCCTCCCAGCCGGAGCAAATACACCAAGAAAAAGTTGGTTTATGGGCACAACTCAACGAGCCCCAGCTATGTTTGCTGGTTTATTTTTGCCAATCCTAGAGTTTGCCCAGCTACAAGCAGCTATCTTGGGGGCCCACATCTCTCCATTGGCCTCACATCACATTTTCTCGGTCCGGAAACAATTCGAATCCTGGACAAACAAGCACCAAATTGCGGGAAGCGGCCCAGCTCACGTCATCCTTGGATGACGCAGCAAAGGTGCAAGGCAAGGCGATGGTCGTCCCCCCCCCAAGCAAACCAAAAAGATACAAAAAGAATGCATGCAGAGTTGCGTCATGGGATGTGAGACCTCTACATACTCTTTGTTTAGGTTTGGCTGTAAGAGAAACGGTTGAGAATAGTGACATAACATGTCCCTGCAAACCTCAAGGCTTGTGGCTAGAACGTAATTCGTTGGCTCCAAGGATCCAAACCGGGCATTTTTGCAGCCAAGATTCAGTCTCTTGTCACTGCCTGGACAAAACCCATGAGCGCCCCAAACTCTTCGTTGTCTTGTCTACTGATTGAGTAAGATACGAATTCCGCTACTGGTTGATTCAATAATCCATACTAAATCAATTGGTATGACCATCTGTTCACCACCAACCAATCAACAAGTCGGGCTTGTACCCCCATATTATCGCAATTTGTGTACGTGAATATCTCCGCGCGTGTGTGTGTGTGTGTTGCCTGCCGCAAACATTCAGAACGACAACAATAACAAATAAACCAGTCCCGTTTGATGAACTAGATGGCCTCAGTCAAATGATAATCCGCTTGTAAAAGGATGCAATGCACCCGCAACTAAATCAAGCCGGGATTTCTTAGTCTGGGGTTGAAGTCCTTGGTTACCTCGAGAAAAACAAACGCAACATGTGTGTAAAGCCACTACGTTCCACTACATACATTGTTCTGGGGTAGCATTTGTTAAAAAAAAGTGGTCCTCATGATGTATTGCCTTTAACTACCAAACAATGTTGTTATGTGCAAAGAATTATGTGCCAAAGTTGGAGGGACGGGAGTATCACCATCAATGCCGAAACTGGAAATAGACCACTTTGGGGATGATGGCCCCAATCTTAAGCATATTGAAGTCGCTATAGTTTGCCTCAGATTTATACACATGACACATGTACAAACATCTGACATGTACAACACAGCTTTCTCCTGCAAAATACATACGTTATCATTATAATTAAAAGATATTATAAGCATATGTATATAACCAAGACCTCCTCTCTTATAACCAAGATGTCCCAACCCAAACCAACAACAAGGAAACAAACATTGTTTCTCCGGACAGGATGCCCTGTCCTTGTTAAAGATCGTTTGCCATGGCAAAATTCACCATGATACCATGGATGCTCCACCGGGAAACAAGTCCACCCGATCCATTGATATCTCCGCCGGTAAATCCAAGACTTATGTAGCTATGAGCCAACAAACACCTATCTTGGGGGCCCCACATCCACATTGCCCAATTACAAAAACATATAGACACATACTATATATATATGCATACAATTAGGTATACGTAATGTAGCATGCGCATATATATATATATATATATATATTATAAAGATAAATGATAAATATATATATAAATATATTATATTATAGACTATATTTGGATTCTGTCTGTATCAAAACAAATCACCAGCCGGAACTTCGGCCGGATGATTCCCCTTGCTTTTCCATCACTTCTAGTGACCGTCGCTGTAAGGTCGTTATTATTTATCCATATCATTGTCCATGATATCCTCTCGTAGCAGCATGTCTGTTGGTTAAGTCACCATTTTTGCTGGTGAAATCACCATTCAATCACCATTAGAAAAGTAAGATCCTGCGAAAATAGTGATAAATCAGATAACCGGTGATCTCTCTGGTGACCATCCCCAATCAGTTGGTTGATTTTATGGTAAATCTCGTTTGAAACGCAGTAAATCACCTGGAAAACAGGTGGATGTGACTGAGAATGGGATACATACAGTACCCATTTTAAATAGCTATATCAATGGGGAACAGAATACTTATTGCATATCATTGGATTATAATCAGTGTCTGCGCCCATGTATTATTGATTATTTTTTGATTATTGTTGGAACATGAAACTGATTATTAATGTGTGTGTGTTCTGTTAGTATTATACAGCAACTAATATTATAATGAATTGCGACTAATATTATAATCTGTTAATGCCCCATTCCAATATTCATTCATTATTGGAACATGAAACTTGTCATATCATTGGTTAATCATAATCATGATCGACATTATTGTTTACTGTAAACATTGCTTGATAACCAATGGAGTAGAAACATAGATTGACTATCAAATGCGGGAAAGTTTCAACCAATGTTCTAATAATATTGATTAATCAATCCCAGTAATTAGTTATTATACCTAATTGATTAGTTGTAATTAGTTGTAATAATAGTAATAACTGTGTTGCTATAATAGTTATATATACCTAATTGATTAACATTGATTTACCAACGGATTTGGGGATACCACATCTTCAAAGTCCCCTTCACAGCCTCTGGCATCCGCCTGGGCAGCAAGGCCTTCGTCTCTCCCGGATTCTGCGGCCCAGCGATCCATGGCCGGAAATGGGCATGGTTTACCAACAAAAATCTGGAAACCTGGGATCTACTTGGGAAAATCGAGGGTTTAACCGGTTTGATAAGTTAGGAAACATGTCATGTCTATCTTTCCGGAGACGTTAAAACATTGCATCAAAGCATGCCGTGGTGGGACACAAAAATCACGAAAAGAAAGCGATGCCTCATTGAAGTACCAATAAACAATACATAGCCATACCATTTCTGCATTGTTCGTGAACAATGCGCATGTGTCACTCGGAGCAACATCCAAGCAACGCAGAACCACCAGGAAACTAAACAATCGGACGTCAGATTGTTTTCTCGCAAATGTCGCAAAATTAGCACCCTCGGGGCGACGGTTTCACCTCACCTGTATGAGCTGTCAAGATCCACTGTGAACAGCGCCATCCTGCAACTAACACCAAGCGCATGGCCCATCAAAAATTATGTTTTAAAATGCTAAGTCTGCATTTCTGCAGATCTGGCATCAATTAAGGCCTTCAAATGGGCCACATCCTTTTCATAATGATCGGCATCTTGCTGCAAGCCATAACGACACCGAAAGATCTGCAACCTGTTCTGGAAGTCCAATTCTTGAAGGCCCAGTCCATAACCCCACTCCTCCATGAACTGATGTGATGACCCCCAGGATGCACAAAAAACATCTAATGAACATGGCATTTAAAACAAACAGAAAAAGAAGAATTTGGTGTGCAGATGCCCCCTGATTGCAACGCAGATTTGTGATTTGTGCAAAAAAGGAGAGGGCAAAAAAAAACAGGCCCCGAGATTTCATGAGTCTTTGTGTTTGCAGCATGTTGAGGTTCAGCACACAACTCGCCAATGCCTGCATCAGCCCTCGGACATCGCCAACTGCGGACTTCTCTCCCGCATCCACGTTGAAGGTCACATCGCTGATTTTCCTCCAGTCGAAGGCAGTGCCCGGTGAAGAGAATCGCCCGGGCGGCATGCTGACCTCTGCTAGCCCAAGGATGTTCCACGCTTTGATGCGGTGCCTTGCAGGTTTGGCATACCCCATTAAACATCATCGAACCACTAAATATATACTTCAACAAATTCAGCTGATTTTGAGGGCATCGTGGATCTGAGGTCATTATTTATGAGTTGCACAAAGCGCCCGCAAAGCCAAGATTCACCTTAGATGATTCGTCCACATCAAAAAACATTGGCAAAATGGGGTGCCAATCCGAAAAACTTTGATAAGATTAAAGGACCAAATAACCCCACATGTCAACTTTTTTCCAACAAGCACCGAATAAATGGGAAAAATTAGGATGGGAAGGCAGGAACTGGGAAGGAGGAGGTCAGAAACAGATCGGTAACAAAATGGTGTGACGGAGAACGATCTGTATTGATTACATAATACTATACATGCATAGCATCAATTGTGCGCGACGGAGTTGTGTGGAAATGTCACTGTTACAGAGTTTTGTGAACATGTCATGAGTGACATAGTTGTGTGTGTGACGCAGTGGTGTCCGCAAAAACTGTATGAGACAGAGTTGTGTGTGACAAAGTTGTATGCGACAATGTTGTACCAGAATGGCCCAGTGCCACAAGAGCCACGCCTGCCAGTAACACACAGCGGCGTCTTGGCAACCAATGCAGTCCACCCCAGCCACACAACTGCAGCAAGCGCCATGCATGCCACGCAAAAGCTACTTGAGACTTGTGTGTGACAGATTTGTGCGCGAGAATGTGGTTGTGTGACAAACAATGTTTTGTGTGACAGTTTAGCTTTGTGTGTGTGACAGAGTTGTGTGTGACAATGCTGGTGTGTGTGTGTGTGACAATGCTGTGTGTGGGACAGAGTTGTGTGTTGACAAGTTATATGTGACAATGTCTGTATTGACAAATGTTGCCTGCGATGGAGTTGTGTGTGATCAAGTTGTCTGTGACATTTTTTTTGTGTGTGTGTGTGTGACAGAGGCGGAGGAGAAGGAGGAGGCAGACGGGTGCCGAACGGAAAAGCAAGAACATCACACAATGATGTGGGGAAAAAGGCTTAAAGAAACTCTTGAGTTGATTTTCATAAAACCGTGTAACTATATATGTGCACCGTACATTGTATATATTCACTTCTATGATTATACTATATATATATGAATACGCATACACACACACATATAAATTATATGGGTATGTCTCAAAATGAGGAGTGCGGCCCGGGAAGTTTGACTAGGGGGTATGATTCGTGGGTATGATTCGGGGTATGGTTCGGGGGTATGGTTCGCGGCCCTTTATGTACCTATACTTAGTCGCAAAATCCCAAAAACATCGGAATGTTGCTAATTAATGCTATCTATATCCTGCATGGAGTATATGGGTCTCAATGGCCCTGGGATCGATTTTGCGTGCAATGGTGCTAGTGAAGGGTGTGCTG
>Ga0126342_10013393_pt1 | contig 14531 bp, 11 predicted proteins | sample Cyp1metagenome_FD_92528 | JGI IMG/M metagenome (GOLD analysis project Ga0126342, IMG submission 92528) | Coral microbial communities from Lord Howe Island, Old Settlement Bay, Australia - Cyphastrea 1 metagenome | ecosystem: Host-associated > Invertebrates > Cnidaria > Coral ... | reverse complement strand
TATATATAATATATAATATATATAATATATATAATATATATAATATATATAATATATATAATATATATATTATATTATGTATATTTATTATATTATATTGTATATATATAGATATAAATAATGGTATAATGTAATATAATATAATGTAATATAATATAATATGCTATGATATAATATGATAAAATAGAATATAACATAGTATAATTTAATATAATATACAATATGATATACAATATGATACTATATTACAATAATATATTATAATGATATATTATTATAATATATTATTATGACATATTATAATGATATATTATTTTAACATAGTGTAATATATTATTATCATATTTATTGTTATTATTATTATTAGTATCATTATAATATATCATTATAATATATCATTATAATATATCAATATAATATATTATTACTATACATTATTATAATATATTATTATGATTTATTATTATTGAATGTACTATTATTATATATTTTTAAAATATATTATAATATATTATGCTAGGGGGCTGATATTTGCCCGGCGCAGAATTCCATGCGGGACTGCAATCTGCTGTGTTGTTTCCGTGCGTTTTGTTCGCACACTGCGAGCATGCAACATATTGATATTTACTGCGTCTCATTGCATTTTTGCGCTTACCTAAGACGGTGCCAAAATCACCTTTTGAAGCGTATCTTAAATACATCCTCTGTAATTTGCAGTGTTTTAAGCCGTTAACTGAGACCTCAACAAACCGCAAGACTTTGAAAGAGCACCAAAATAACCTAACCCTAAACAAACCCTAAACAAACCCTAAATCAACACTAAGTAACCCTAAATAAACCCTAAAGCAACCGTGAGCAAATCCCTAAAACAACCCTAAATAACACGAAAATTAAACAAGCCCTAAACAAAATCTAAACCAACCCTAAGCAAACCCTGAAACAATTTGAAACATATCCTAAACAAAATCTAAACCTACCCTAAGCAAACCCTAAAACAATTTGAAATATATCCTGAACAAATCACATTGTAACTAAGCCCCCAATGAAACTTTGGGCGAACGTCGGCCCCTGATAATATAATATAATATGACATGAACATTGAATATGATATATGATTTGATATGATATGATAATATATATATATGTAACCATCAATAACCATCCAATTGTTCCTTCACCATGGAACTTCCATCTTCACGAAGCGTGGGCTCCGGTTCGCTCCGCGCCAGGTGTGAAGATGGAAGCCTCTTGGAGGTGGAAAAGATGGATCTCCCGAGGACTGGCCATGGGGCCATGGGGCCATAGGGGCCCTTGTGACTATCGCTGGATGGTGTCATGGGTATAGATGCCATAAATGGATAACTGGGGGTAGCCAGCCCCATGACTTAGGAAAGCTCCAAATGAAGCTGGATTTCGTTGAGGAAAAAAAACTAATTGAAATGACATGGAGTTGGGACCATATATGGAAACCCTCATAGGTTTATATGTATATAATAGAGTCGAGATCTGAAAATGATAGTAGTAGTGATAATACTGGTAATGAAGATAACAATAGTTATACAAATGCTAATGACAATTGATGATGATAACAATTATAATAGTAGCAATAATAGTCATAACGCTATATACCTGGGTAGCCATGAAACAATAGGGAAAATGATGGAACATGATGGAAAATGATGAGACCACATCCAAGATTTGTATTCCTGAAGTAATATGGTATCACAGTTGCAATACGATTCCAATTGTGTGAATTCTTTTGTTTTGCAATATTGATTTTAATATCTACTCCAAGGTGACTATGCAGACATGGTAACCCCCAAAACGATGGAACACCATTCTTTGTAACAAATAGCTGAGAACTTCTGGTTGTAGACAGGTGTGATATACATTGGCCATTTATCTTTAAAGATGGCAATATGTCCATAGCTATGTTAATCATGTGAGTTTGTGTGTACGCGATGGTCACCTTCCAGTTGCCAGATAGGTGGCCTTGAAATCACAAATCCACGGTACAAGCCGCAGATGATCCAGAGCGACAATTTCCACCAGCATGGCTGAAACATGCATCGTAGATGACTGCTTTCCTAGATTCCATATGTGTGAGTGATTACTTGCTGTGCATTGAAATGTGGAACGTCGAACTGAGAGGATATTTTGTGTCTTTTGTTGTTTTTGACAAGGTATACCTTCCTTCGCAAAGCGATGTGCCGCTATGAGTTCCGGTGCCAGCGCTGCACAGAGGGAGAACAGAGATTCTGCCCTCGAGAAAATGGTGCAAGTGCAGGTAGTGTTGCCGAGCGGCAAAAGCTCAACTCTGGAACTTCCGCAGTGCTCCAAAATCGGTGACTTAAAGATCTTGGCCCAGAAATCCTTCGGCCAAGGCTTCTTGAAGCTGGTGAAAGTCGCAGACTTGGCCGGTGCCGATCTGGCAGCGTCTCTGGAAGCGGCCGGGATTCGTGATGGAGACAGCCTGACAGCAGTTGTATGTCAGGCAAAGGTCAGGGCCTCAAGAAATGCCTTCGCATTGTGGTGCTCTGGTGATAGGATGATCACCTGGGGCGATCCGAAAGAAGTTGGTGAGAATTCTGCTGTTATTCAAGATCAGCTGAAAGGCGTGGAACATGTTCAGACCACACGTTCTGCATTCGCCGCAATTTTGGCAGATGGATCTGTCATCACATGGGGCCAGCCCAATTATGGTAGTGACAGCTCAGGGGTCCAAGATCAGCTGAAAGGCGTGCAACAGATTCAGGCAACAGAAGCTGCCTTTGCAGCAATTCTCAAAGATGGATCTGTCATTACCTGGGGCAATCCGGATCTGGGTGGCGACAGCTCCAGAGTCCAACATCAGCTCAGGAATGTGCAAAAAGTGCAGGCCACGGAAACCGCTTTTGCTGCGATCCGATCAGATGGGTCTGTCATCACGTGGGGCAAACAAAATGCTGGTGGTGACAGCTCAGCGGTCCAAGACCAGCTGAAAAGCGTGCAGCAGATTCAGGCCACACTTTCTGCATTCGCTGCGATCCTGGAAGATAGATCGGTCATTACCTGGGGCGATCCATATTATGGTGGCGATAGCTCCAAAGTCCAACATCAGCTCAGGAGTGTGGAAAAGGTGCAGGCTACAACTTGTGCATTTGCCGCAATTTTGGCAGATGGACCTGTCATTACCTGGGGCTATCCAGATGCTGGCGGCGACAGCTCCAGAGTCGAGCATGAGCTCAAGAGTGTGCAACAGATTCAGGCTACAGATTCTGCATTCGCTGCGATCCTATCAGATGGATCTGTCATTGCCTGGGGTGTTCCAGAAAAAGGTGGTGATAACTCAGCGGTCCAAGATCAGCTGAAAGGCGTACAACAGATTCAGGCCACAGGTTCTGCATTCGCTGCGATCCTGGAAGACGGATCTGTTGTGACTTGGGGCCATCCACCTTCCGGTGGTGATTGCTCTGCAGTCCAAGATCGGCTCAAGAATGTTCATCAAATTCAGGCCACACACGATGCATTCGCTGCGGTCACGGCGGATGGATCTGTCATTGCATGGGGAAAACCACGCTTTGGTGGTGACAGCTCCGCGGTCCAAGACCAGCTGAAAGGCGTGCAACAGGTCCATGCCTCGGACTCTTCATTTCTTGCGATCCTGCAAGATGGATCTGTTGTGACTTGGGGCTGTCCCTTTTCGGGTGGTGATTCTTCTGCAGTCCAGGATCAGTTTGCGACTTTATAGATCCGATCATAGTGGAAAGTTGGTTGTATCCATGTTTTATCCACTTCGACGATCCTAGATATTATCCTACGTGTCTTTGCTGACTTGTTTATAATGGTAATTGATGTCAATGCGTCTCACGTACGCGGAATTCATTTGTACATGTCTCAGTTAATTCATGATTCCCCTTGCGGCCCTATAATGGCAATGAGTGACGTTCAAAAAACGCACGTTCAGGCCACCCCCTGATCAAAGCACGGACAGTGGTGATCAAAACCGCGCCACTGGTCTTGATCGAAATTGCGTATGCCTAGCTGGTAGACCTTTTATACTAATGAAAAAAGGTCCCCAAAAAGATAAAAAAGTGATGGACAAATGGATCATCACTATTTCGGTATAGGATTTAACTTAACTTTTCCATCATCTTGGGGATTCCTATGTATACATAGCATTCTTGACCCCACGTGACGCAGTGCACACGCAGGGAACATCAGCACATTTCATCCCATGAACCCCATATGGGTTCCCCATGGAATCGCGACCTCAACCTGGAATCATGGTTGGTAAGGGGAAACATCCCCAAGATAGCCTGAAATATCAGGTTTGTGAATTAAAACATGGCAATAAGGGACATCATTCTTAAGGGAAATCATCCCCTTTTATATCTTTTATGGCCGAACTATTCAGGTGAGTGAAATATGATGGCCTTTACCCAGATGTATGTATGGGTAATATATGCTGATGTTTATCAAAGGTTGAACATGATTGCTACATGTTGATCATGGAGATAGAATTGTTGAATATGAACATAGTGCATATCATATTAGCAAACTTCTATCCAGGATAGGTAGTTGATGTCATAGATATTAGATGGTATTAACATCTATGACATCATATATTCAATTGATATTCAATTGATATTAACATTCATATTAACATTCATAATCATTCATAGATATTATGATATTAACATATAATTCATATTAACATTCATAGATATTATGATATTAACATATTATGCTATTAAATGTCATAGACCATGCCAGCATTCAACTCGCCCTTCGTGACGTCCGTCAGGCAGTTGAAACATGTCCTACGAGAGATGGACCTGGACAACACAGGCGAAGATGGTGGGAAGAAGCAGTGAAAACCCTTGAAAAATCGTGGGGAGATTCCCATGGAATGGCCTGATTTTTTCAAATACCCTCTGGTTATGACTATCATAGCCATGGAAAATGGCCCAGTTATAGATGGTTTACCTATTAAAAATTGTGATTTTCCATGGCTATGTTAAATAACCAGATGGTAGGCCTAAAAAAATGGATATATATATATATATATTATATACATATATATATATTATATATATACATATATATATATATATGGAATCGGTACCTCCAATGAAATTGAGGTTCCTGGCCAGCATGGCCATTGATGATGAGATTCTCGACATTACGAATGGCCACAACTGGGGCGATTACTCGGCGATTACCCCATTTTCAGTGGACATATGCTGCTCAGTGCTACGTGTCATCGGAGGGATTTGAGAACAGTAATCGGAGCCGACACACCTATGACGTGTTTCGTTCATGTCATTGCAACAAACAGAAATTCACCAACAACTTGGTTTCTTCAATTTGACTGGTGAATCTGCATCTGGAGCTCTGGCTCATGCGAATCTTGGGAAGTCAAAGATTGCATGTCTTTGGGGAACGATTGGCGGACTATGTGCAGTGCGCCCAGAGAATCACGATTTGCGACTGCAGTGGCTTAAGTATCTTAAGGTTGCCCACATCCTCTCAGACCAATCGTGGAGTTATTGGACATCTTCATGCTGACATGGTGCCGAGTTGGAAAGATTTCTCAGCCACGGAGAAGACGACTGTTCCGGTGGTTTCGGTGTTCAGAATTTCTTCCAGATGTGTATTGCGGAGAGCATGTTTTTGAGGACAGGGTACTTACAATGAATGGACCGTGACAAAAAACATCCATTCGCTTGAGGCTTGATGGGTCCAGAAATTGGATTAAGCCAGGATTCAGCTGGGATTCAGCTGGGAAACCCGAGATTTTTCGGGAGCCTTTTTTGATGTTCGCCATTTTTTCAGGGTGTCTGAGATTGAAGATGTGATGTATCTGATGTGATTGGATAACTTTGAAGATTTGTTTTTTGGTCAGGCATGGTCGATGAGAAGAACTTTGAAGACTCTCTGAAGTGCGGAGCTGAGATCCGGACCCTCCAGGATGGTCCAGGCGCAGTTTCAAGTCCAGGATTCAATTTCAATCTCATTTACCATCTGGTTATTTAACATAGCCATGGAAAATCTCGAATCAATGGAGGTTTCTAGCTGGGAAAATCGTCTATTTCTATGGGCCATGTTCCATGGCTATGTTAAATAACCAGAGGGTACCCTCTGGTAAATTAACATAGACCCTGAAAATCACCAATGTTTAGTGGAAACGAATCTTCCAACCCCGAAAAATGGCAGGGTCGAACTGTTAATTTACTGGAGGGTAATCATCCTATTCCAGTATTTTTGGGGTTCAAAAGTCAGCTCCGAAAACGGCAGAAATCATCGAGTTTTAAACAAAAAAATCAGGTTGTCAGGAGATGTGTCCTCTTCCATTTTGCCTAAGGATTACAATAGATTACCATAAAGTTTTCCATCCATCGGGGGGCAATGATACTATGATACCTTGATGCTACCAGCTGGGTCCACTGGCCTGTTTCCTAAAAAAGTTGGATGTTGAGACAGCCAATGGACAATGATTTCCTTGATACTGTCCAAAAGTTTCAAAGTTTATACAGCCAATGATACAGCCAATGTCCAAAAGTTTCAGTACGGTTCATGTCCATTTCCATGTTTTTTTCCTCAACGAAAACACGTTTTTTTTTGAGCTCGAAAAACGACGCACCAGTTCATGGGATTGAAGCTTGAACATAGCTAGTAAGGTGAATACTTCCACTGGGTAGTCATGTGGCAGCCCCTATCAAAATGCCATATTAGTTAGACGTAAATCACCATGTTCAAACAATAAATATTGTTATTTATGATGTTATTATGTTTGATCTGTGCAATATGATAATCACTGATAGTATATATATTATATTATATATATACAATATACAATAATCATCAATAATCTATAATCAGATCCTGTATCATCCTGTTTTCGTGTGTGGATCATGAATTTTCCACGGTCCTTAAAAACGATGTCCATCTCGCCGAGGATCCTGCGACATCTGAGAAAGGGCTTGGACACGGACGGCAGTGGCCACGTGACCCACCAGGCCGGGGGATGTGGCGTGGGAGGCCAGGGAGACCGATGATGTCATGGAAAGTAACGGAAATGTTGGGGAAACCCATAGATTTTCCCATTCAATATCCCATAGGATCCATGTATGCTATATATGGTATATAACATTTACCATCAATATACCCCCAATGTTAGATATATACCATACATGGATCCTATGGGTATGGCGTTTCCAATCCATTACCCTCTAGAGTTATTTGTAACATAGCCATGGTATAGATGGCCCATAGAAATAGTTGATTTACCTATTAATAGCATGGTGGATCTTTCCATGGCTATGTTAAATAACCAGATGGTAACGGATGATTTTAAAAACCAATATCCATGAATGCTGGTGAACAGATTCTCTGAAAAACACCCCCAATACGAGAGACATGTTTAATATGTGCTGTCTTATTGACCCTTTATCGCCAGTTGGCCTTGTCCTGCTGATTTTGTGTTTGAGAGTATCCAGTTGGAAAAATTAAACTCAATGTTGTTTTAATTAATTATGCGGGTACCATTACCATAGATCTTGACCCCTACCCATACCCATCTTCAGCTAAAACATAGTAAAACCTGAGTCATCAGGGCGATGGTGGGGCACCACTTGAAAGTGTGTTTGGCCATGCTGATTTGCATTCAGAGAGCCCTAGACACAGTGTCAAATTATTTACGGATATTTATGTTTGTTCAAGAATGAATATCCAGTGCTTTTTGGACCATGAAACCGTTTGTGACTTTGCTTGGCCGAATACAAAACCCAGAAGTGGACCAATTTTGGATTTTGATCCCTTTTGGGAACAAACTTACCCTCTGGTAATAAAACATGGTGATGGAAAGAACCAAGTTATAGATTATAGCTGACTGTCCCATTAAAATGCCCATTTATATATATATGGGAGGGTTCCCATTTCCATGTTTGATTACCGGAGGGTATTGCCAGGGGTCAAGATACGCTTGAAGATGGCTTGAAAGCTCAAAAGCCCATTCATGCCATGCGCAACGGGAGGAAATGGAAGATGGTGTGTCACTGCTGACCTTGTTGATGTATCTCGGCTGTTCTGCCAGGATTTGGTATACGGGGATCATTTTCTGGATGCGTATCCGTGCTGGCGAAAAAAAACACTCCTAGAAATAGAATTCGACTATCTCTAGGTTGACATTGTAAACCCAACAGAGAACTGTCCCCAATGAAAAGACGATACATTTTTTTGGATCAGCGGAACACAACATCACTGGAATAATGGGCGGTTGGGGTAACTATTCCATGAAACGTGGGGAAACTTGTCAGGTTTGTGACATATCTGATGATTTATTCAGATATATAAGATCATGAGATGTGAGCCCGGGATCAATGATAAGTGCATAAAGTATATCTCCAAGTATCCCGTATCTTGTGTTTTTGTAGATTGGTTTATACATATGTTTATATATTATATACTCCGGTGTACAATCTACAGTATATAGCCCAATTGCCAACCATGTACCGAAACTTGACGAAACACATGGATCATGTCACCCCAGGAGTGGCCGATGTGTCTCATCGCCACATCATGCATGTGTATTCATACAAGGTGGTGCCCCATAGTTAGCTAAGTTGGTTTATAACTCCCATAACTATGGTTTATGGCAGATATAACTATAATTAATGGGGTTTATAAACCAACTTATAACTGGGGGGCACCATCCTGTATGTATACGATTATGTTTGTGTTTTTTAAATATATTTCAGGGATGTTCACAGTACCTGCAACTATCACTAGTTTCCCTGCGTTTATCTTACTACACATCTTGTTAAAGCATTGGTTTGGTGGCTCCTGGCAATTTTGTTGCCATGGGAGGGTCTATAGATTGTTTTGGGTTTGGTGAATTGCTGCTTTGATGGATGATTTCATGATCATTTGATGGAGGGTTACATTTCCCCTTTACGATGGTGTTTTTGCTTTTTTTTTCCGACGAGTACATAAGCTCAGGCAGGATTTATGCAACCAAATGGTCCAATATTGCCCCGTTTGGTGCACCCCCAGTCGATACGGAAGCCAGCGTTGGAGCAGGTATAGTGCTTAGTGTATGTCCAATGATAGTTGAGCTTGGTGTCAGGAGATACTGATATCATTTTGCATCCTGTCATATCCAGAAAGGGGTGTGAATGGAAGGGAGAAATGGTGTGTTTCCCTGCAAATGACCATTGAAAGGTGAAGAATCAGTGGGTTTTAGGTCTACTCCATGTCAAACTCAAACTCAAACATCAGAGGTTTTTCCAAAATGGTGATACCCCCTTAAATCATCCAAGCCATTAGACCATGACGACTCGTGAAAAGAAACCTATGACTTGGGGATCCCCCATGGCTTAAGCCAAACACCAAGCCATGCCTATTCCCTCCACCAAACTAAGGGAAGAGAAAGCCAAGAACTCCAACGAGATGCCTTACAAGCATTTGCCAGACCAAATTCAGGAGCAACGACTTCCCGGGTCGATTGCCGGAGAGATCTCTGGTGGCTCAACCTGGAGCCGGGACTGGGACCAATATTGTTTCAGTTCGGTACTAAAGGTTGTTTAAATCCCTGAAAAGTCATGAAACGTCCATAGCCCTATGAATTTGCCCAATGCTTCAGAACTATTCTCAGTTGCGATCAGCCAGGATCGGCTTCGCTGTCGGTGTTTGCCAATCCTTATGGACGGGTCATATCCGCATCATGAAACTCCTGGATCCTTCAACAAGTCTAATCTTTTTATGCTCAAAAGAATCGCTTCAATGGACCATTTGCAGGAAAAACATTCGTTTTATTGGGGTAAGAAAAACAAATTGTGTAAATAGTAAATATATATATAATCATACATACATATATATATAGTATATTATCATATTGGTTTACGGTGAAGATGTTCCCAGCAAAATCCCATCGAGTTTGGGTTGAGCTACGGACTCCGGAAGGTGCCGTTTCTTGGGAAAAACAAGAAAGTGCTCGTTGAAAGATCCAGGTATATTTCTTTGATGCGATTCTAGCATAGAGGGCATAATAACTATTGTTTAAACATATGTATATATATAATATCTTCATATGTTTTTCTTTGCTTTGCCGATAAGAAAAAGGTACTAGAACCTGCCGGTTGACGGAAATACAATACGCAGCGTTTGCCTTCGGCCCTCTGGGCACAGGTGTTTGGTGTTTGGTTTTAGGTGTGCCACCTGCAATAAGGGGCAACCTAACCCTAAGGGGGCCTGTCTTAGCAACAAAGCCTACAAAGCCTTCGATAGTCGTACATCTAATATCATCTATATCACCTAATTGTGTGCACTAGATTTACTACTCTAATTATATATATATGTATTAGATCTATTAAACACATAGATACCATCATTGCTACACAACTTCCCAGAGATCATGCCACTGAACCCGTTCGAGTTGTTGGCCAGGATGTGATGCGCGAATGGGTCGCTTGGATGACAAGATAAAGCTTGGGACGTTAACCAAAAACCAAAAAAAAACAGGCAGGAAGTTTACCAGAAATCTGTATAACAAAACTCTGGAGCATGGCCCATTTATAGATTACCTACCTAGAACCATGGCCATTTTCCCTGGTTTTGTGAAATTACCAGAGGGTAATATGTGGATGGATGTTCTCATAAAAAACGGAGAAATTTCACCAGCAAAAGATGGAAATTTCTGGATTTTGATCCAGCAATGGTTGTGTGAGATCTAGGACCATTCGGAGTTTTTTTCAACAACCGGGGATGTTCACCACTACTCTTGGAACTTGAAGCATTATGAGGATCAAAACCATCCAAAGTTAGTATCCGGAACCTTTCCCCAGATTCTTGCTCCTCATTTCCTCAATATCACCCAGGGCTACCTTTTGGTAACCAAACTTTCGATGATTTGGTTCCGGGATTGCCATGTTGACACCGATTTCGGTATCCGTATGGTATCCCTGTATTGTTGGGCACAAATTGTTGCGCACAAATCCACATGATTTCCATATCCTTGGTTACATCCTATGATATGCCTTGCTTTTCTCGTAATATATCAAAATAGCTATATATATAATACTATTTAATCATAATTTGAAATATATGATATATGTGTGTAATACTATATAATATATGCATAGTCTCTAAATATAGATGTTTTAGCCTATATAGCAATTGTCGTTGGTTCCCGTATTTACCATATTCATCTGAAATTGCCACATATTCTCCAATAGCCAAGAGCCATCCACGTGGCATATCCCAACTATTTGGGATATAGCCATTACACATGTAGTCTCCATGCTAATATATAATTGGTGGCTCATCCTAGTTAGTTGCAGCTTGTAACCCCAATTACAAGTAGGGCAAGCAAGGGCAATGCCCAGATGCAACTGGGTAGCAATAGCCAACTTATATCCCAGAACTATATTAATCTATATTATATAATTCTATATTACATCCCACAATGTTGATTGGTGTATGTATCTATTATCCTCCGGAAATCAAACGTGGCTTGCTGGAAAATAACTGATTTTGTGAACGATGATTTGTGCAGCAAAAAGCCTCCATTTCGTCCCGGGACGTGCCACATTGCGTTACTAATATTTGGACTACCATCATGTTTGATCACTCTTATCCATCATAAACCGTTTCGAATCACTATCAATCAACATGAATCCAGAAAAAAAAATCAATATTTACCAGCATTGTTCGTCATAAGCTATATAGTTACTAACATTTATTTGAATTATTTGGGGATGCTACGGTTCAATGGTGGTTCCCAAAGACGGTTAATTTATACTTCAGGTCTAATGACTTGGAATTATTTATGATGATTTGGGGATACTTAAGGTCTAATGTTTTGGATGATTTGGGGATACCCTCTGGTAATTTAACATAGCGAACTGGAAAGATCCACCATGTTTCATGGGAGAATTCACTATAAATTGCAATTTTCAATAGCTATGTTTGACATAACCAGAGGGTCATCACCATTAATTCACTATTAGCCATTAATAACCACCATTAATCGCCATTAATCCACTATTAATCACCATTAACCATGTTAAATTACCAGAGGGTACCATCTTAGGCAAAACCTCCGGCGATCACACGGTCGACCCCATCGCGCCGAGGACGCCGATGGCAGCGGCATGGTGGGTGTGTCGGAGCTGTCGGCCGCCGCCCACGCCTACAAGAAGGCGGCTGAGGGAGGTGATCGGCCTGGGAAAAAATGTATGAAAGTCAAGGGGAAGTATCGAATACCCTCTGGTTATGTCAAACATAGCTATTGAAAATCACCATTTATAGTGGATTTTCCCATGAAAAATGGTGATTTTCCATAGCTATGTTAAATTACCAGAGGGTAGATGTGGAAAACTATGGAAAAAAAGGGTAAATAATTGGAAGGTCCACTATAAATGAAGGAAAGTCTACTATAAATGGAGGTTTATAGCTGGGAAAATCATCTACGAAATGGTGGATTTTCCAGCACTGTCAAGTTAACCATGGTGCCATGGTGCCATGGAAGTGGCCTTGTGACGACCTACCACAATCCAATGTGGTGGATTCGGGTTGGCTGCTTGTTGGAATTTTAACCCAGGTAAAGTCTAGATGTATATAGATCTACTATAAGCCCTAGCTAGGCTAGTTCTTAATGCAATTGAAAGGAATTTATACCTAACTATGGATCACCTTGTATGTAGGTGATTGTGCCTCCGGTTTGATTGGCGACCAATTCTGTGACATGTTGTGACCCCTTGTCTCGCTCGGCCTGCAGATTCAACAAGAAGGACGCATGATGAAACGGATCATTGTGGGTCGCTAGCCTTGAGAGTGTCGGGTGAAGCAACAGCCATGATATGGTGATGTTGTTATCTAAAATCTAAGATTGGTAAGTTTGCGGTATCCATTTCATAGATTTTCATAGTTCATCTTGGTCCATTAGGTAAAGCCCATAAATTATTATCCATCCCCCATGTTTTCTTCCGTCTGTTTAGGATGATTAGAGATGACCTCAAATATCTCAGGGAGGATCCCAAAGGGAGGGATGTTTCTCCATGTTTCTCCGACTCCCAAACCCTGAGATTCTCCAATGTACAAGCGATTGAGGACTGGTCTTTTTGTGGGGCTCCAATGTTGACACGGCATTCTTTTTTGAAGCGACTGAGTAGGCACCGACTTTTCTCTGATGGGCTAGAAGCACCAGCCAGCAATCTCAGCCACGTGGCTGCGTAGTGGCGTAGTTCTAGGGTCCTACACAGTGACTGATTGAAGTATCAAATCTGCCTCGCCTATGATAGGAGAACCCAAAAAAAACCACTGAGCGTCATAACCAAAGATGCCAAAGATGCAAGTCAGTTGGTTGCGCAAACATCTGCAGATACAGTCCTTGCTGTTACTACATGTTGTTCATTTTTGGGGGACGCTTACAGACTTGCAGCAATGAACACTGGCAGTTGGCTTTACAGATATGTATTCTTACCATAGCCCCTAAGCGTGGTGCTCAACATCCAATGTTGTTGGTGTCGAATTCCTCATCACTCATCTCCCAAAAACATCCAAACACCATCCGCTGTGTGATCAACCAGGTCTTGCCATTGTGATCTTGTTCCTGATGGTCAGCATGTTCGTGCTCTCTTACTTGGCTGTCGACATGGCCAAGGCCCGGCTACAGAGAGATTTCAGGTGGAGAATGGCTGCGCAGCAGCGTACAAGGGGAAGGTGTCTATATTGTGTTGAGGGGATGTGAATTTCAATGAAGTTAGATTGGATTGGTAACGCTGGGGGTGAAATTGGATATTAAATGATATTAACCTATATTAACCGTACATCCTGAACAGCATGCTTTGAGCGGCGAAGCTATGGCAGCTATGGGTTTCCGTAAATTCCCAGTGTTAGGGATGAACAGTCAAATGTGTTCGAACTTCCTCAGGTTGTTGGGAACAGTCCCACTAAAAGCCTGCCACTTTTCCCAGTGTTTTTTTTCACAAGACGTGCAGACCTCAATAGCATCCTTTAAACCTTCGCATACCCGCCAGATTATTGTCGCTTAGGTATGCTTAGGTGAGAATGTGTCAATGTTTGTATGTGATTATTTGTGATATGTGTGATTTTGATACTGTAAAAAGAAAAGAAACATATGTTGTGTGTTACATGTTGCTTATGTATAATAAGCCCAAATATATCCCCAACAGCAAGAAAGCAGCGGCCGTAGATCCCAAAACAGTAATTCCATATAAGCGTGGTAGTTTTTGTTCCACGACCAAGCAATGCAATGCATTTTTGCGCCGTCCTGCCCGCCGGCCTCCCCTACTACTACTACTACTACTACTATCACTACTGCTACTGCGCCTGCTACTGCTACTGCTCCTGCTCCTGCTACTATTACTACTACTACTACTACTACTACCACTACCACTACCACTACCACTGCCACTGCCACTGCCACTGCTACTGCTACTGCTACTGCTACTGCTACTGCTACTGCTACTGCTACTGCTACTGCTACTGCTACTGCTACTGCTACTGCTACTGCTACTGCTACTGCT